>Ga0115012_10002590_pt1 | contig 10594 bp, 8 predicted proteins | sample TroAtlMetagenome_FD_88706 | JGI IMG/M metagenome (GOLD analysis project Ga0115012, IMG submission 88706) | Marine eukaryotic phytoplankton communities from Atlantic Ocean - Tropical Atlantic ANT10 Metagenome | ecosystem: Environmental > Aquatic > Marine > Oceanic | place: Tropical Atlantic Ocean...
TGCGACTGAACTACAGAAATTAAGCATTTCAGTAGTCGAATATGCTGGTAGTTGAAAATGGCCCAGAGCCTGTAAAATTGAACTGAAGGCGTTGATTGCGGCCTGATTACTAAGTATGCAACTTGTGTCGGGATTTGTTTTTATAAATGATTTTGCCATTTCCAAATCCTCTCTGGACTGTTCCCATGACACTTTTGCCCGTTGAATACTGAGTTCAGATTCTTGTGCTTTTTGCATGATTGTGTTATAAAAAATTATAATGTTTTAAAAAATAAAATTTTGTTTATTATTTTACAGATCAAAAGTTGAAGTTCAGTTTAAGAAATTTTACCTTAATTTGGGTTTTTTTATAGGATAACCTTAAAATTAGATGCAGTGTTCTGCGAGATAATTTTCAATTTTCAAAAAAATAGAGTCTTCCAGAACAACTGAGCCGTCTATTTTTCGATTTTTCAAGTAGTCGCAGGTTTCGCGAATATTGATTATTGACCAGACAGGGACCCCTGTTTTTTGCTGAAATTCAGTGATTGCGTCATTAGCCTGCGAATTTTTTTCCATCCGATCCAGAGCGACAAGAACACCAGAGAATTTAACTTTGCAAAGTTTACGAATCAGCTCCACTGACTCAATTTTTGTTTGACCATTAGTGATTACATCGTCAACCATGACCACAAAATCGCTTGCGAGCGGAAACTGACCAACCAGGATTCCCTGATCGCCGTGTTTTTTTTTCTCTTTTCGATTAAAAAAATATCCGATATTCTGGTTGCTGCTGCCGGATAAAGCAATTGCCGTGGTAATACAGAGAGGTATACCTTTATAGGCCGGGCCATAGATCAGATTACAGTTTGGGGCATTTTCCTCAATTGCTGCAGCATAGTATGAACCTAGTTCTTTGATAAGTTGACCATTATTGAATTTGGAAGAGTTAAAAAAATAAGGAGACCTGCGTCCGCTTTTAAGCGTAAATTCCCCAAAATGGAGAGCATCCGCGCGGACTAGAAACTCAATAAATTTTTTTTTATAAGTTTGCATTTTTTATAAGTATTTTTTATTGATATAGAATTCACAGCATAGCAGTTAGTTTAAAGTAACTCAATAATGAGACAAAGTATTATTAATTGAAAATTCCGGGATATAATAATCAAATCAGTACTAAAAAATGCCAACTGATCAGATAAAAAGGTTGCAGAACGCAATTGACGCATTGTTGTCTTCTTATCAGGAACATCCAGAAATAGAACACATCGGTTCAATAGCTTTGCCGGCCAAAGAAAACATAATTTTGTTAATTGAAGATATTCAAGTGCTTCTTTTCCCAGGTTTGATAAGACAGGAGTCCTTTGATACTCTTAATTTACCACATTTAGTAGGTCAACAAACTGTCTCTATTTTCTATCGTCTGAAGGAAGCAATCGAACTCGTGCTTTGTTGGAAGGCATCTGAGGAAGGTAAAAGCTGTGAAGAATTGCCAGAATTTGGAGAGCAGGTTGAAAACATTTCGTTCGAATTTTTGGAATATATTCCTGAACTGCGTGAAATTCTCGCTGAAGATGTAGATGCGATTCTTAAAGGAGACCCCGCATCGGTCAGTAAACGTGAAATAGTCTTGGCCTACCCAGGACTACATGCGGTAAGTGTTTACAGGATTGCACATTTTTTACACCTACGAGGTGTACCTTTGATCCCGAGGATTATGACTGAACACGTACATTCTAAAACCGGAATTGATATCCATCCTAGTGTAATAATTGGAAAAGGATTGATGATTGATCACGGTACTGGAATTGTGATCGGTGAAACTGCAATCATTAAGGATCATGTTAGAATTTATCAGGGTGTTACCTTAGGTGCACTCAGTCCGAAAAATTCCATGGCTAATCCTGTCTTGAAACGTCATCCAACGATTGAGAACAATGTGATTATTTATGCAGGAGCTACAATTTTAGGAGACGTGGTGATTGGAGAAGGTTCGATTATCGGTGGTAATGTTTGGCTGACAGAGAATATCTCTCCGCAAAGTCAGGTATTTTTGAAAGATGTCACATCAGCGCATGAAGTTAGAAAAAAAGTAGGAAGGAGCCAAAATTTAAAAAACGTATTGACATCGTAAAAAATTGGTCTAAAGTGCACTTATCTGCAAAAACTAAATTTGTGAAAAATCAGAAAAACTTAAAAACTTTTGTTTGATAGTTTAAGTAAGTTGTAAGGAATGACGGAATGAGCGAAATCGAATATGATGAGCAGCTGGCAACGAAAACTAGGCACAAAATAAGACCACCTCAGAGTTATAAGGTTCTCCTGCATAATGACAACTATACCACCATGGAATTTGTGGTGTTTGTACTGGAATCGGTTTTTAAAAAAAGTTTAGCAGAGGCAACGCAGATTATGTTTCATGTTCACGAAAATGGGGTTGGAGTATGCGGATCATACTCTTTTGAAGTCGCTGAAACAAAAGTAGAATCAGTACATGGGCTGGCAAAGGAATATGAATATCCATTGCAGGCTACAATGGAAGAAAATTGAGTTTGTGTTATGTTTACAAAAGATTTAGAGATGTGTTTAATGGCGGCTCAAAGTGAAGCCATAGATAGGCGGCATGAATATTTATGTGTTGAACATATTCTCTATGCTTTGCTCCATAATGATGCAGGCTTAAATGTAATAAGAAGTTGCGGCGGTGACTCAAATCTCATCAAGCAGGATTTAGAGGATTTCTTTTCACAGCAGGAAGAAGTTAATGAAAATAAATTACCACGACAGACAAAAGCTGTTCAGCGGGTATTGCATCTAGCGATAATGCATGTAAATAGTTCAGGAAAAGCCTCTGCTGATGTGGGTGATGTCCTGGTGGCAATTCACAGAGAATCCCGCTCATATGCTTCCTATTTTTTACAGAAGCAGGACATCTCACGTCTTGATTTGCTGAACTATATTTCGCATGGTATTGCGAAAGTTTCGGCTGAGGAAGAGAAAGGTGATAGTTATGATTTTGAAGTCGGGGAAGATGAGCTTGGGAAACAGTCACGTTCAGAACAAAACCCTCTGGAACTATATACCCAGAATCTAACAAGACAGGCGGAAGAAAAGCGTATTGATCCACTGATAGGACGCGAAAACGAAATCAACCGTACAATGCAGATATTATGTAGACGGCGTAAGAATAATCCTATTTATGTAGGTGATCCTGGCGTTGGAAAAACCGCGGTAGCAGAAGGGCTGGCACTACAAATTTTCAACGGTAATATTCCAGAAATGCTGGAAGGTGCAGAAGTTTTTGCCCTTGATATTGGCGCATTGTTAGCTGGGACCAAGTTCCGTGGTGATTTTGAACAACGTTTAAAAGCCGTGCTTAAAGCACTTGAAAATCGTCCCGGTTCTATCTTATTCATAGATGAAATCCATACGATTATCGGTGCCGGAGCAACCAGTGGCGGATCAATGGATGTTTCAAATCTGTTGAAGCCTGCACTGTCCAAAGGTGAAATCCGCTGTATAGGCTCCACTACTTTTGATGAATATAAAAAGATTTTTGAAAAGGATCGTGCACTTTCGCGTCGTTTCCAGAAGATTGACATTCATGAGCCAACACTATCGGAAACGATCAAGATTCTCAAGGGTTTGAAATCACGTTACGAAAAACATCATCAACTTCGTTACACTTCAGGATCTTTAAAAATTGCTGCTGTACTTTCGGAAAAATATATCAATGAACGTTATCTTCCGGATAAGGCAATTGACGTGATAGATGAAGCAGGCTCGATGGTACGACTGCGGCCGGGTGCAAAGCGAAAAACAGTTGGTGTTCCTGATATTGAAAGAGTGGTTGCGGGCATGGCTAGGGTTCCAGTAGAACAGATGAATTCGACTGACAAAGATAAGCTACGTGATCTGGAAAAAGAATTGAAGATGCAGGTTTTTGGACAGGATGAGGCTATTGCGACCTTGGTCCAGTCTATCAAACGTTCCCGTGCTGGGCTGCACCATCCCGAACACCCGATCGGTTCTTTCCTTTTTACCGGTCCCACCGGAGTAGGTAAAACAGAATTGGCTAAGCAGTTGGCCTTTATCATGGGCATCAACTTTGAACGCTTTGACATGAGTGAATATATGGAGAAACACACCGTTTCACGTCTGATAGGCGCACCCCCAGGGTATGTCGGTTTTGATCAGGGTGGTCTACTCACTGACGCGGTTCGTAAAAATCCCCATTGTGTAATTTTACTAGACGAAATTGAAAAAGCACATCCTGATATTTTCAATATTTTGTTGCAAGTGATGGATCATGCGACTTTGACCGACAACAATGGTCGTGAAGCTGATTTCCGTAATGTAGTTCTGGTAATGACTTCCAATGTTGGTGCCAAAGAAATGAGTTCCGGTACAATAGGTTTTGGGGATAACTCACCAAAAGCACCTTCCAAAAAAGCAATTGAAAAAGTCTTCAGTCCAGAATTTCTTAACCGGTTGGATAGCTCCATTACTTTTGCCGGCCTTCCTGAAGAAGTTGTTTTGATGGTGGTCGAAAAAATGCTGGTGGAACTGGAAGTTAAACTTCAGCATCAAAAAGTTGTCATTAATGTTACTGAGGCTGCAAAAACATGGTTGGCAAAAAAAGGTTATGATCCGGTATTTGGTGCACGTCCTATGGGTCGTACCATTCAGCATGAAATAGAAACTATACTGGCAGACGAGGTTTTGTTTGGTAAGTTGGAAAATGGAGGAGAGGTCAGCATTGGTTTAAAAAAAGATCAGTTGAACTTCAAGTATTCCTGATTGGTCAAAGTGTCATATTTCATTTTTGATGGAGTGCTTGAATGTGGACGGCAGTTTGAACTGGAAGGTGGGGAAGCACGGCATGTTTTAAAATCCCGCCGTATGCGTTCAGGAGAGCGTTTTTTGATTCAGGATCAAAATGGCCGTCGTTTTGACGCGGTTTTGAAAAGTTCTGGTCGCGATTCACTGATTTTTGTTCCGGAAATTTCTGTCACGGTTCCTCAAGAATCCTCGTTACGTCTTGAAATATTGCAAGCCCTGCCTAAGGAGAAGGCGCTTGATTGGATTCTGCAAAAAACGACTGAGCTTGGAGTGAGCCAGCTGGATATTTTTTGCGGAAATCATTCACCGAATTCTTTTCATTTTTCGCAGCAAAAATCTCAGCTTAGTCGCTGGTATCGGATTGTGCTGGAAGCCTCTAAACAATGTGGAAGGCAGCATCCACCAGAAATTTTTTGGCATGAGAATTTAAAAGCGGCGCTCCAAAAACTTCCGGAATGTCCAAACTCATGGATACTTAATCCGGGAAATGAGGAATCAGTTCAATGGAAAAAACAGGATACAAATACAAACACAGAAACACAGCAACTTATTCAGCGTGTGCTGATTGGTCCCGAAGGAGGCTTACATTCGGATGAAATTGAATTGGCTCTGCTCTCCGGAATGCGTCATGTTGAGCTTGGACCAAGAATTTTAAGATCGGAAACCGCGGCTGTGAGTGCAGTTTCGATTCTACAGTTTTTGTGGGGTGATCTTTCGTGAAAATCATAAACAGCAGTGAAGCTTTTAGTAGTCATATTTTTAGTCATGATTTTATGTGATGAATCTTAATTAAAATTAGTAATGTATCAGATTTCTAACTTAGGTAAAATGGCTAAATTGGATTCAGAGTTTTTTTAGAGCAACAATAAATTACCAATTAAATTTTGGAGTAAAAAATGCAAAAAGTACTATTAATAATCTTTGTACTGGCCCTCGCACTTTCTGTTTCAGCTAAGGAATCAATCCGTGGCCACTTTGAAATAGTAGGACAGGTACCTACTGCACACAGTGTAAAAAAAGTTGTCTTCGAAGAATTTATGAATTTCGGCTGCCCTCACTGTAATAGCTTACACAAAGCGTCAATAGATTTCCGGAAGAAATTTGCGGACAAAGTCGATTTTATTGATATTCCACTTGCCTTCCGTGGCCAGAACGATTCACCTCTACGGCTCTATTACATTGCCAGAAAAATTGGCAAGGGTAAATTGATTAAAGATGAACTCTTCAAAACCAGTTTCACTCATGGCGTAAATGTTTTTGATTCCGGAATTACGAATTATTTGGCACGTTCTCTGGGTATGAACAAAGAATTTCAAATGGAAAAAGACCAAGCATGGGTTAACGAACTGATTGAAGAAGGCCAGCGCAAATCCGCAATTTATGGAGTGAGTGGAACACCAACAGTCGTGATTCAACACGCGCTTAAAATGGACATTGGTGCCTACGGTACAATGAGCAGATTTGCGAAAAAAATACCTGAAACAATTGCAGATTTAATCAAGTAATTAAATGAAAAAGCCCGCCCGCCATTCTGCAGCAAGTGGCGGTACCACTTCTCCCGCTCAAGAAAAACTCTCCCATCTGCCAGACCTTCCCGGGGTTTATCTTTTCAAGGACGATCAGCAAAGTATCCTCTATATTGGCAAATCCAAAACCCTACGCAATCGTGTCCGCTCCTATTTTCACAGTTCGGCAAAACACAATTTGCGGATCCAGCTCATGATTTCTCGAATCCATGATTTCTCGTTGATTGTAACCGATACAGAGGCGGAAGCATTGATTTTGGAGGAGCAATTGATAAAGAGACATCACCCGCGTTATAACGTTGCGCTAAAGGATGGAAAGTCATATCCTTATTGCAAACTGACGGTTAGTGAGATGTTTCCACGGCTCTTCCTGGTACGGGAAAAAATTGACCCGAAGTCGGAATATTATGGACCTTACACATCCGTTAAGGATGCACGTCAAGTCCTGAAAGCTGTCATGACATATTTTCCGCTACGTACTAGTAAAATGCTTTTGGATGGTAAAAAGACCTTCCGTCCATGCCTAAATTTTCAAATGCAACGCTGCATTGCTCCTTGCCGTGGAGTTGTTTCCGCCGAAAAATACGCCAAGATCGTAAGACAGGTACAACTATTTTTAAAAGGACGTGACCGCGAACTTTTACAGGAACTTGAAAAACGGATGGAGCAGTCATCTAAAAAACTTGAATTCGAAAAGTCGGCTCTTTACCGTGATCAGATTCAAGCTGTGCGCCGGATTTTCGAGAGACAAATGGTACTGGATGTCAGGGGCAAGGATCAGGATGTTTTTAATCTTTTCCGTGAAGCAGATTCCACTGGAGTCCAGGTTTTGTTTATCCGTAACGGCAGATTGCTCGGTACAGATTTTTTCTTCTTTGAAGATAGCAGTGAAGCTTCCGATGATAATTTGCTTGGACAGGCTCTGCACAGAATTTACATGCCGGAAGGTTCGATTGTACCCAGTGAAATTTTACTACCTTTTGAATACTCCGACAGAAAACTTCTCGAAGACTACCTCAATAAACAAGCAACGAGTCATATTAGCGTAGTTTGTCCGCAAAAAGGACGCAAAAAAGACCTGATCAACATGGCTTTCAGAAATGCGAAAGTAAATTTGTCTGAGCAGCGCATTCGTTCTTCTAAAAATAAAAATATACTGCAGCATACGAAGTATGAATTAAAATTAAACCGACTTCCTGAAGTAGTAGAAGCTTTTGATATTTCACATCTTTCTGGCACAATGACGGTCGCTTCAATGGTCTGCTGGAAAAAAAACGCACCATCAAACAAGGATTATCGGAAATATAAAATAACCAGTATATCCGGTCCGGATGATTTTGCGAGCATGAAAGAAGTCCTCACACGTCGTTATAATCGCACACTGGCGGAAGGTAAAAAATTGCCGGACTTGATTTTAGTGGACGGCGGGAAAGGACAAATCAGCATTGCTGCAAAAGTGCTGAAAGATCTTAATATTTTACGGAAAGTCGATTTGATAGGGCTGGCAAAAGGCCGTTCCAAAAAAAAGAGTGGGCGAAGCCGCGGACAGAATGTAGATTACGAATATGTGGTGAAACCGAATCAGAAAAACGAAATCCGCCTGAAGAGAAATTCTAATGTACTTTATTTTTTGCAAAATATACGTGACGAATCACACCGTTTTGCCATTGAGTTCCAACGCAAACTTAAACGCAAACATACGCTGCATTCTCAAATTGATGATATCCCCGGAATTGGTCCGAAACGACGCAAACTCCTGCTAAAACATTTTGGTAGTTTAACTCTGCTGAAGCAGGCTTCAACAGACGAAATCATGCAGGTACCCGGAATTCCCTATAAAATGGCCCGTGAAATAAGTATTTTTCTGCAAAATGGAAGAGTTTCTACTTTGGAAAAATCTAATACTGTTTGACAAAATTTTATAAAAATTATACTATAAAAGGTTTCTGGTCCCCATCGTCTAGTGGCCTAGGACTCCGCCCTTTCACGGCGGCAACAGGGGTTCGACTCCCCTTGGGGACGCCATCTTTCTATTCACGATTTTTCCATATTCCTGTGAAAAGTTGCACCACGAAAAATTAACTATTTTAGCTTTTCAATAATTAGGATAATAATTTTTACTATCCTTTCTACTCTAACATATGGGGACGTAGCTCAACTGGTAGAGCGCAACGCTGGCAGCGTTGAGGTAAGGGGTTCGACCCCCCTCGTCTCCACCACTCCCTTGGTATCACTAACATCTAGACGTTGTAGTATAAGTTAAATACGGACTTTCTTTGGATGTGATACTAACAACATTACCTACTTTTCTCTCATTTTATCCTTTTTGGTGACTGTTTGGTGACTGTCAAAAGACTTTTCATACTGAAAGGTCTAAAATGTATCCTCAATATCTTTACAAGAATAACTCAAATACTTCATTCTTCTTTCGTTCTTATATTCCTAAAGATTTACTCCATTCGTTTGAGGGGAGAAAGATGTTTAGAATATCCCTCAAATGTGGTAATAAAGTAATATCAAAAAAGATATGTCTTTACCTCTACCAACAAACTCAAATCCTCTACGAACAAATACGAATGGGTAAAACTCTCACAATAGATGAGATGAAGAGAATTCTTCATATAGAGGTTGAGAAATCAAAGAAACACTCATCGTTCTATTCGTATGTAGGAGTTGATAGAAGTAAAGAACTATCAAAAGAAGTTAGTTTAGAAGAACTCCGAAAACAGGAAATAGAACTCAAAAGTAAAAAGAAAACTGATTTTGATGATGAGGTTGCGATATTGCTGGAAGAGGAAGGTATTAAAGACATTAATAGAAAGAGTGATAGTTTTAGAGTCTTTAGGGAAAACTATATCAAAATACAATCTCTCACAATCAAATGGAAGAGAGAACTTGTCAAGGGTGAGACAACATCACCTTTTGATTTGGTTTCTCAAATCTTGGATGGTGATCTTACCCCTAAGACAGAACTTCAACCAATAATAGAAAATATACATTCACCAGAACCGAGAGAACCATACCTTGTAGAAACTAAATCAGTAGAGGTGAAGTATAACAAGGTAGAAAACTCAAAACTTATTAGAGAAGTCGTAGATGAATTCCTTGTTTTGAGAAAAGGAGTTGTTGGTGAAAAGTTGTTGGATGAGTATAAAGTTTTGACTGATGAGTTTATAGAGATAATCGGTAATATCCCTGTAAGTTTATTATCAAAAGATAGTATTAGAAAATACATCAAAACACTCATAAAACTTCCTGTCAATCGTAGGAAAAATCCAAGATATAGAGATTTGAGTATAGATGAGATAATGAAACTCAAAGATGTGAAACCTCAAAGTCGTATCAATGTGAATAAGTGTTTGACAAGACTTACAACCTTTATGAAATTTGGTGTCAGTCAAGGGTATATCAAGGAGAATTATATTGATGGAATGAAAATACCCATCTCCAAAAAAGATGAACGGAAAAAACGAGAACCATTCTCACAAGAAGATTTAGTGAAAATACTAAATCCCAATACATACCTTGATTGGACTATTGATTATAAGAAAATCTCCTCTAATCAACATACCACTTTCACAACTAACAAAAATGTCAAACTATCCAACCCTTATTACTGGTCGTTTTTGATTGGTATTTTTACTGGAATGAGAACGAATGAAATATCACAACTACGAATAGATGATATTGTAAAAGAAGGTAATGTTTGGATGATTATTATTGATGAGACACAAGGTAAGAGAGTAAAGACAACAAGTAGTATTCGTAAAGTTCCAGTTCATCCACAACTCGTTTCACTCGGTTTTCTAAAATATATTGAGATACTAAAATCAAAAGGAGTTGATAGAGTTTTCCCAGAACTTACAAAAGATAGAGATGGGTATTCGTCAAAGATTTCTCGTCATTATAATGAAAGGTTTTTACCATCCGTTGGTGTTTGGAAAAAACAAGTGAAGGTTCTATATTCTACTCGTCATACTTTTATCAACCGATGTTATAACAAGGGTGTTGATAGAGATATTATCAAACAAATTGTAGGACACGAACCCGATTTTACGATGGATGTGTATGGTGGTAATCCATTTACACCAACTCAACTTTATCAAGGAATATCAAAAGTCACATACACCAACATAAGGTGGAACAGATTGGAAGTTGATTGGAAGAATGTGATTGGAACAAATGATACTTGGTGGGAAAAATGAGGAACAAGAGAACTATTATTATCATAGGTTCAATTCTTGTAA
>Ga0115012_10002591_pt1 | contig 10594 bp, 14 predicted proteins | sample TroAtlMetagenome_FD_88706 | JGI IMG/M metagenome (GOLD analysis project Ga0115012, IMG submission 88706) | Marine eukaryotic phytoplankton communities from Atlantic Ocean - Tropical Atlantic ANT10 Metagenome | ecosystem: Environmental > Aquatic > Marine > Oceanic | place: Tropical Atlantic...
GCGGCAAAACTTATTCAAGATGTTTATTCTAATTATAAAACTTATATAACTCGATCAAGAAAACAACCAAAATATATTAAAGATAATTTTACTAGAGAGCAAATGCAAAATAAATTTATTTCAATTATTGATGATAAATTAAAAGAAATACCACAACAGATGGAAATTAAACTTCCAACTTTAAATAAGATAAAGACATGAAATTAGAATATGATTCAATATCTCCTATTACAGGAAACAAATGTGTATTAATAGAAGCCGATGAAAGAACAAACTTAGAGTCGCTTTTATGTATGGAATCCGGATTCACTTCGTATAAAAAATTAGAAGAAGGTTCAGAATTTCAAAAAAAATATGAAGAACATTTAACAGACTTAATGAGATCATGTAAGGTTATTGACGATGATAACTTAGCATGGTATCCAATATTTATGCAATTACCAGGAGGTATGTTATATTCAGAAGGTATTTCAAAAAATGATTGGAAGTGGAAAGTTGCAAGAGTCGTTTTACTAAACGAAGAAGAACAAAAAGAGTATCCTATCATAGGTAAAGAAGGCGAATATCATACATCAAGGCTGGATGTAGACAATGCTATAACATATGATAACAACAACTTTCAACAAGCCTTAGATGAACTTTATAATATCGTAAGAGAGACTTATACACATGAAAATTAGTTATGCAATAACAGTATGCAATGAGCATAAAGAACTAGACAAATTATTAACATTTTTATTTGAACATAAAAGGACTGAAGACCAAGTAGTAGTTCAAAGAGATAAAGATAACTGTACTGAAGAAGTATGGGATGTATGTGAAAAATTTGAATGTAAACAGGCCATAGAATATAAACATGTATCTTATGCACTAGATAAAAACTTTGCAGCATATAAGAATAATCTTAATAAGGAGTGTGATGGTGATTGGATATTCCAAATTGATGCAGATGAAATACCGAATGAGTATTTATTGGAAGCATTACCATTTATATTAGAAGCCAATGATGGTGTAGAAGCATTTTGGTTACCGAGAGTAAATACCGTTGCTGGCATTACAGATGAACATGTTACTAAATGGGGATGGAGAGTTGATGATCAAGGATGGGTTAATTTTCCAGATTGGCAAATGAGAGTATATAGAAATGATAATACAATTTTTTGGGTAAAGCCTGTACATGAACAATTAAAAGGATATACTAAATTTGCAAATCTTCCACCAGAAGAAAAGTTTGCTTTATATCATCCAAAAAATATTGGTAGACAAGAAAAACAAAACAAATTCTATGAAACCATTTGATTTACGAAATAAATTTATTATATTAAACATATGAAAGTATATGTAGACATAGACGAAACAATTTGTTTTTATGAAGATAAAAGACATTACCCAGATGCTATTCCTAATTATGAAAATATAGCAAAAATAAATAAATTATATAATGAAGACAATTATATAGTTTATTGGACAGCAAGAGGAACTGTTACGGGTATTGATTGGTTAGAAACAACAGCAGATCAATTAGATGAATGGGGATGCTTATATCATGAATTGAGTGTAGGTGAAAAGCCTGATTATGATTTATTGATATGTGATAAAACTAAAAGGATAGAAGAATTATGATAGACAATCAATGTTTTTCTTTTGCAGGACAGTTTATTCCAAAAGAGTCATTTAAGAAATGGTCTTCTTCATCATTAAAAAAATTATTTCCATCCTTTACTTCTGATCTGAAATCAAACGATTTTATATCATATGTTCATCAATTAGATTTTGATAAATTTAAAGATAAAAAAATATTAGTGATAGGCGGCGGTCCATCAACTAATGATGTAGATTTTGATAGTTTAGATGTAGATTATATATTTTCAGCAAATAATTTTTTCTTAAATGAAAAAATAAACAATATGCAAATTGATATAGCAATGATAGGTGCAGAAGTAGATACAAATTCTGATGAGTTTATAGATTATGTTGAAACCTTTCAGCCATGGCTAGGATTTGAATTGCACGGTAAGTGGAGTTCATATGATAATAACATATATGTTAATGAATATTTGTATAATACTTATCCAAAATTATTTTGTATGCAAACTAGATATTATGGTTGTGTTGGTATAGGTCATAGATTATTAGTATTAGCTATGACATTACAAGCAAAAGAAATTTATTTTGTAGGTATTGATGGGCCTGGTGGTATGATAAACGGCAATCATGCTTTTGAAGGTAAAAAGGTAAATTTACCAAAATTGCCGAAACATTTAAATAAAGATAATGCAGGAGAAATATTTTTGAATGCATATAAAGATTTTTTAACTCACGTTAAAAATGATATTAAGTATGAAGGTAAAATAATTAATTTAGGAAAAGATAATCCTAATAATATAGTACCAGAGTATATTTGTTAATTAAAAAGGAACAACATGTTTTATATTTTTGAGATGGCTAATAACCATATGGGGAGCGTAGATCACGCCAAAAAGATTATTGATGATTTTGCAGATTTAGTTCAGCGTAAAAATTTAAATGCTGGAATTAAATTACAATTCCGTAATTTGGATACATTTATTCATCCAGATTATCAAGAACGTAATGATTTGAAGTATGTAAAAAGATTTAATGAGACAAGACTAACTAAAGAACAGTTTCAAGAAATTGTTGATTATGTTCATAGTAGTGGTATCAAATCAGTTTCAACACCATTCGATAATGAATCTTTATCAATGTTTGATGATTTGAATGTCGAAGTATTAAAGATTGCTTCTTGTTCAGTTGATGACTGGCCATTACTAAGAGAAGTATGTAAGATAAACAGAAAAATTATTATATCAACAGGAGGCGCAACTATAAAACATCTTCGTAAGGTATATAATTTATTTAAGAAAAATGGAAGAGACTTTGCTTTCTTGCATTGTATAGCAGAATATCCAACACCAGTAGAAAATGCATTTTTAGGAAGAATTAAAAAATTGCGAGAAGAGTTTCCAGATATTGAAATAGGATATTCAACTCATGAAGGACCAGAATCAAAATCAGTATCACCATATGCAGTTGCAATGGGAGCAACAATTGTAGAAAAGCATATTGGAAAGAAAACAGATGAATTTGATTTAAATGGTTATTCATGTACTGTAGAACAAATGGAAAAGGTTGTTGATGAAATACAATTTTTTGAAACAGCATTTCAGGGAGAATTTTCTGAAAGTGAAGCATTAAAACAATTGAAAAGAGGTGTTTATGTTAAATTGGAATTAAATTCAGGATATACGATAAGAGAAGAAGATTTATATTATGCAATGCCATTACAAGAAGGATGTTTAGATGTTTCGAATATTGATGATATTATAGGACAAAGATTATTGATTGATGTAGATCAGCATAATCCATTAAAATCAGAATATTTTATTAATTCAGATAGAGAAGAAAAATTAAATAGATTACGAGTTACATTTAATAAAATTTTAGATGAAGCCGGCGTAACAGTTACTGATAAAGATGATGTAGAATTATCATGTCATTATGGACTAGAGAATTTTCACCAAACCGGTGCATTGATTGTTAGTAAAATCAATAGAACATATTGTAAAAAGATTATTGCTATGATTCCTAATCAATCTCATCCAACTCATAGACATTTACAAAAAGAAGAATGTTTTGAATTATTAAAAGGAGATTGTATTTTAAGATTAAATGGTAGAGATATCAAACTTAAAAAAGGACACCCAATTCTAATAAATAGAAAAGTTAATCATTCTTTTAGGACTGAAAATGGATGTGTAATTGAAGAAGTATCGACAACACATATTAAAGGTGATTCTATTTATGATGACCCAGCAATTAGTAAATTAACTGTTGATGAAAGAAAAATTAAACTTACATTATGAAATGGAGAAATGACATATGTGTAGTTGTTCAGGCTAGATTAGGTTCACAACGAGTTCCTAATAAAATGATACGGCCGTTTGCAGGAACAACATTAACAGAAATATTATTTGAAAAACTTAAACGTTCAAAAAGTATAAGTCCAGATAGAATATATTTTTCTGCATATGAAAAGGAACTGGTAGAACTTGCTAGAAAACATAAGATAAATACATTTTATAGATCTAAGGAATCAGCATTTTCAGAAGGAGACCCTTTATCACAAATTTATGAATGGCACGATAAGTTACCTTACAAATATGTTGTTCTGATTAGTGCATGTAATCCTTTACTTACAATTGAAACTATAGATAGTTTCCATGATCAATATTTACAGTCAGACGAAGAAGGTCAGTTTGCAGTATTTCCAAAGAAACAATATTATTGGAATAAAGAAGGCGACTCAATAACAGATTGGGGAGACCGTCCAATTATGAATACCAAGTTTGTAGAACCGGTTTATGAAGCAGCACATTGTTTATATGCAAGTAGAATGGATATTATTAAAGATGGTTATTGGATGGACGGAAAAAATTATCCTCCTAAGCCTAATTTATTTGTTATGTCTGAATTAGAAGCATTTGATATAGATCATGAATGGCAATTTAAGGTAGGAGAACAGTTGTATGAAAACTTATAGAGAACATTACGATTATTGCAGAAGCCTATATAAAGATAAAATCGGGTCAGAAAAATATGGTTCTTTGTATGATCTACGTGTTGATAATAGTTTTTTAGATGACCATATAACACCGGAATATTATGATATTATCAAAACTATTAGAAAAAAAATAAATGATAAAATTAATAATAAACAAGGCACCTTTTACGATAAACATGCTATTAGAATAAATGATTGGCATGATATATCTGAATTAGAAGAACTAGCTAAAATATTTATGCCTGTCATAGAAAATGATATTTTAGGGTGTCATGGTAAAATAGAATTCTTACATCCTTATAGAAATTTAGTGTTAGAAGGAAAAGAAGAGTCTTCATGGACATGGCATTATGATGATTGCCCAGATGAATTTTTAAAGTTCTTTGTTAATTTAAATGAAGTTCATGACAACTCCGGGTGTTTAAAATATTTACAATCAGGTGATGGATCGGTGCCTATAGTTAAAACATATAATACTGTTGCGGGGATAAGAGGAACACAGCCACCTATATATCCTGGGTCAAGGATACCTCATGATGTTATTGGTTTAGAATTAGCCGGCGGAGGAAAAGTAGTTAATATAACAGGCAAGGATGGCAGTTATGCAATTTGTACTCCAAACATATATCACAGAGCAAGTTGTCCAGAAGTAGGTACAGAACCGAGAGATGTATTATTCTTTTTTATTCGTCCTAGTATTAAAAAATATGATACTTATTTAGGAAATACAAATTCTTATAAACCAGCTAAAAATGTTAAAATGTATAATTTAGATTAAAATGAGTGTAGAATTAGAAGGAATAATAGTATTAGGAATGTTCGCTTTATTTTGTACTGCGATTATCATTACCTTTAAAGATGGATTAGATGAAGAATAATATGAAATTCAAATTAGTTACATCATTAAATAAAAGATTATTTGAACATAAGGCTCAACAACTTATCACTAGTGCAGTTGAAATGAATTATCCGTTAGATGTATATCATGAAAATTCATATGAAGGAGTTCAATTAGAATTTCCAGAAGAATTAACATCTATTGATTTGTGGCAGCAACCGGAATATTCTTTCTGGATTGATCATTTTATAAATTCAAAACAATGTCCATGGAATGACCCTAGTAAACATCTTGGTGTTATAAAAAAGGAACAAGCAAAGTTTTGGTTTAGAAAAGTTTTATCAATATCTCATGCAATATTAAATGCAAAAACAGAATATGTAATTTGGTGTGATGGCGATGCCCATTTTGTAAATAAATTAGATAATGCTTTTTGGTCTTATGTTGAACAATATAATATAACATGTATTTACAGAGATGTGCCCCATATTGAAAGTGGATTTGTTGTTTATAAAATTAATGAACATGTTAAAAAACTTATGCGAGAATATATGGGTTATTATTTAACAGGTGATGTATGGAAATATCCTAGATGGTGTGATGGTTCTGTGTTAACATATTTGTTAAAAGATGAAAAAATAGGTAAATTTAAGAACAAAGATTATAACAAGAGTGATACATCTGATTTTGATATAAGTTGGTATTTTAATCACATTAAAGACCCTTTTAAAGAAGTAAGACATAAAGAATAATGAGAGTAGCAATTTGTTTTTCGGGCATGCCAAGAAGTTATAAAATGGTGTATGAATCTCATAAGAAATATATATTTGATGTGTTAAATGATCAAGGTATTGAGTATGATATTTTTATTCATACATGGGATAATAAAGTTAAGTATCCAAAATATTTACCAGACGAAGGAAATACTAAAGACCTTATAGAACTATACCAGCCTACATCATATAAAATAGAAACATATGATGATAATAAAATAAATGAATTATTACATAATAGTAAAGTCAGTGAATACCATAAGTATATTGATCACAATAATAATTTGAATGATATTAAGGATTGGATAGGTGGAGGATTATTAACTAATAATAATATATCTTTATTTTATGGACTTAATGAAAGTAATAACTTAAGAATAGAATCCGGCATTAAATATGATATTGTAATAAAAACTAGATTTGATAATATGATGTTTGATAAACTAAATATTGCAACTCTATCAAATGAGGAAAATACAGTATTTTGCCCAATGGGTTATGAACCAGATGATAGAGAAAGATTAGGAACTGTTAATGATATTTTAGCAGTTGGTAATGAACAATCAATGAATGTTTATATGAGTTTATATAATAGATTGTTTGACTTACTTAAAGAACGATATGATAAAAAACATCCTAGGCCATGGCATACAATTGGTTTAACTAAACATAATTTAGTAAAGAATAATATTCAGATAAAACGTTTTTATTTAGATCACATTGTAACTCGTAGATTGCATAAGTATAGAGCAGTTAATTCTGTAGTTACAGGCGAAGGGTGGGATGTGGTAGTCCCTAAAACAGATAAAATAATATTAGAATCAAAAAATTGGATATAAATGCATAACAAGACAAAAAAATTAAAATCTAATATTCAAACAATAGGTTCAATCCAGGAACGATTAGAAAGTTTAAAAGATCAATATAAAGACGATACAGTTTATATTGTTACATGTGGTCCTAGCTTACAGAGCCATGATGTAAAAGAACTTAAGAAAAAATTAAAAGATAAATTAGTATTTAGTATTAAACAAGCATATAATGTATTAAAAGATGAAACAGATTTTCATTTATTAAATACATATAATTTATCAGAATATGAATGGTCAGCTAATTCAATTGTATATTGGTCATTATCTAAATCATATGCAAACGAACAACTTCAAAGGATAGTTGATATGAAAGCTCCAATTGATTTGTTTATTCCAGTAATCAATCCACCATTTGTAAATTATAATCAAACCGTACAAGCAACTTGTAATTTTGATGATTTTTATATGATGGAAAAACAAACAGAAGTAAAGTTTGGTATAGGAATGATGTATGAAATGGCAATACCATTAGCATTAATGTTAGGCTGTAAAAAAATAGTTGTTATAGGTTGGGATTTGGGAGAGCCAAAAACATCTACAACTGATTGGAATCATTTTTATAATTTAGATTTAGGAAAAGTGACAGGACCTGCATCTGGAGAAATAGCTCAAAAGATAGAATCTACCGATAAATTATATGATTGGTTTGTTGAAAAGGGTATAGAAGTTAAACTTATTTCAGATAGAAGCTTTGTAAGTAGTAAATTTGAAAGAATTAAATTAAAAGATATCTAATGAAAAGAACACAAATTGTTACACATTTAATGCCTTCTGAATTAGAAGATTATAATGATATTCTTGATAAATTTATACAAGGCAGTAAGTATTTAGATTCTAATGATTGGATATCAGTACAAGCAACTTTAAATTTATCTCCTATGTTGATTGATTGGGAGAACAGTAAAATAGAAAAAGATGTATTTAAAAATTACTTTTATAACTTAAAAGAAAAATGTAGTTGGGCAAAAGAAGTTGTGTTTGAAGTTATAGAAGATGATACTATTTTAGGAACAACATCACAAAAGAGACAAGCCATAAAAGGAAATTATGATCAATTTATTTTATTGGATGGTGATATGGTATTTCATGAAACAACCTTAAAATATATGTTAGATACAAGTTATCAAGTTTCTGGTAAATATATTATAACACCACAAATAGTAAGATTATGGGATACTTCATGGGATATATTAGTTCATAAAGATTATAGACATATTGAGCCTAAGAAGAATGGATACTATAGGGAACATCATCCGGATTTAACATTAAATCAAAAAATTGATGAAGTATCAGTATCATTAGCTCCTTATATTAAATTTGGCTGTGGTTGGTTTACATTGATTAGTAAAGAACTTTTGGACCTAACAGGAATACCAGAATTTTTAGGACACTATGGACCGGAAGATACATTTACAATGATGGCAAGTGAAATTGCAAAAAAGAAAGGCCATCAAATTAATCAATATACAGTAAATGGTATATTAGTTTCTGAAAATAAAATTTATAGAAAAGATTTCAATGGTGACAAATTAAAGTATCATGATTATAAAGATAGTTTTCGTGATCAAGCTTGGTCACAGTTTGAAAAAGGATTAAAGGAGTTTGAATTAAAATGCAAAAAGATATGAAAATTTGGTTTATAGTATGTGGATGGTATTATGATAGAATTGATGAGTTCTATGCACCATTAAAAGAATTAGAAGAACAAAATGAATTGGTTAATGTATTTTGGGCATGTCATGGTGAGCCTACATCATACATAAAAAATAATTTTGAGTATAAATACTTTCCTGATATAGGTTTGTCAGATACTAAATATCAGCAGGCGTTAGATATCTTGGATATAGATGATAATGATATAGTATTTTTTATGCAAGATGATTTAGTAATTAAAGATTGGAACTTCATTCATGAATGTATAGAACGTATTAATGAAGGATTTAAAATTGTAGGTAATGGAATAAATTATCCAGATTCATTTGACCCATTTAAAGAGCCAGTTGATAAATATTCACATATTGAAAATTATAAAGTTGCTGATTGGTTTGGTAATAAGAGATACATTGATTTTGTTAAAAAAGAAAATCAACATTTTTTTGATAAACAACAAATTAGTTGTACGGTGAGACTTAGTTTTATGTGTATGAGAAGAGGCGATCTTAGATCTGTTGGAGACTTTGAAGCCTTCTTTGAAATTATAGATAGACCTATAGGACCTCCCGGTAATGTATCACAATCATTATTAGGATATAAGATAACAAGAAAGTATGGTCCACAATCATTTACTTATTTAAGTAATACATATCAGGACAGTAATTACATTTTCGAATGTGCAAGAGGAAAATAATATGAAAAAAATAACATTTGTAATACCAAGTAGAAATAATTTAGAATTCATTCAATTGGCATATAAGTCAATAAGAGATTTAAAAACTAAACATGAAATTTTAATTTTAAATGATGCTAGTACTGATGGTACTCAAGAATGGATTGATAGTCTAGGTGATGAAGATCTAATAGTACATCATAATCCAGGACCGGAACGCGTTGGTATAGTTGGTATGTTTGATAAAGGTATTGAAATGGCAAGAACAGATATTATTATGGCCTTTCATGCTGATATGATAGCAGCTCCTAACTTAGATGAAAATATATTAAAACATTTAGAAAGAGGTAAGGTTGTTTCGGCAACTAGAGTTGAGCCGCCACTACATCCACCAGGTCCAGAAAAAATAACAATGAACTTTCATATAGGAAAAGAATGTGAAGCTCATAATTTTGATCATAAGGCCTGGTTAAAATGGTGTAATGATATAGGATTGAAAAATGATACAACAACAGAAGGCATATTTGCACCATGGTGTATGTATAAAGAAGATTTTTTAGCAATAGGCGGGCATGATGAATTATTTGCTCCACAATCAAAAGAAGATTCTGATTTATTTAATAGAATGCATTTAGCAGGATATAAATTTATTCAACCATGGAATGCATTAGTTTATCATTTTACAAGTAGAGGTTCAAGATTTAATAAACATGCTGGAGGCGCAGCCGGAAAGAATTCTGAAGAATGGTTACATACTACAACAACCAATACAAAAAAGTTTATTAAGAAATGGGGTACAGGAATACTTCATGACAGATATATGAAACCTATTGTACCGCCTGTATATAAGAAAAGTATCAATATTATTAATTCAAATCCTCAACTGGAAGAGGCATTAGAGATATGGCATAATGGTGGAACGGATATCATTGTAGAAGTAGATGGCAATAGGTTTAATAACAATGATTATAACTACATTCAGAACTTAAATGCAATTGTAAAAGATAGTGGTGAAATAGGAGAATTTGAATTAGGTAATTTAAAAATTAAAATTAATTCATTAAAGGAATATCAAAAGGAACTAATATGCGCATCTTAATAACTGGCGGTAATGGAATGGTAGGTAGATATCTTAAAAAGATAATACCTGAAGCAATAGCACCATCTTCAAAAGAATTAGATTTAACTAACTCAGAACAAGTA
>Ga0115012_10002593_pt1 | contig 10589 bp, 4 predicted proteins | sample TroAtlMetagenome_FD_88706 | JGI IMG/M metagenome (GOLD analysis project Ga0115012, IMG submission 88706) | Marine eukaryotic phytoplankton communities from Atlantic Ocean - Tropical Atlantic ANT10 Metagenome | ecosystem: Environmental > Aquatic > Marine > Oceanic | place: Tropical Atlantic Ocean...
GGGGGCGGTGGGCCCCCACCGTAGCAGGGGGCCGGGGGGGTGGGGCCCCGGGGCGGGAGGGCGGGGAGGGCTGGGATGCCCGGGGGAGCGGGGAGCGCGGGGGGCGCGACGGCGGCGGTCTGCGCGGCGCTGGGCGGCGGGGAGGGCGGGGAGGCGCCCCCCCCCGAGCCGGGCCCGGGGGCGGGGGGCGCGCGCGGGGGGGGGCGCCGGCGGGGCGCCGGCTCGCCGGCCGCCCGCCAGCTGGCCCTCGCGCTCCTGCGAGGGGAGTGCCGCGTCGGGGCGAAGCGGGTGCAGCACCCCCCCCCCGCGCGCGCGCGCCACCACCCCCGCCCCCGTCCCCGCGCGCGCCTGCCCCGGACTCCTGGGTGACCCTGTGCTCTCGATTCCGCTCCCGCTCCTCCCTGCAACCCTCCCCTCTCCCCCCCCCGCCCCCCTCCCGCGCCCCGCCCCCGGACCGCTGCACCCATGAGCCGCCGCCTCAGCGGCTTCCTATCTTTTTTTCCCCAGTTTCTCTTGGTGGGGTGGGGGCACTGACGGGGAGCACGGCGGGGCGGCAGGGCGGCTCGCTGGGCCTGGACGGGTCCTGGAGGACGATGGCGCTCCTGGTGGCGATGTCGATCGGGCGCACGGCCCTGGCCAACTACCAGGCGTACCTGCACGGTGAACTTTTCCGGTCCTCCTTCATGCAGCGCCTGGGCCGCTTCGGGCGCTGCCTCGCGCAGAGTGTTGCCACTTCGTACCTGCTCTCCTGGCTGGACGGGCACTACGGGCACCGCCTCACGCTGCTCAAGCTGGCCTGGCGCGAGGACCTGACCTCCATGCTGCACACGCGCTACTTCAGGGACATGGCCTACTACAAACTAGCCAACGTGGACCGCGCAGTGCCGCACCCGGAGCAGCGCATCTGCGAGGACGTGCCCAAGTTCTGCCACGGCTTCGTCGACGTCGTCGGCAACTGCATCCCCGCGGCCGTGGACTCGGCCTTCTACTCGGTCCGCCTCTACCAGCTCGCCCGCTCGAACAAGTACTCGCTGGGGATGCTGGTATACATCATCTCTGCAGGGTCGCTCATGGCCGTGACGAGCCCGAACTTCGGGCGGCTCTTCCGCCGTACCCAGGAGCTAGAAGGGGCCTACCGTGGCCTGCAGTCCCGCCTCCAGGCGAACTCAGAGAGCGTGGCGCTCTACGGGGGCATTGCGGTGGAGGGGGATGGCATCCGGTCCTCCTTCCGGACCTTGCAACACCATCTTGAGGACGTGCTCCTGCGGCAGTGGCGCTTCGGTATGCTCTCCGACTTCACCCTCAAGTACCTGGGGGCGACTGCGTCGGTATACATGATCGTGGGGCCCTTTTTCGACGGGCACCTGCGGCCTACAGGCAGCTTTGAGGGGCGCGCCGCCATGCTGAGCCAGATGCGCTACCACGCCAGCGTCATTATTTCCCTCTTCTCGAGCCTGGGGGTCTTGGGGGGGGTTGACCAGCAGTTGAAGAAGCTCGGGGCGTACGCGAGCCGCATCAATGAGCTGAAGGTGGCCTGCGAGAGCGTGGGATTAGGGCGGCGGGGGGGCGCTCTGCAACTGGAAGATGGTCGCACGGGCACTGGGAAACAAGCGGGCGGGGTGGTGGAGGACTCGGAGGAGATCTCCTTCGAGGACGTCACCGTTATGACTCCCGCGGACACGAAGCTCATCGAGGGACTGACTCTGACCGTCAAGCCTGGAATGAAGTTGCTCGTCACGGGGCCCAACGGGGCGGGGAAGAGCAGCCTCTTCAGGGTCCTGGGGGGGCTCTGGCCCTTCACTAAGGGCAGGGTCTCTAAGCCTGGGGGGTCCTCGGCCGGCCTGGCCTCGGACATCTATTACGTGCCCCAGCGACCGTACGTGTCGATCGGTACCCTTATGGAGCAGCTCGTGTACCCTTGCTCCCCAGATGGTCCCGATGGGGAGACCCTGGAGCTGCCCGAACTGCGGGCGCTGCTGAAGACTGTGGATCTTGTGCATCTCTTTGAGCTCTACGGCACCGAGGACGTGGTGAACTGGGGGGACGTCCTATCTCTAGGGGAGCAGCAGCGGCTTGGAATGGCCCGGCTCTTCTACCACCGCCCCCGCTTCGCCATCCTGGACGAGTGTACCAGCGGCGTCACCACCGACATGGAGCAGCGCTTCTGCGACATTGTACAGGCCATGGGCTGCACGTGCATCACGATCTCACACAGACCCGCCCTCGCGGCCTTCCACGACGTGGTCTTGCACCTGGACGGCGAAGGAGGGTGGACGCTGAAGGACCTCTCGAAAATCAAGCAGGATACTGCGCCCCCCGTCCTAACCCCGCAGAGTACCGCCTCCTCACAGCGGGGCATCGATTCTGACATCGTGCTCCATGGGATGGTTCAGAGCAAGATCACGAAGCGCACAGCGAGCTACGAGGACCTTCACCTGGGGGCGATGGTGGCCAAGAACCCGGAGCACGTGAGGATCGCCCACGTGCCGGCCGAGGAGCTCAGTAGATCGTCGCACATTGCAAGTCGAAAGCGGACGGCGGAGCAGAGGAAGCGCGAGTGGCGTCTGATAAGGCACTTCATCCCCCAAGGCCGCGAAGTCTTCCAGGTAGCCGCGCTCGCCGCCACGGTACTTATGCGCACGGCCCTGTCAGACCGGATCGCCAACCTCAACGGGACCAGCGTGCAGCTAGCGCTTGCCCAGGACCGCGCCGGGTTTGTGGCTCTTCTCAAGACAAGCGTCGCGCAGAGTGCTGCCAGCGCCATCGTCGCGCCGTCCCTGCGGTACCTCACGAATATCCTCGCCGTCACTTGGCGGGCCCGTCTCACGAAGGTACTGTGCAGGGACTACCTCGCCTCAAGCTCCTTCTACAACGTTATCCATCGCAAGGGTATGAGTGACGCCGACCAGCGCATCACCCGGGACGTGGAGCGCCTGTGCGACGACACGGCGGCTCTCGTGCCCTCCATGGTGAAGCCCATCGTGGATGTCCTATGGTTCAGCCTTCGGTGCTACCAGCTGACTGGTCTGAAGGGCACTGCCGTGGTGTACGCCTACACCCTCCTCGGATACAGCACGCTGCGCGCCCTCACGCCCAACCTTGGGAAATTCTCTAGGGAGGAGTTTGAGCGGGAAGGCGCATTCCGCCACAGCCATACCCGCCTGGGCGCGTGCTCGGAGAGCGTCGCCTTCTTCGGTGGTGGGGACCGGGAGGGCTCCCTCATCGGGAATCGCTTCCATGCCTTGTGCGAGCACATTGCGGCCACCTCGCGCGCCCGCCTGCGCTACGATATCTTCGACAACTTCCTTACGGTCCACCTGCCGCACTGCGCCACCTGGGTGGCCACGCTGATATTCGCCATGGAGTACCCGGGCGATTACTCGGGCCTCAAGGACGTCCAGGGCAGCATGGTGCGCGACATGCGCTACCTGGCTACGGTTGTGTACAACAACTTCACCGCCTACGGCGACATCCTGGGACTTTACAAGCGCTTTGTGGAGCTGCGCGGGGGCTTCACGCGCGTGTGCGACATGATGGATGCGGCGCACTGCGCCCGCCTGGAGGCGGAACGCCCGAGCTACACGGAAGACGCCGCCGCGAGCCCGACGCGGCTCCTAACGGACTACATTCCGGAGGGAGACGAGCCGCTCATCCGCTTCCAGGGCGCCACCATCGTGACCCCCAAGGACAAGACCCTGGCGGAGCAGCTAAATCTTACCATCGCACTACGGAGAAACCTGCTTGTCACCGGTCCAAACGGCTCGGGCAAGTCAAGCATCTTCCGCGTGCTCGCGGGGCTCTGGCCGCTGCCTGAGGGGCACATCTCAGTGTGCGGGCGCGGCGCGGGCCTCTCGCCTGACGTGTTCCATGTGCCCCAGAAGCCCTACACAGCCATTGGGACGCTGCGCGAGCAGATATTTTACCCGCAGCGCGTGGAGGAGGCTCTAGCGGCGCACGGATGCTCGAGTGCGGGGGAAATGGATGCCTCCCTTCAAGAGCTGATGCGGGCCGTCAAGCTGGAGTACCTTGTCGAACGCTGGGGCTGGGACGTGGCGACGGAGTGGGGGGAGCGGCTCTCCCTGGGGGAGCAGCAGCGGCTGGGGATGGCCCGGCTCTTCTTCCACTGCCCGAAGTTCGCCGTTCTGGACGAGTGCACGAACGCGACTTCGGTCGACATCGAGGAGGCCCTCTACCGGCACGCGAACAAGCTGGGCATTACCCTCATCACCATCTCGCAGCGGCCGGCTCTCGTGAAGTACCATGCACAGGAGCTCCGGCTCATAGATGGTGAGGGAGCCTGGACCCTGCACAACATCAAAAAGGAGGGACGCGGTGGGGGTGCTGCCCACCGCAGGGAGTTCTTCCTCTCCGACACGGACTCGGACTGAGAAGTGGTCGGAGCGGTTGGATTCAGGAAACTTTGATAATACAATAATAATACAAGGGACCCACAATAATGGGCCTGCCGCGGCGGGCTGCCAAAGCGCGCCTCACGCCTCGCCCCCCGCCCCGGCACCGGCACCGGCACCGGCCCCGGCCCCGGCCCCGGCCCCGGCCCCGACTGCTCCGCCCTGCTGGAGCCGAGCCCGCCCCGAGGCCACAAGAGAGGAGAGCCATTGCTCCTCTGGATCCCGCCGCGCCCAGGCTGGAACATAGCCCCCGAGGTCGACGCCCCGCATCGCCGCCCGCACCGCCGCCACGTCTGCGGATGCCATCCCCGCCCCACCGGGCCCGGGGGGCGCCGCCGCCGCCGCCGCCACACCCGGCCTGGAGCCCGCCGCCGGCGCCAGCCCCGCGCCGGCCCCCTCCGGCGGCGGGGGCGGCGCCCCGTCCTCCCCAAACTGCACCCAGCCCTCCCCTGGCGGCCCTGCGCCGTGGTGCGCCCCCGCGCCCTCAGCCACCCCCGCCGCCGCCTCCCACGCCCCCCACCCGTCCCCGCCCGCCGTCCCCGCGCCCCCGCCCGCCCCCGCCGCCTGCGCCGGCTGGCCCTCCCCCATCGGCCCCGCCCCGGGCGCCGCGCCCCCGAGCGAGCGGTCTCGTTCGGGCCGAGCGCGACAGACCGCGCGCACGGCCAGGGGCACGGCCCTAGAGGGGGGCGGGGGGCGGCCGCCGCCCCGGCCCGGGGCTCGGCGCGCGTGGGGGGAGGGGGGGGGGGCGGGGGGGAAGCCGCGGAAGCGCGCCCGGCGGGGCGCGGGGGGGGGGGGGGGGGGGGGGCGAGGGGGAAGCGGCGGAGGCGCGCGCGGGGGGGCGCGGGCGGGGGCGGGGGCGGGAGTGTGGGCGGGGGCGGGCCGGGGGCGGTGGCGCAGGGGAGGAAGAGCAGACGGCGCGGGAAGGGGGCGGAGGGAGGAGGGGCGCCTTCGCCGTACGACATCGAGGAGCATCTCCGGCAGCAGGGGGGGGGCGAGGCCCCGCCGGAGAACGAGCCAGCGCTCAGCCCGGAGGCGGCCAGGTTCTATGGCCGGTCGGAGGAGGCCTACCGCGCGGCGGGGCGCGAGATTCCAGCGGGCCTGCTCGGCGGCTTCGCCAGCACCGGCCCTAGCGACTCGTCGGAGCCCACTTCTCACTCCGAGACCTCCGTCGTCCTGCGTGCGGAGGGCGGGGTGGCTGCCGACAGGCGGGGCGGGACGGCCTCGTTCTTCGCGGAGGAGCGGCGCGCGAAGAAGGGGCGGGGTGCAAAGAATAGGGATGCTCTGGAGCGGAGCATGGAGCTGCCACCGCCCCTGCCGGGCCCGGCCCAGCGGCACCGGGACTCCAGCGGCAAGGCTGGAACCACACCGCTGCGGCTGGGTGGGTTGGGGCGGCCCGGCACGCGGGGGCGGGGGAGCCTGCTTGCAGGGAGGCGCGATAAGGGGCCTCCGGTGGAAGCCACGAAGCCCGCTGTGGTCGTTGACTTGCTCAGCTCGGACTCTGAGGTGGACGGCACCCAGGGCGAGCAGGCGGGGGTGGCTGCGCTCAAGGTTCCAACGGCGGTCGTGCTGGAGCGCGTCCGCGAGGCGGACGGCACTGACCCCGTTCCGGGCGGGGGGGCAAGCTCCCCGCGGGAGCGGTGCATGTCCGCAACCGGCTCCGGTGTGCGCCTTGGTACGCTCGAGGCGGGGGCCGCCTCACTGGAGGCCAATAGCAAAGGGCTGAAGGTGACTTTCCCCTTGGCCGACGTCCCCGACCTGGAGGGCCTGTCCGGGTGCGCCGCGCTCGCCGTGGACTGGGGTGCTGTGAATGACTTCTGGATCTCCGGCAAGCACTCCGAGCCTGGGCAGCACCTCGTGGTATTCGGCTTCCCCCATCAGCTGCCGTCCCTCCGTCCACACCTGGACCCGGGGGGTCTTGACCACGCGAAGAGGTACGTCGTGTTCCGAATCGCGGAGCCCGGGGGAAAGGGCTCCCCAGAGAATCCAGTGGTGTGGTCCCTGCACCTGGTCAGGATGGTGCAAGACTTTCTGCTGCCTCTCCCGGGGGGACAGCGGCGCAACTGCATCATGACGCCGGGGCTGGCGGCATACTTCCAGGGCAGGCCAGGTGCCTCTTGCCCACCAGAGCTCGAGAGCCAGGAGGCCGGGCGGCGGCGCAGCATCCGGCTGGACAACGCTTTCCGGTCAGGAAAGGGGGGGGGCATCAGTGACCCATTCGTGTACCCCAGGGTCGGTGACCCGCAGGCCGTCATGGTGCACCCGGAAGACCTCTTCCGGCTGCGTGGCCCCGAGTATCTGAACGACACCCTCATTGACTTCTACCTGCAGTACCTCCGGAACGAGGCCTACCCAGTCCGGGCACAGAAGGTTCACATGTTCAGCTCCTTCTTCTACCGGAAGCTGGCACAGCGACGGAAGCGGGAGGCCCCTCGGGCGGAGGGCGTCTCGTTCGGGCAGGAGCTGCATCAGCGGGTGTCCAAGTGGACTCAGGACGTGGACATTTTCACGAAGGATTTCCTGTTCATTCCGATCAACAAGTCCGAGCACTGGATCCTCGCCGTCGTGTGCCACCCCCGCAGGGCCTTCTGGGCGGGAGCCGGCGCCGAGGATGGAGCCGCTGGTGAACAGGAGGGAAGGGGCGGCCCGTGCATCCTTATATTCGACTCTCTGGGGGGATGCCACAACCACAGCGCGAAGCTCATTGGGGACTACCTGACGTGGGAGTGGCGCTCCAAACCACGTGGGGCAGGCGAGGTGACAGAGCGGGTGGAAAAGTTCAAGGCCCCCATTTTGCACCCATCGGTCCCAATACAGACAAACACGAGCGATTGCGGGCTCTTCGTCCTGCACTACGCTGAAAAATTCCTTTTGGAAGGTCCCGAACAAGTCTGTCCGATCAAGAAATCCTCAGACGCTGAGCCTGAACGGATGGAGGGGCGGCGATCAAAGAGAGGGAAGGGGGTCTGGCAGCAAGTGCGAGGCGCCGTGGGCCAGCTCCTCCACTCGGATGACTCGCCGGGGGAGGAACCTGCAACGCCAGTGGAGCGAGGGTCTCAGGGGAAACTACCACTGACGAAGTGGCCTTATGTGTTCGTCCCCAGGTGGTTCAGCCCCTCGGAAGCCTCTGCGAAGCGGCAGTCCATCCTGATGCTCATCAGGACGATAGGCCCGAAGCTGAAAGTATGCTCCGGCTTCCTCGGTACTGACCGGATCGCGGAAGAGCTCTCCGGGGCGGTCGCGTCCTGAACTGCCGCCCTTGATGGGCCTCGAAGTCATCTCAAAGTTTAACGAGACTCAACAGCATTATTTTGATTCACTTTATCTCCAACAAATCTTCTAAATCACGAGATTCGATATTTGTGTGGCGCGAGGCTCCTGTTGCGATCCGGCGACTCTCACACGCTCAAGCATAGGCGGCACCGTCGAGGGGGGAGAGCCCGGGGCGGAAATCGGGGAGCATGCCGAGCTTTCTGTCCAAGGCAAGCAAGCCTGGGGGTAGGCCACCCAGGCTGCCCCGCTCTAGGACTTCTCCAGGACTGTCCGCATCTGGTCCAAAGAAAGAAACGCCGATATGCTCCCAAAATTCCTCGATGCTGCGAGCCCGTCCGAGTCCGTAGGGTCCCAGGGGGACCTCTTCCGAGGTGTCGCCTGCCCCTCCCCTGAGGAGCTGCCTGACGCGGAGGGCCGAGGACCGCTGGAAAAACTCTCTGCGCGTCCGCTGACCAGGGGGACCTGCTGCCTCCTCCTCTGACGCGTAAAGGCGCACTCCGGCCCGTACGTCCTCGCGAAGCCACTTCAGATCGGGGGGCGGCGAACGATATTGTTTGAATACGACAGGCTCGCGGGGGGAGAAGAACTCCCACCCACGCGTGAAGAGCCTTGCTGACGTCGCTACGTCATCGCCAAAGGCAAGGCACGGCAGGTGCGGGTCTGCCGGAGCGTCACGGAAAAAAGCGGCCGCCCTGGAGAAGGCAAAGGAGGGCGAGTAGAACAAAGCGGGCAACGGTCCCTGCAGGGGGCCTCGACCAGCCACTTGCTGGGACCCGATGCGAAGAATGCCGCGTCCGTCGAACCCTGTGGCCACTGGGACAGGGGGACGCCTGTCGGACGGCATCACGACACGCGCTCTGCCTCCGTCTCTATGCTGCCCGTCACCGGATTCATCGGGTTCTTCGACGCAGACGCCAAGGGGAGGGCCCGTCAGGACAGCCTGGGCGGCCGGGCACTCCCCGAGCTCGTCCACCAGCTTGCGGTCCCAGCCCTGATCGAAACGCGTGCCCGCGTCGATGCTGAGGAGGTACTCTTCCCCGGCGTAGAGGGCCTCGCCCAGGTGACGCAGGTAGCACGCACCCTCAGCGCCTTCCAAGTCGAGATGGCACTCCCGGACCCTCTCTCGGAACTGCTCCGGCAGCGCTAGCCTGCTGTGCGCCTTCTGCTCTTCGTCCTGGGCGAGAGCCTGGGCCTCAAGCTGCGCGGGCATGCACCCCTGGGCGTAGTCCTGCATGTCCGATTCCCCCGCCTCCGCCTTGGCCATCTTGGCGATTTCATCTTCTATTCGACTCGTGAGCGCGTTCACTCTGGGGAAGAGGCGAGTGACGTTCGACCGCTTCCGGGCAGCGTACTGCCACACCACCCCAACATTGACGCGGCCGGGCTCGTCTGACTTCCGAAACAGGTCGAGCAGCGTGTCCACGCCGTCGGCGTCGCGGTAGCAGGCCATGAGGACGAAGATGGAGCGCCTGGGGAGCCCGGCGGGGGGAAGGGTCCGGACAAAGCCTGCCCGGGACCTTTCCCTGGAATGGAGGGCGATGGCGTCGTATGCATCCAAGACCCTCTTGAAGGCCTCGGGTTCTCCACCCGAACTCGGATGCTCCTCCCACAGGAGCTCCAAGTAGGCCCGGCGCACCTCGACCTGTCCGGCCCCCGGAGGCAACCCCAGGGTGGCGTAGTGAGAGGCCAGGCCACGGGCGTGCTTGGTGGGGCCGACTTCGGGGGTGCGCAGGACTGCGGGGGGGGGGGGTGCCGCCCCCCGCGGGGCCGGCGCCACATAGAAGCTTTCCGACGGGCCCGACGCGTCTTGTCCGCTCTGAGCAGCTATTGGCAGCGGGCGCGACCCTCTGAACGGCGCGACGCCCCCTCCAACAACAGGCGCGTCGAAGCACGGCTCGAACGTCTTTGGCTCCTTCAGGGGGAGGTAGCACGAGGTGCAGGTGTTCATGCTCTTGTGCGTGATGTTTCCACACATCCGGCACCGCTTCTTGGACCAGGGCCTCTCCACCCCCAGCTCCGGGGCGCTCTGCTCGTCCCCGGGGGGGGGGCGCCCAGGTTTTGCTCCGAGAGAGAGGCTGCCCTCTCTAATCATCCTCGCCTTGCGCAGTGCCGACACCGGCTTTTCGGGGGGCGCCTGGACCGCTGGCGCGCCGCCCTCGGGGCCACCTTCCTCGCCCCGGCGTTCTGCAGCGGCCCGCTCTTGCAGCTTCAGCAGCCTAAGCCGTTCCCTCAGCTGCTCCCTCGCGAAGACGATGTCCCCGCCCCCCCCCTGCTCCCCCCCGAGCAGCTCCTGGGCTGCACTCGCCAGCTCCCCTCGCCTCTCGGCCCCGGGGTCGGGGCCCTCCAGCGCCGCCACCGCCGCCTCCAGGGCCGCCATGAGGCCGCCGGCCTCACCGCGCCTGTCGAAATCAGGGCCATCCTCCGGAAACTCACCCCCCGCGCCGCCACCGAGCCCCCCGCCTGAGGAGCCGAGCAGCCTCTCCTGCTCCCGGGCCTTGGCAAGGAGGGCGGCGTCCCCCGGGCAGATCTCAAGGGCGGCCGCAAACGCCTGCGCTGCCGCACCGTGGCGGCCCATGGCCGCGAGGGCCTCGCCCTTGCGGTAGTAACCCTTCACCCACCCCGGCTCGAGCTCCACGCACTCCTCCGCCGCCCTCAGGGCCTCCCCCAGCCGCCCCAGCCGCAGCAGGCACGCCGAGACGTTGCTCGGGAGCGCCCCGGGCTGCCCGGGCGGCCCCCCCGCCCCCGCCCCCGCCCGTGCGCGGCGGAACGCCGCCAGCGCGCGCGCCGCGTCCCCGCGCCCGAACGCCGCCCGGCCCTCCGCCCAGGCCGCCGCCCCTGCCGCCTCCTCCCCCATCGCCCCAGCCGCAGGATGGCTCCTTCCCCCCCCGCCGGGCGTTACGCCGCCCCCCC
>Ga0115012_10002595_pt1 | contig 10588 bp, 11 predicted proteins | sample TroAtlMetagenome_FD_88706 | JGI IMG/M metagenome (GOLD analysis project Ga0115012, IMG submission 88706) | Marine eukaryotic phytoplankton communities from Atlantic Ocean - Tropical Atlantic ANT10 Metagenome | ecosystem: Environmental > Aquatic > Marine > Oceanic | place: Tropical Atlantic...
GCCGATCGGGAACGTCCCTCCGGCAGAAGCAGAGGCAAACTTCTACGCCGCTCTGGAAACTGAAGACATGGCCGCGTAACTAACCGAAATCAGCCTCCGACCAAACCGGAGCGGTTCACAGTCGCCACCAGGAGCGCGCGGCTCCCGGCCCTTTTCCGTCATTCGCGGAGTCGCTCGTTGCTGCATTGCGGCTTTTCCGAAGCGGACATTGCCCCTGGTTGATTTGGCGTGCCGATCGCGCCATCGCCGTGGCAGGCGGGAAGCACCATCGTGCTTTTGGTTGAGATCTAAGTGCGCGGCAAAGCTCGCGCTGGCCGGATGCGTTGCAGAGTCCATTTCTCCATAAGCGATCAAGATAGCGTTGAACGGAAACGGCATAAAACCCGCCCACAGCAGCGTTGCTGCCTACGAGCGCGGAAAGAGTTCCTGCAATGTCTCTTGTAGCGCCTCCTTGAAAGCTTCGATGACACGGCGTTGAGGTGTGTCCTGCCGCTCGAGGCAAACCAGCTCGACATGGGGCAGACCCGCTATATCGCGGGCCACAATGGTGTCGTCGGCAAGTGCTTTGAACACAAGCTCGTCCGTGATCGCGATGCAATCCAGAGCCTTCGCAAGGCCGATCCCGAAAGAGGGGGTGAAAGACGTCATCACGCGCAACGGGCTGATGCCCGCAGCATCAAAGGTCTTCAAGACCGTCGCTCCGATCGGGGCCGACCCACCTGGAAGAACGCAGGGGTGCCGCGCGAAATCCTCCAGTGAAACATGGTCGCGTTGTGCAAGAAAGTGATCCCGAGGCATCACTGCGACGAGCCCGCTCTTGTACATCGGCGTCACCCGCAGGCCAGGCAGCGCTCCTAAAGATCCAGCGACGCCGATATCGATTTCTCCGGCGCGTATCGCACGGATCTGATCAACCGCACGTCCACTGTCGAGGGTCGCCTCCGTCATCGGAATTTCCCTCTGCCAGCGAGCGAGAGCTTTTGGTAGCAATTCGAAGCACATTGACGAGGCGGCCATGATCCGTAACGGCTCCCCCCCACCCGCGCGAATGGTCGAGATCGTCTGCTCAACGTAGCTGAGGCGCTCGGCCAGTCCCGCGGTTTCCGCGTAAAGGCGATTTGCCTCCCAGGTTGGGTCGATGCGACCCGGCTCTCGGGTAAAGAGGCGAAATCCCACTTCGTCCTCGAGCACCGAGAGGTGCCGACTGACCGTGGGTTGAGCCATGCGCAACCGTTTCGCGGCGGCAGAAATGCTCCCGGCCTCCATGATTGTCCTGAAAATCTGAAGCCGCTGGACGTTCAGCCCCGCGCGCGATGGGTGTTTCATGCTGTGAGGCGCCAAAGATGCCCAATATTTTTGCTACCAAGGTGATCCACGGCACATCAGTCCGAAATCGTTTTTAAGATAGAATCGCACTTTCATCGGGGGGGCAATAGCTGGCCGCTATAGAGGTGCGATATTTTTTCCATTGCAGCATAGGTCGCCCGCGTCGTTTGAAAGGCTCAAAGGAGACGCCCATGCCCGCACTGCCCCTCTTGTTTCTGCTTCTGACCGTCCTGTCCGGCGGCGGGATCGCCTATTTCGTTGGTGGCGCCACGGTGCTGGCCTTCATCACCGAGGATCATGCCCGCTTCCTGGCCGCCTTGCCGCAGCGCGTTATGGGCCAGCTGAACGTCTTTGCCTTCCTCGCCATGCCGCTGTTCATCCTGACCGGCGAGCTGATGAACCGCGGCGGCGTGACAGAAGCGCTTATCAGGTTCTCCATGTCGATCATGGGCCGCTTCAAGGGCGGGCTGGGGCACGTAAATGTGTTGACCTCGGTCTTCTTCGCGGGCGTCTCGGGCTCTGCCACGGCGGATGCAGCGGCGCTTGGCAACACGCTTGTCCCGGCGATGGAGAAGGAGGGGTACTCTCGCGACTACGCAGCGGCGATCACCGCCGCCTCCTCGATCATCGGGCCGATCATACCGCCTTCGGTTATCCTGATCTTCTACGGCGCGCTGATGAACACCTCCGTCGTGGCACTGTTTGCCGCCGGTATCGTTCCGGGCCTGCTGCTGGCAGCGGTGCTGATGGTGATCAATGCCATCATCGCACATCGCGAGGGCCATCCCGGTGGCCGCGGTGCGCAGGTGCCAGCCTTCTTCCCTTCGCTGCTGCAGGCCTTGCCCGCGCTGTCGCTGCCCTTGATCATCATGTCCGGCATCCTGCTGGGCGTCATGACCCCGGCCGAGGCGGCAGGTGTCGCCTCCGTCGCCGCACTCCTGGTGGGACGTTTCTACGGTAAGCTGGGCCTGCGCGATGTCCTGATCTCGCTGCAGCGGACCGTGGTGCTGACGGGGGCGGTCTTCATCATCCTCGTCGCCATCGCGTCCTTCGGGTACCTGATGTCGATCGAGCGCATCCCGCAAGCCATGGTCGCCTGGGTCGAGGCGATGAACCTGAGCAAGATGCAGTACCTCCTGCTGCTGAACGTGATCTTCCTGCTGGCCGGCATGCTGATGGACGTGAAGGCGGCGCTGGCGCTGCTGGGCCCGCTGCTGATCCCGCCAGCGATCCTGCTGGGCGTCGATCCGACCCACATGGGCATCCTCATCGGCTTCAACCTGACCGTGGGCCTGCTGACGCCCCCTCTGGGCGGCGTGCTGCTGATCCTCGCGACGGTGCTGAAGATGAACTACTGGCGCCTCGTACGCACCGTGCTGCCCTTCCTCGTGGCCGAGCTGATCCTGCTCGCCGTTCTCATCCTCTGCCCTGAAGTGACACTGGCCCTGCCGCGCCTTCTTGGACTGATCAACTGACAGCAAGACACCAAAACCAACAGGAAAAGGACCTAACATGACCTTCAAGACCCTGCTTGCCTCGGCCGCAACCATGGCCGCGCTTTCGACCCCGGCCTTTGCCATGGGCCCGATCAACCTGGCCTTCGCCGGTCCGGAAGATGCCAAGGTCGACGGCGAATACGTCTTTGCCGAAGCCTTCCGCGACAGCCTAGCCGCGCATGACGTCGAGGTGAGGATCAACCCCAACAACACCATGGGCAAGGAAGACGAGCGTCTGGACCAGGTTTCCACCGGCCTGATCGAGGTAAACCTCGGCAACCCGGCGATGCTGTTCAAGATGTCCCCCATCTCACCTGCTCTCTATCTTCCCTTCATGTTCGAGAGCGAACAGCAGATGGATGACGTGGTCGCCGAAAGCGGCATCCTCGACCAGGTGAATGCCCAGACCGCCGACTACGGCGTGATGATCCCGGGCTTCAACATGCGCGGCGGCCTGGTGGGCATCTTCACCACCGATATCCCCGTGACCAAGATGTCCGACCTCGAAGGCGTACGCCTGCGGGCCCAGAACGGCGAGCAGATCAAGTTCTTCGAGAGCTGGGGCGCCAAGGGCACTGTGGTCAGCTTTGCCGAAGTGCCGAACGCGCTGCAGACTGGCGTGGCACAGGGCTACTTCAACCCGCCGTCCTCGGCCATCAAGGCCCGTCACACCGACATCCTGACGGACTTCGTGCCGCTCGACGCGATGCCAGTGGCCCGCGTGATCATGCTGTCCTCCGACTGGTACGGCAGCCTGTCCGAGGAAGAGCAGGGCTGGGTGGACGCCGCCGTCGACGACGGTATTGCCGCCAACCGCCAGTGGTCCGCCAGCTACGGTGCCGACCTGATCAACGAGCTGGGCAACCTCGGCGTCACCGTGACCGAGCTGGAGCCGGGCGAGCGTGACAAGTTTGTCGAAGCCACCAAGGCCATCTGGGACGAAGCCGCCGATCCGGCGATCGTGGACGAGCTGGAAGGCTACTTGGACTGATCGCCAGCAGCCTCTCCGCGGGCGCGTGAAACCTCATGCGCCCGGCGCTTCCTCTGCGGGCCAAGGTTCCCCGATCCGCAGAGGAAGACGCATCCAGCCTTGACCGGGCTTTCAAAGACAGGTCACGCCGCCGGGCGCGTTCAGGTCCCGGCCCCCATTCGCGCCCGTGCGCGCCACTGAAAGGACCTCTCATGCTGACCACAACCTCCCGCAAGCTGAACGGCTTCAGCCGTGGGCTCAACAGCGTGGTGCTGGGCTGCGGCTGCGTGTTTCTCGTGGCCATGGTTGTGCTGATCTGCCTCCAGGTCGTGGCCCGCTACGGCTTTGCCTCGCCGCCCGCCTGGACTGAGGAACTGGCGCGCTACGCCATGGTCTGGGTCGGCCTGCTGGGTGCCAGCGCATCCTACTACGAGCGCTTCGATCCGGCGCTGGTGAAGATCCCCGCCCGCGCGCCCCGCTGGCTGAAGCTGGCCACCGCCACGGTGCGCGCGGCGGCCGTGTTGCTCTTCCTCGTGCCGATCCTTTGGTACTGCTTCTTCGGGCCGGGGATGAACCTCACGCGCGGTTTTCTGAACCGCAACATGACCATGATGGCGGAAACCGTGCCGCTGCCGATGATCTGGGTGGCCATCGCCGTGCCGACCTTCATCGTGCTGACTTTCCTGCATGGCCTCGCCCGGACTTTCGCAACAGTGACCGGCACCCTCGAAGCCGCTGGCGAACCCGATACTGCCGAAGCCGACCTGACGACTGACGAAAAGGCCCCCCAATGAAGACCACCACCGCCGCGACGATCGCTGCAGACAGCGATTTCATCGCCCATCTGACCGAGATCCGCCACGACATCCACCGCCACCCCGAGACCGCCTTTGAAGAGGTGCGCACCTCGGACCTCGTGGCTGACTTCCTCGAGAAACGCGGCATCGAGGTGCATCGCGGGCTGGCCCGCACCGGCGTGGTGGGCGTGCTGAAGGGGCGTCATCCGGGCAACCGCCGCATCTCTCTGCGCGCAGACATGGACGCGCTGCATATCGAGGAAAAGACGGGCAAGCTCCATGCCTCGACCATCCCGGGCAAAATGCATGCCTGCGGCCATGACGGGCACACCACCATGCTGCTGGGCGCGGCCGAGAAACTGGCCGCCGATCCCGATTTCGCGGGCACCGTCCAGTTCATCTTCCAGCCTGCCGAAGAGGGCCTTGGCGGGGCGCGGGTGATGATCGAGGAAGGCCTGTTCGAACAGCACCCCTCCGATGCCGTCTACGGGCTGCACAACATGCCCGGCACTCCGCTGGGTGAATTCCGAACCCGCCCCGGCGCGATGATGTCCGCCGGCGATACATGGGAGTTGACCCTGCGCGGCACCGGCGGCCATGGCGCCATGCCCCACGAGGGCACCGATCCGACCATGGCGCTGGCCAGCTTCCTGACCGGCCTCTCCTCCATCGTGGCGCGCAACGTCGCAAGCTTCGACAGCGCGGTGATCTCGGTCGGCCATGTCGCGGCCGGCGATTTCAACAGCCCCAACATCATCCCCGCCGAGGTCCGCCTGCGCGGCACCGCCCGTACCTTCCTGCCCGAAACCCGCGACCTGGTGGAACGCCGCCTGGCGGAACTGGGCCAGGCCGCCGCGGCCATGCACAACTGCGAGGCCGACCCCAACTTCATCCGCCGCTACCCGCCGCTGGTGAACTGGCCCGAGGAAACCGGCCGCGCCGTGGCTGCGGCCCAGGCGACGGTCGATGCCGCCATGGTCGACGGCGAGGCCGAGCGCGTGGGCGCCAGCGAAGACTTCTCCTTCATGCTGGAAAAGGTTCCGGGCTGCTTTGCCACTGTCGGCAACGGCACCGAGAGCGCTTTCGTCCATACGCCGCTTTACGATTTCGACGACGCGGTGATCCCCTATGGCGTGGCCTATTGGCTGAACGTCGTGGCCACGGAGCTGTCACATGCAGAGTGATTCCTCGGTCGCGCGCCTTGCAGCATGGGCTGCCACTGCGGATGCCTCTGACCCGGCGCTGACCGGCAGCGCGGCCGCAGCCTTTGCCGATACGCTGGCCTGCATCCTGGCCGGGCGCGCGGACAGCGCGACGCAGGCTGTGCTCAAGGGGGCCGAAGCAACCCATGGCACCGGCCCCGCAGCCCTCTGGGGCCTGGGCACAACGCTTTCGCCCGCGGGTGCGGCGCTGGTGACCGGCACAGCGGCCCATGCGCTGGATTACGATGACAACTTCGCCCCGGCGATGTCTCACGCCAGCGCCGTTCTGGTGCCCGCGCTGCTGGCCATGGCGGCCGGACGCCCCGCGATCAAAGGGGACGACCTGATGCAGGCCTACGTCATCGGCTTGGAAGTTCAGGCCCGTATCGGCGCCGTCATGCACCCCCAACATTATGGCGCCGGCTGGCACTCCACCGCGACACTTGGCGCCATCGGAGCCGCCGCTGCCTGCGCCCGGCTGATCAGTGCAGATGCCGATGCCATGGCCCGAACCATGAGCCTCGCTTTCTCGCAATCCTCCGGTTCCAAGCTGCAGTTTGGTGCCGAGGCCAAGCCCACCCATGCCGGGTTTGCCGCACGTGCCGCCGTCACAGCAGCGGCCCTGGCCGAGGCCGGGCTGGGCGCCAAGGCAGAGTTCGTCAGCGCTCCTTGGGGCTTGGCCGCACTGTTCGCGGGGACAGAACGCGAGATGACGCTGGACGATCTGGGAACGTCCTGGGCGCTCCTGACCGACGGGATGATGGTGAAACGCTTCCCATGCTGTGCCGCCTCGCACCGCGCGCTCGACGGGGTCGAGGCCCTGATGCAAACGCATGGGATCGGTCTGTCGGACATCGACCAGATCGAGGTCGAGATGCCGGAAGTCCTTGCTCGCAACCTGCGATATGATGCCCCTGAAAGTACCTCCGAGGCGCGCTTCAGCCTGTCCTATCCCGTGATGAGACTTCTGGAGGAAGGATCGGTTTCACTGTTCCACTTCACCTCTGAGGCCGTGGCGACTGTCGCGGATCGCACGGCTTTGGCACGCATCCGGCGCAAACCGCAGCAGATGGGGCCCGAAGGAATCGATGCGGCCTATGCGATCGAGGTCACCTTGACCGATGGACGCCGCCTGCGCCACGATCAGGCCTTCATCGTCGGCACGATCAGGCATCCGCTGACAGCGACACAACTCGATATGAAAATCGCCGATTGCCTCGCCTGGGGAGGCCTTTCCCGGCGTAAGGCCGAGTTTTCGAGCGCCATGGTCGCACTGCCAGCTGCCGCTGATGTCTTGGCCTGCCTCAGTCTCTTGGCCAAGGCAGCGTGAAATGATCCCAGCCCAATTCGAACATCCTGTCATTTTGGACGGCACCCCGGTCGAAACCCCAGGCTGTCGCCTGCTGTGGGAAGCGTTGATCGAGATCGGCCCAAGAGTCGAACTGGGCCGGGGTCCCCTCGGCAACCGTCGCCGCATCGACATTCTTGGTGGCAGCTTTCGTGGCGGCGCTGATTTCCCGCAATTGCGGGGGCGTGTCCTGTCCGGCGGCGCCGATCGCCAACTCGACCGGCTGGACGGCGCACGCGAGCTGGATGCGCTCTACGACCTGGAGCTTGTCGACGGCACGGTGCTGACCCTGCGAAATCGGGTCGTCATCGACGAGCGTCCTGGTGCGCCGCGCTACGCGTTGTCCCACATTTCAGTCGAAGCGCCGGAAGGTCCGTGGGCATGGCTTTCGCGCCGCATTATAATTGGCACATTGCAGTCACAGCGTCCCCAGCACGATGCAGTGGTCATCCGTGCCTTTGAGGCAACCTGCGCTCAGGTTTCCTGACCCGCAGCTGGATAGTCCAACCCATTCCCTGGACTGACAGGGAGCACATTGGCCGAGTTGGTGGGGTGGCGCCATCGCGAGCCACAGGCTTCCTCATTGTTGTGACCCAAGTATCGCATTCTACCAAATCAGGACTTCAGTTTCGGGTGAGCTCCGACCCAATGCACATGGCGATGCAGAGAAAACCTCGTTTCTCATCCGTTCTGAATGCCAGCTTCCATCGTTACTGGATGCCCGCACTGCCACCGCTGCGAATGACAGCTCTCCGCCCTTTGCGATGATTGTTCTGGCGTGTAGCATTGGCTCGGCGCATCGCAGCGCGCCAGGCGCGCCGGGTAGGACAATCAGCCCCGACCGCGATAGGCTGCGACGCCCTGGTCAGGGATCCATACGTCTCGAGGCATGGCACCCGTTTGCCAGAACACATCGATCGGCATTCCGCCGCGCGGATACCAGTATCCGCCGATCCGCAGCCAAGCGGGCTCGAGGAAGTCCACCAGCCGGCGCGCAATCGAGATGGTGCAATCTTCGTGGAAAGCGCCGTGATTGCGGAAGGACGTGAGATAAAGCTTCAGCGATTTCGACTCCACCAGCCAAGCGCCGGGAACGTAGTCGATGACCAGGTGCGCAAAGTCGGGCTGTCCCGTCATCGGGCAAAGCGAGGTGAACTCGGGCGCGGTGAAACGCACGTTGTAGAGAACATCGGCCTGCGGGTTGGCCACCCGCTCTAGCTCGGCCGTCTCGGGGCTTTCGGGAATGCGCGTTTCACCGCCAAGCTGCTTGAGGTTGCTGTAGATCGTGTCGGTCATGAAATCTCTCCGGAAGATCAGACGCCGCGCTTGTTGCCCCAAATCAGGACATGGAGCTGCGGCAGGATGCGGGGCGCGAACCAGCGGTCCGCCACCGCGGTCTCGGTCAGCCAGCCAAGCCGGTCGGCGAGCGCCTGCGGATCGACCGACACCGCCGGATCGACCTCGGGATTGCCGGGCTGAAGGAAGAGCGGCAGCTCGGGGTGGCGGCTGTGCGTGTCCTTCGCCCACGCGTAGTCGCGCTGGTCGAAGATGACGATCTTCATCACCGTCTCGCGGGCTCCGCGACCGGCCTCGACGCACTCCGCGAAGAGGCTCCAGTCGACCGTCTCGCCGCTTGACGGCGGCTTGGGCGACAGGACAAGCGTATCGAGATCCGAGAACCACGCCCGCGGCACCGACCCCTGGGTTTCACAGGCAAAACGGTAACCCGCGGCGCGCCCCATCGCGATGAGCGGACCGAAATTCTGGATCGCCGGGTTGCCGCCACTGATCGAGACGGTGACGGGCTGCCCATCGGACAGGCGGCGCAGCTCTGTCCAGATCGCGTTGGGCGTCATTGCAGCCCACTGGTGCCGATAGGCGCTCTCCACCGCGTGCAGGCTATCGCACCACGAACAGCGGTAATCGCACCCGCCAGCGCGCACAAAGAGTGTCGGCTCGCCGATCAGCGCGCCTTCGCCCTGGATCGTCGGGCCGAAGATTTCGGCAATGCGAAGGGTCGTCATGGGCGGTACTCAGCCCAGGTCTTCGGGGTTTCGCTGACCAGCACGGCGCTGGTCTCCGGCCACCGGGCCTTGCACCAGTCATGGAAGTGCTTGGCCATGTTCTCGGCGGTCGACGGCATATCGAGCACATCGTTCAGGTGCCGGTGATCGAACGTGTCGTCGATATAGCTCTTGAGCGGCTTGAGATCGTGGTAGTCACGCACGAAGCCGTCCTCGTTGAGCGTCTCCGCAGCCAGCTCCACCACCACGATGTAGTTGTGCCCGTGCAGCCGGGCGCACTGGTGATCGGCGGGCAGATGCGCGAGCTGGTGCGAGGCCGAGAAGTGGAACTCCTTTCGGATGCGAAACATCAGCGGGCCTCCCGCTCGGCGACTGCGCCGGCCCAGAAATCGGGATCGGCATAGGTCGTCGGGTCGGCAACGCCCGCAAGATGAAAGGCTTCGCGCCGCTCGACGCAGGTGCCACAGCGCCCGCAATGCACCTCCCCGCCCTTGTAGCAGGACCATGTCTCGGCGAAGGGGGCATGGTATTTCGCGCCTTCGGCCACGATGTCGGCCTTGGTTCGGTTCACGAACGGCGTGTAGAGTTGCACGTCGGCATAACCGTCGAGCGCCATGCGCTGCATCGCATCAAAGGCCTGCGTGAAGGCCGGACGGCAGTCCGGGTAGATGAAGTGGTCGCCGCCATGGACCGCGGTGGCGACGGCATCGTCCCCGTTGGCGGCAGCGACACCGAAGCCGATGGCCAGCATGATCGCGTTACGGTTCGGCACGACGGTGATGCGCATTGTTTCTTCGGCGTAATGCCCATCGGGCACGTCGATGTCATCGGTCAGCGCAGATCCCGTCAGGGCGGCGCCGATGGGGCGCATGTCGATGAGGTGGTGCGGCACACCGAGGCGACGCGCCGCAGCAGCGGCATAGTCGAGTTCCTTGCGGTGGCGCTGGCCGTAGTCGAAGGACACAAGCCGGGTGAGCTGATGCTCTTCGGCGGTGCTGTGGGCGAGCGACACGGAATCGAGTCCGCCCGAGCAGATGACGAGAGTTTTCATTCTGGACCCTTGTTTTGTTGACCGGGTAGGCTGCGACCGGTGGGGGGCGTTTAGTCGTGATGCCGCGATCACGCAAGAGCCCTTCCGGGCGGGCCGCGCTGGCCAGGTCTCCGGACGTTGCCCGCGCGCTCACACCCAAGCCCGAGCTCCTTCGACATCCTTGCAGGGCATTCTGCTCTGTCTAAGTGGGGCTGAGATCAGTCGGCTGCGTGTCGCAGTCATTCATGCAATCCGCAGCGAAGGACCGCATCCGGCTCTGTTGCACAAATCGCGTAAGGGATTCATCTCGTGAATCCAGCATGGTAGCTGTGATGCATGAGCAGACCTACACCCCCAACCTACAGGACCAGGAACTGGCCAGCCTATAACGAAGC
>Ga0115012_10002596_pt1 | contig 10587 bp, 8 predicted proteins | sample TroAtlMetagenome_FD_88706 | JGI IMG/M metagenome (GOLD analysis project Ga0115012, IMG submission 88706) | Marine eukaryotic phytoplankton communities from Atlantic Ocean - Tropical Atlantic ANT10 Metagenome | ecosystem: Environmental > Aquatic > Marine > Oceanic | place: Tropical Atlantic Ocean...
AGCGCTGTTCGGCGTTCGAGCAATGGTAGAAGTTGTTCACGAACAACATGGAGTGGGCCAGATAGGCCAAGCAAAATCCAGGGTCGGATTTGCTGAGTTCTTCGTGAACAATCACGGCAGCAACAGTGTCCATGCCTGCTCCGCCGTCCTCAGCCGGGATGGTGACGCCCAACAGCCCCAGTTCCCCAAGGGATCGAAACAGGTCGACGTTCAAGCACTCTTTGTTGTCGAACTCTTCGGCTTGGGGCTCAACGTGTTCGGTGGTGAAGTCCGCCACCATTGAGCGAAGCATTTCGTGCTCTTCGCTGGGACTGAACAAGGTTTGATGTGCGGGGCTGTAGCTGCCCCATGTGAGAGTTGGGTCCGACACGACGCCTCCCGTTGGTTACGCAGTCAACACAGTTCCTATCCCTTGGAGGCCCCCCTCACCATGCCGAAAAAGCTCTATTTGGTAGACGGCTCAAATCAGGCCTTCCGGGCGTTTTTTGCCATTCAAAACGACATGCGTTCGCCCGATGGTTTTCCGACCCGTGCGCTGTACGGTTTCACCAGCATGCTCAAACGAATGCTGGACGTCGATCAGCCCGATTACATGTGCATTCTGTTCGACAAGGGAAAGAGTTTTCGCAACGATATTTACCCGGACTACAAGGGCCAACGCCCAGACATGCCGGAAGATTTGCGTGAGCAGTGGCCTCATTTCATCCCGCTCTGCCAAGAGTGGGGCGTTTCCGCGATGGCGATGGAGGGGTTCGAGGCCGACGACATCATCGGGACGCTTGCTTCTCACGCCAGTGCCGATGTGCAAGTCACCATTGTGAGCAACGATAAGGACTTTGCTCAGCTCGTGAGCGATGACGTCAAATTGTTGCGGTTTGGGCGGGGCAACGAGGCGTTGCTCGGTCCGGCTGAAGTGGTGGAAAAGTGGGGTGTTGAACCCGGTCAGATCATCGAACTTCTGGCGTTGATGGGGGACACTTCGGACAACATTCCGGGCGTCCCCGGGGTGGGCCCCAAAAAGGCCGCCCAGTTCGTCAATAAATACGGTTCAGCCGCCGACGTGGTGGCTCAGGCCGCCGATATCGGTGGCAAAACCGGTGAACGCGTTGCCGAAGCTGCGGCGGATGTCGAAATGGCCCACACCTTGGTCACCATCAAATGCGATGTTCCGCTGGACTTGACGCTGGAGGACCTGGCAGTCAAGACGCCCGATTGGGCGGCTCTGGAAACCCGGTTCACCTCCTACAGGTTCCGCCGGTTGTTGAGCATGGTGCAGGAACAGATGGGTGATGCTGCTGCGCCCAAAAGCAAAATCGATCGCAGCCAGTACCGGGCTGTCACAACGAGCGGTGAGCTCAGCGAATTGGTGGCCTCGTTGAAGTCCGCCAAGCGCTTCGCCTTCGATACGGAAACCACGGGCATTGATACGTTGACTGCGGACCTGGTTGGGATGAGTTTTGCCTGGGGAGACGGGCATGCTGTGTACGTTCCAGTGGCCCATGAGGAAGGCGGAAACTGCCCCGGTGCCGTGGACGCATTGGCCCCTTTGCTCGAAGATTCGTCGCTAAAGAAGACGGGCCAGAACCTCAAGTTCGACCTCAAAGTCCTGCGGCGGGCCGGAATCCGACTCGCCGGCATTGATGGGGACACGATGTTGGCCGACTATTCGGTCGCGGCGGACCAAAGGAAACACAACTTGGATTCGTTGGCGGACCGGTATTTGGGCCACACAATGATTGCGTACAAGGAAACCACCAAAGATGTGGGGGGGTTGTTTGCCAAGGTCAAGGTGGAAGAGGCCACCGCTTACGCGGCCGAGGACGCCCACGTCGTGTTGCTGGTAGAACGAGCCATGGCCGAGGAACTGCCCAAGGTTCAACGCGTGTACCGCGAGTTGGAACTTCCGCTGATTGAAGTGTTGGCGGACATGGAACTGGAAGGCATCGGCGTTGACGTGGATGCGCTTCGGGTCATGAGCGCGGAGCTTGGGGCAAAAATCGATGCGCTCAAAATCCAAATCTATGAGGAAGCCGGGCAGGAGTTCAATATCAACTCACCGAAGCAGTTGGCGCCCATCTTGTTTGAGCAACGCGGACTGACCCCCATCAAAAAAACCAAGACGGGTCCCAGTACCGACGCTGAAACCTTGGCCCAACTCCGAGACTTGCAAGGTGACGCCCTGTGCGGACTGATGTTGGAGTACCGCGAATACGCGAAGCTTAAGTCCACCTATGTGGACCCCTTGCCAGAGACAGTGGCCGCAGACGGCCGCATACACACGTCGTTTCATCAAGCCGTCGCCGCCACCGGGCGTTTGTCGTCGAACAATCCGAACCTTCAGAACATTCCGGTTCGTACCGAGGCGGGTCGTCGAATCCGCGGCTGCTTCAAAGCCAAGCCTGGGCATCGTTTTTTGAGCATCGATTACAGTCAGGTTGAGTTGCGGATTTTGGCGCACTTTTGCGGAGAGGGGCCGCTCGTTGAGGCGTTCCGGAACGGCGAGGACATTCACCGACGGACGGCCGCGGAAATCTTTGGCGTAATGGCGCCCCTGGTCACCGCCGACCAGCGTCGCGCCGCCAAGGCCATCAACTTTGGCATCGTGTACGGCATGAGCGCGTTCCGATTGGCCCGGGAATTGCGAATTCCTCGCGGGCGAGCCGCCGACTACATGAAACAGTATTTCGCGCGGTATCCGCAGGTGGAACGCTTCATGGAGTCCGCTAAGGCCAGCGCTCACGAAAAGGGGTACGCCGAAACGTTGTGGGGGCGCCGCCGTGTGCTGCACGGCCTGAAGGCCTCAAACCGAAATGAGCGGGAAGCGTCCGAGCGCGTGGCCATCAATACGCCGGTGCAGGGCACCGCAGCTGACATCATCAAAGCCGCCATGATTCGGGTCCACGCCATGTTGAAGGAACGTTTTCCTGCATCCAGGCTTCTTTTGCAGGTGCACGATGAACTGGTGCTGGAGGTTCCCGAGGCCGATCTGGACGCCGTTCGGGTGGCTGTTGAGCACGAAATGACAAATGTTGTGAATCTTTCGGTCCCCTTGGTCGTCGACTCTGGTGATGGAGAGACATGGGATGCCGCTCACTGAAGCTCCCGCAAGAAAAAGGAGAACCCTATGAGCATGACCGACAAGAAGATGGGACCTGGCGGGACGCCACCCGATGACCCCGATGCCGCGATGGTGGCAGCGGTTCTCGACGGAGACCCCGAGGCATACCGGGTGTTGGTGGAACGCTACGAGCGCCGCATTTACCACGTGGTGTACGGCATGGTTCGGAGTCCGGAAGATTCAAGGGATTTGGCTCAAGACGCATTCATCAAGGCGTTTCAAAACCTCCATCGTTTCCGGCTGGAGTCCAAGTTTTACACCTGGCTTTGCCGAATTGCGATGAACGTCGCCATCGATCACCTGCGCAAACAGAAACACCGCCGTCATTCAGAGTTTGACGATTCCCGAGGTGGCTCTGAAGGGGCGCAGGTGGTTCGTTTGCACTCTGCGAAGGACGATCCCGCCGCCAATGTGGCGAGATCTCAGCTGAACAAGACCATTATGGATGCGGTGGAAACGCTGCCTGATGACCAGAAGCAAGTCTTGATCCTGCGGGAGCTCGAGGACATGCCGTACAAGGAGATTGCCGAGGTGCTTGGGATTCCCGAGGGCACCGTGATGAGTCGTCTCTACTACGCGCGACGCCGCTTGCAGGAAATGCTTGCCGACCACAGGCCTCAGTAATGCCCAACAAAGGAACAGACTTGGAACTCAACGAGATTGAACGCGCTCGGCTTCGGCAGGAGGACGGCTTTGGGCTGCCCGCCGATGAAGCCCTGTTGTTGGATGCCGGGATTGATTGGCCCGAAGACGAACGCTTGCGGCGCACGGTGCATCGAGCGCTGGTGGCGCCCGAGGTGCCCGCCATTTCAGATGCGGTGATGCGTCGAATTGGCCAACCAAAAGCTGACCTTGGCCATGCACTGAGCGACTCGAGTGCGCCATCCTTGTCGGACTCTGTCATGGCCGCAGTGGGCCGACCTCGGCGACCGTCGGCGTTGGTGGCGGAAGGTCTGCGGGCTGAAGCGGGGGAATTCGAATCCCTGTGGCCCGCCATTGCGCCGGCGGTCGGCGCTGAGGTGGGCGTCGATATTCGCTCGGCACTCCGTGCTGGCGTTGAAAGCGAAGGCCGGTATTCTCCGCAAGGCTGGTTGACCGCTAAGCGGCGGTGGGCGGTCGGAGGCGTCGCAGTGGCGTTTGCGGCAGCTGCGGCGCTGTTGCTCGCGGTGGGCACAGACAGCATGCCAGTGCAGCAGATGGCGGCCAGTACGCTGACTCCAATTTTGGATGCCCCGGTCGAGATTGAATCTTTGGAAGTGGGCGCGGCGAGTCTCGTGCAAGTGCTTCAATTCGGGCAAGAGGCGCCCACCATCATTTTCGTGTCTGATGACATTGAGGAGGCAGAGTGACCATCCTTCGTATTTTTGCCATCGCCTTGTGCGCGTTTTCATCGCCCGTGCTGGCCGCACAGTCCACGGACTTGTTTGCTGAAGGCACCAAGCCGCCTTTGAGTGATGTTGTCAAAATTAAGGTGTGGACTGTCCATGCCACCAACAAGACGTCCGGAGTGGGCGAGGGGCTGGGTCGAATCTCCAAACACCTGGGCAATCTGAACTACACGGGGTTTTCCTTGCTTGGCAAGGACGGGTCACCGGTTCCTGTGAAGAGCAGCAAGAAGTTCCCAATTGTAGGTGAGAAGGCGGTCAAAGTCACCGTGTTGGAGCGCAACGAGAAAAGGGCTCGAGTGCGGGTTCAGGTGCTTTCACCGAAAGGGAAATTGCTGGACACCACGGTGTCGATTCGGCGGAATGGTTTTTTCATGGTTGCGGGGCCGAAGCACAAAAAGGGCGTGCTTGTTCTGCCCATTTTCGCGCGGTACTGATCTTCCATGACTGTTTTTCAGAAGATCATAGACGGCGAAATTCCATCCAAAAAGCTGTTTGAGGACGACGACGTCCTGGTTTTTTTGGACATTCAGCCGCAGGCGCCGTTCCACGCCCTGGTCGTCCCCAAGAAGCCGATTGAGTCGATGGCCGCAGCGTCGGAAGACGACCGCGCCTTGCTCGGGAAAGTGATGCTCGTTGCGGCCCAAATTGCGCGTGAACACGGGCTCGAAGATGGTGGCTACCGACTGGTGACCAACATCGGAACGCAGGGCGGCCAAACGGTTTTTCATCTGCATGTTCACGTGTTGGGCGGACGTTCCATGGGTTCAATGGGCTAAACTCGGCAAAAACGCCCGAAGACGTTTCCATGTCCCATTGTGCTTTCCATTCGGTTAGGCCACTGGGGACTCAAATCTTGGAGATGTCATGAGCACGGCACCGTTTATCAACGCACCGACTTTTATGAACACTGGGCTGCCCCTGTTTGCCGGACTTCCGTACCGCGTCGCGGACTGGAGCGAAGATGCGAACCGGTTTGGCCGCAAGGAGCTCGACTTGGCGTTGGTGGAAATGCCAGGCTTGGCGGCCCTTCGCGAGGAATACAAAGGAAAGCAACCCCTGGCTGGCGCTCGGATCATGGGCTCGTTGCACATGACCATTCAAACGGGCGTGCTCATCGAGACTTTGGTGGAGTTGGGCGCTGATGTTCGCTGGGTAAGCTGCAACATCTTCTCCACTCAAGACCACGCGGCCACCGCAGCGGCGGTGGGCCCAGAGGGAAGCCTGGACAACCCAGCTGGGGTCCCGGTGTATGCTTGGAAGGGCGAAACTCTGGAAGAATACTGGTGGTGCACGCTGCAGGCGCTGGACTGGCCCGAACACGATGGTTGCAACCTCATTCTGGATGACGGTGGCGATGCCACGCTCTTGATTCACTTGGGTCACGAACTCGAGAAGAAGGGCGAGATGCCCGATCCAAGCAGCTCCGATGTGGAAGAGATGCAGGTCATCTTGCAGGTGCTCAAGGACGTGCGCGAGCAGAAAGGAGACACCTACTGGACCGAGATGGCCCGCGGCATCCGGGGAGTTTCGGAAGAGACCACCACGGGCGTTCACCGTCTGTACGAGCGCACTGAAAACGGAAGCCTTTTGTTTCCCGCCATCAACGTCAATGATTCTGTCACAAAGTCGAAGTTCGACAACGTGTACGGCTGTCGCCACTCGCTCGTCGACGCAATCATGCGCTCAACGGACGTACTGATTGCAGGCAAGAAAGCGCTGGTGCTCGGATATGGCGACGTGGGCAAGGGTTCGGTTGAATCCCTTCAGGGCCAATGCGCTCGAGTGAAGATCACCGAGGTCGACCCCATTTGTGCTCTGCAGGCATGCATGCGCGGCATCGACGTGGTCACCCTGGAAGATGTGGTGGCTGACACGGATATTTTCGTGACCAGCACCGGAAACTTCGGGATCATCACGGCCGCTCATATGGCCCAAATGAAGCACAATGCGATTGTCTGCAACATCGGCCACTTCGACAATGAAATCGAAATGGCTGTGCTGGAAGCGATGCGCGAAACCGGCGAAGTCGAAAAAATCGAAATCAAGCCTCAAGTGCACGAGTGGAAGTTCAACAACACGACCCACGGCCCCGATGGCGGGGGACACAGCATCCTCGTTTTGGCCGAAGGCCGTTTGGTCAACCTCGGTTGCGCCACAGGCCACCCAAGTTTGGTGATGAGCGCGAGCTTCACCAACCAGACCATGGCCCAGATTGAGTTGCACGAGAGCGCCGAAGAGTACGGCGACAACATGCTGGCGAAGACCGAAGGCAAGAAGCCCACCGTGGTGACGTTGCCCAAGCATCTTGACGAGAAGGTCGCCCGTCTTCACCTCGACAAGTTCGGTGTGAAGTTGACCAAGCTCAGCAAGTCGCAGGCAGACTACATCGGTGTCGATGTCGAAGGCCCGTACAAGCCAGAACATTACCGCTACTGAGCATGATCGATCCGTCCTGCGCGCGCGCGGGGCGGACGTCGGTCAGGGTTCAGGGGGAGACGCTGGTGGCCCTTGGTTCAGGCCAAGTTTGCGACCGCCTCGTCCAAGACTCTCAGCAGTTCTTCATTGCCGATGTTTGCGCGTGCACTTTGGATGAACTCGGATGCATCGACGCCAGTTCGTTTGGCGTAGTGGAGCGCCTGAAGCCCCATGTCTAGCTTGTCGCAGTCGTGGACCAACCGGGCTTCGGGTGTGGTGTTCTGTTCGTATTCCTGCCACAACTCGAACAGGTCCTCACGTCCCGAGAACATCGCGCGGGCGGCTGTGTCTTCGAGGCGGCCTTTGTCTGTTTTGCTGATGCCGTCATGGGGCGTGATGTCACCGGTTCGAACTTCCGCTAGGTCGTGCACAACGGCGATCTTTAAGGCCCTTTCTGTGTCGACCCCTTTGGGAGCATGAGCGACGATGAGCCAACAGATGCCCCAACTGTGGGCGGCCACGCTTTCCGGTTGGTCAATCCCGACGCGAAGCCATCCAGCCCTTGGGATGGACTTGAGCGTCAGGGCTTCGTCGAGCAGGAACGTCAAGCGCCAACCACCATGCGGCGCTGGTCGGGCCACCTCATGCTCAAAAGCACCGGTTCAGCGTTTTGGCGAGCAATGAAATCCTCACGGTTCCGAATGCCGTTCCACCCTTCTTCAATCATGGCCTGAGCTACGGCGCTTCCAAGGTTGCTGCCCGGTCCGGGGAGAATCACTGCATCCGGAGCCACGCTGCGCAGCGCTGTTTTGATGGACAAGCTCAGGTCGAAGGTGTCAGTGACCTGTGCGCCCAAGGTGTAGTCACGAATGGTTTCGGGGTCGGCGGAGTGGGGCCGAAACACCCTGCCGAGACCGTCCACCATGGTGACTGCTGGGGACTGCCAAGTGAGGTTGGCGAGGTCGGTTTTTGCCGCCAGCGCAGTGGCCTCCATCAAGGGCGTGTGGAAGGCGGAATGGAGCGGGAGTCGAATGGGGAAGGTGTGCGACCCGCGTTCAATGGGGGGCAGCGCCTCAGTGGCCGCGGCCAGGGCCTCCTCGGTCCCACCGAGGACCGCTTGGCCTCCCAGGCGGATGGACCAATGCAATCCCGGCGTGGTCGCAACGATGCCCTCAAGCCGTTGGATTGCTGCCGTGTTCATGGTCCAGTCATCGGCAACCAGCGGATAGACGATTTGGCCACCCACGATATTGCCGGCTTGGTACTGGCCCATTGTTTCAATCAGTTCTGCGCAATCCGCCATGGAGAGGGCTCCGGCGTACCCGAGAGCAGTGTACCAACCCATTGAGTTTCCAATCACGCCCACGATGTTGAACTTCGATGAGTCGATTTGGTCGAGGTCAGCCAATGAGACGCCTGCGGTGAGCGCACTCGCGTTTTCACCTCGAATGTGAATTTTGCTGGCGTACTTTTCAGCGGCATCCATTTCTCGAACCGTTGGTCGCCCGAATCGGCTTCGCATGGAATCGAAGGCGTCGAGCGCTGGACTATCGATGTGTTCCAACGAACCCAGTGCATCGCGGCCGTAGGAGCCTCGGCCTGGACAAAGAACAAGCGCCCGTTTCATCCCTTCACCATTTCCTTCGCCGCCTTTTCAATGTCGGCTTCGCTGACCAGGACCAAGTTGGCCGCCGCACCCAACGGAATGTAGGTGTCGACGCCGGTGACCCGACTCATCTTGACCTCGGGGCACTGCTCAACCAACGCGGTGAGGATTCCTTCCGCCATGCCGCCCGTTTCTCGGCACTCGTCAACGACAAGCACACGGCCGGTGGCCTTGGCTTCCCGAACCATGTCATCAATGGGCAGGGGATTGAGCCACCGAATGTCGACGCATCGGGCTTTGATTCCCTGCGCTTCCAGGCGTTTGGCCACCCGAAGGCTCATCCAGTGACCGTTTCCATAGCTGATGATGGTCAGATCCGTGCCGTCGCCCCAGGTTTTGGCGGAACCAATGGGCACTGTGTGCTCCGCGGAAGGGTAGGGAAAGGACCACAGGCCGTCTTTCTCTTCGTGGAGGTCCTTGGTCATGTACAGCGCAATCGGTTCGATGAATGCGCTCACTCGACCGTCCACCTTGGCTGCGGCCACGACGGTTCGCATCATGCCAACGGCGTCTTCACCGTTGCTTGGACACGCCATGATGAGGCCCGGTATCTCTCGGAGGGAGCCCACGGAGTTGTCGTTGTGGAAATGACCCCCAAACCCTTTTTGGTAGGCCAACCCGGCGATGCGGACGACCATCGGGTTGGAGTACTGAGCGTTCGAGAAGAACTGCAGGGAGCATGCTTCCCCCCGAATCTGGTCAATCGCGTTGTGCAGGTAGGCCAAGTACTGGATTTCGGGCATGGGCAGCATGCCGAGTTGCGCCGCCCCAAGGGCCACGCCCAGAATTGATGTTTCGTCCAACAAGGTGTTGAAGACACGCCCCACGCCGGCTTTTTCTTGGAGTCCGGCGGTGACATGGTACACGCCGCCTTTTCGGGCAACGTCTTCGCAAAAAATGCACAGTTCTGGATGTTTGACAAGCATGTCGCCGAGCGCCCGGTTCAGCAGCATCGCCATGTGGCGTGGTCGCTCTTCTTCCGGAAGGCGACCGTGAAAAGCGATTCGAGCTGCGTCGGGTGCCAGGACCTTGGCTTCGGCGGCGACCGCCTCTGGGCGGTGCGGTGCCAGGGGTCGGACGATGTCCTCCACGGTCGTGAGTTTTGGTCGAGAGACCGCTTCTCGCCCGAGCGCTTCGGTTGTGGCACGCGTGTCTTCGTACATCTCCAACACTGCATCGCGGGTCAACCAGCCACCTGTGACCAACATTTCCGCAGTCCGCAAAAGGGGGTCCTTCGACTCGGCGGCCACAATCTCGTCGGTCGACCGATACAATTGTTCCACATCCGAGCCTGCGTGACCCAGCAAGCGAACCAGTTTTAGATGAAGAAATGCGGGCTTTCGTGACAGTCGTGCGTGTTCTATCGCGTCGTGGGCGGCTTCGAACGCGTCCACAATGTCGAGCCCATCCGCGCCGAAGTAGGTGATCCATGGGTCTGCCCGGAACCGGTCCTCGACCCAGCCGTGGGGGGTGCGAACGCTGATGCCCAACCCATTGTCTTCGCAGACGAAAACCACGGGGCAGGGCAGGTTTTGGTGAGTGGCCATGGCGGTGGTGTTGAAGGCCGCACAAGCCGTCGCGTGGTTGGAACTGGCATCGCCAAACGAGCAAAGGACGACGCTGTCTTCGGGGATGGGGGCTTCCACTCCGACCCGTTTTTGCCGGCCCATCATGAAGGCTGCGCCCACGGCTTTGGGCAAATGGGAAGCAATCGTGGATGTTTGCGGTGGAATCCAAAGATCGACCGAACCGAAGACCTTGTGCCGACCCCCAGCTATCGGCTCGTCAGTCGACGCCACCAGCCCCAGCAGAATGTCAAAGACGGGGCTTTGCCCGCCCACTTGAGAGGCCCTCTCTATGAAGAATCCACCCGAACGGTAGTGCAAGAATGCTGGGTCGGTCGGGCGAGAGACCGCGGCGACGACGGAGTTGATTTCGTGGCCCGAGGACCCGATGGTGTAGAAGGATTGGCCATCGCCCTTGAGGTCTCGACTGGTCAA
>Ga0115012_10002597_pt1 | contig 10587 bp, 8 predicted proteins | sample TroAtlMetagenome_FD_88706 | JGI IMG/M metagenome (GOLD analysis project Ga0115012, IMG submission 88706) | Marine eukaryotic phytoplankton communities from Atlantic Ocean - Tropical Atlantic ANT10 Metagenome | ecosystem: Environmental > Aquatic > Marine > Oceanic | place: Tropical Atlantic Ocean...
AATGATTTGGATTTAAAAATATCTGCTGCTAAAAGGCAGAAAATGGCTATTGAATCTCGAACTGATTTTTTAAAATTTACAAAGTTCACAATGCCAGATCCAGATGATTTTAATAATACGGATATTTCTTTATTTAAAGATGCCAAGCATCACAGATCATTAGCAAAAGTTTTGGAAAAGGTTGAAAAAGGGCATATCCCTAGATTAATAGTATGTATGCCACCAAGACATGGTAAGTCAGAGTTAATATCAAGAAGATTTATACCTTGGTTGGTTGGGAAAGATACATACAGAAGTGTTATATTTGCTACATATAATGAAGATTTTGCAAAAGATTTTGGTGCAGATTGCAGAGCAATTATGACTTCTGCTCAATATAAAACAGTTTTTCCAAATTTTGGATTAAGACTAGGTGGGGCATCAAAAAGTAGAATACAGACAGCAAATGGTGGAATGGCAGTATTTGTAGGAAGAGGTGGATCAATAACAGGAAGAGGTGGAGATTTTGTTATTTTAGATGATCCCATTAAAGATAGTTTGGAAGCTGGTTCTCCAACATTAAGAGAGCAGTTATGGACATGGTTTACTCAAGTGTTAATGACAAGGTTAATGACAGCTTCTGCTTCAATTGTAATTGTTCAAACCAGATGGCATGAAGATGATTTAATTGGCAGATTAACAGATCCAACTAACCCACATTATACAGAAGAAGAAGCTTCCAAATGGAAGATCATAAATTTACCAGCTATTGCAGAAGATGATGATCCTTTGGGAAGAAAAAACGGAGAACTCCTATGGCCAGAAAGGTTTGACATGGAGTTTATGGAAGCGCAAAGAAGATTAGATCAAAGAGGTTTTATTTCTTTATACCAACAAAGACCGACTCCAGAAGATGGGGATTTGTTTGAAAGATCAAATATAGTTTTTTACGATAAAAAGGATTTGCCAGGGAATTTAAGAATATATGCTGCCAGCGATCATGCTGTAGGCATTGATAAAACAAGAAATGATGCAACATGTTTATTGGTTGTTGGCGTTGATGAAAACGATGATATTTATTTAATTGATACATGGTGGGAGAAACAGCCAACAGATAAAGTAGTTACAGCAATGTTAGCTTTAATGAAAAAGCATAAACCATTAATATGGTGGGCAGAAAAAGGTCATATAAGTAAATCAATCAGACCATTTTTAAGAAAAAGAATGGCTGAAGAAAGGACATATTGCAGAATTGAAGAAGTAACTCCTGTAGCTAATAAAGTTCAAAGAGCGCAATCTATATTAGGTCGTATGGCTATGAAAAAAGTAAAGTTCCCCAAAGTATCGCCCTGGACACAAAAAGCAGTAGATGAATTATTAAAGTTTCCAAACTCAAGGCATGATGATTTTGTAGATACAATAGCTTGGGTAGGAATGGGTTTAGATAGGACAGTAACACCAAATGGTTTTGTAGCTAAATCAGATAAAATTCCAGAGGTTGGAACAATGGGTTGGATTAAATGGGGTTCTGAACAACAAAAAAAACATGAACGATTACATAGCGCAACTGGAGGTTGGTAATGAAAGAAGAACAAACAACAATGATTATCTCCAAGGAAGAGAAGAAAAAAGATGAGCCATCAGAAAGACGGAAAGCTTTAGTAACAGATTGGTTGGCAAGAGTTAAGCAAGCTAAAGGTTTTCACGAAAAGTCATACAAGCAGATGAAAAAGGATATGGATTCTGCTTTAAATGGTTTTGATGATACGGAATGGAATGACAAGAATTATGTAGCGAACATTTTGCAAAGACATGTTCAGCAAAGGACAGCATCATTATATGCAAAAAACCCTAAAGCTACAGCCACCAGAAGAGAAAGAATGGATTATGCTGTATGGGATAAAGATGAAAAGACATTAGCCACAGCATATCAAGCTGTTTCTGAAGCTGGAAGATCTATGTTACCACCACCACCAGAAGCTGTATCAATTGTGGAGGATTATGAATCTGGTAAAACTCATAGGAAAATGCTCGATAATGTTGCAATGACATTAGAGCAATTATTTGATTATTTTATGGCAGAGCAACAGCCAGCGTTCAAATCTCAAATGAAAGCATTAGTAAGAAGAGTTGTAACAACAGGTGTTGGGTTTGTTAAAATAGGTTTTCAAAGAGAAATGGATCGTATGCCAGAAATATCTAATAGAATTTACGATCTTCAAATGCAAATTGACCATCTATCAAGAATAGCAAGCGAAGCTGCTGATGGAGAAATACAAAAAGATGATCCTCAAATTGAAGAGTTAAGATTATCATTAGAAGCTTTATTAAGTGAGCCAATGGTAACAATTAGAGAGGGATTAAGTTTTGATTTCCCAGAGTCAGATGCAGTTATTGTTGATCCAAAATGTAGACAAATTAGAGGTTTTGTTGGTGCAAATTGGATTGCCCATGAAATGTATGTTTCTCCAGAAGATATTAAGGAAATATATGGAGTAGATATAAAAAACCAATTCAGATCATACGATATGAAAGGTCGTTTGATGTCAGATAGAAGTAATTATGAAAGAGCGTCCTTTACTGAAATTGATATTAATGAAAATGAGGGTTTGGTTTTATTGTTTGAAGTTTTTGATATTAAAAGTGGATTACAGTTATGTATAGCAGATGGATATGATGATTTTTTAAGAGAACCATCTTCTCCAGATGTTAAGGTGGAAACTTTTTGGCCTATCTATCCATTAGTATTTAATGAAGTAGAGCATAAAGATCATTTATATCCTCCATCAGATATTAAATTGTTAATGCCTATGCAGAATGAATACAATAGGGCAAGGCAAGCATTAAGAGAACACAGAAGAGCAAATAGACCTAAATATGCAACACCAGCTGGAATGTTGGAAGATACCGATAAAGAGAAACTAGCCACACACCCAGCCAATGCCGTATTAGAATTACAAGCTTTAGCAGCTGGTCAAAAGGTTAATGATGTAATTCAGCCAGTTCAACAAATTGGCATTGATCCTAACTTGTATGAAGTTAAAACATTATTTGATGATGTTCAGTTAGTAGTTGGCGCTCAAGAAAGCACTTTTGGAGGTGTTAGTAAAGCAACAGCTACAGAAACAAGTATTGCTGAATCTGCTAGAATGTCGTCATTAGGAGCAAATGTTGATGAGTTAGATAGCTTTATGTCAGAAGTTGCTAGGGGCGCTGGACAAATAATGCTCCATGAAATGTCTATTGATGAGGTAAGAAAAATTGTTGGACAGGGTGCTGTTTGGCCAGAGATGACTAGAGAAGATATAATGAATGAAGTCTTTTTGGAAATAGAAGCTGGATCAACAGGAAAACCAAACAGAGCAGCAGAGTTAGCAAATATTGAAAGAATAATGCCATTCTTATTGCAGATACCAGGAATTGATCCTATCTGGTTAGCAAAAGAATTGTTGAAGAGATTAGATGATAAGCTTGATGTTTCACAAGCTATCGCTGATAAAATTCCATCTATTGTGTCTATGAATCAAGCACAAGGAGAGGGAACAGGCGATCCAGCTTTACAAGGTTCGCCAATGGGTGGTGCAAATAATGCACAAATCCCAAATACAGTAAATGGAAGTAATTTACCTCCTATTGGTAATATAAATTAGCTATAGTGTTGAAAGTTGCGACCAACATATGTATAATTTAACAAACGAAAGGACGAAACATGGTCAATGACCAAGAAGAGTCAAAATCGTCCAATGACTCGCTAACCCAGGACGAACTTGAGATTAAGCAAGAAGATCAAGATGTGCAATCGTCTAGCACAGAAAGCGAAACTGAAGATGATTTATTATCTGTAGTACAAAGCGCTATAAAAGATGATGATAAACCATCAGAAGAAACGGAATCGCAATCCGTAGAGGAAAAAACTGAAGAAGTTAAAACTGAAGAAACTGTTGAAACTGAAGCAGTAGAAAGCAAAACGGAAACTGAAAGTAAAGAGGACGATGAATTAGATAAAGTTCCTTTGCATTTACAACCTAGATTCAAAGAAGTTATTGCTGAAAAGAATAGTTTTAAGAAAGGGCATGAACAATATGTGAAGATTACGGATTCTTTAAAAAAGATGAACTTATCTGCACAAGAAACTGCTCAAGGATTAACTATCATGGGGCTAATGAAGAACGATCCCCAGGAAGCTTTGAAAGCTTTAGAGCCGATTATTTCAAATTTAAAAGAGGTAACTGGCGCTAAAATTCCAGAGGATATTCAGCAAAAAATTGATGATGGATATATGGACGAAGATGCTGGGGCAGAACTTGCTAAAACAAGAGCCGATGTTCAGATGCAGAAAAATGCTAATCAATCTTTGGTAGATCAGCAAAAGAAAGCAGATGAACAGCAAAGTGTAAACCAGATTGCTCAAACTGTTAATCAATGGGAAGAAAGAACAAGAAAAACAGATCCAGATTTTGACCTCAAACAAGATGAAATTGACGACAGAGTATCAGCTTTAGTTCGTGAACGAGGACGACCAAATACGCCTAAAGAAGCAGAGTCATTAGCCCAAGAAGCTTATGATACTGTAACCAAAAGGCATCATAGTAGATTGGGAGTCAAAAGGCCGATACGAAGTATGTCTAATAATAAACTAGGTGGTTCGCCTATGCCAGAGCCAAAAAGTCTGATGGAAGCAGTACAAAATGCTATGGCTGGAGGATCATAATTATTAAGGAGCAATAAAAATGGCTTTTAGTTCAGCCGAATTAGCGAATATCGCTAATGCTGCTCTTGACTATTATATAGACAAGGGCAAAGTGTATGCAAATACTCTTCAAGACAAACCTCTTCTTGCTGCAATGGATAAATCTGCAAAGACTTTTCCTGGTGGTAAAGAAAATGTTTCTCTAGCAGTTAAGGGTGCTTATACCTCAACAGTTGCTGGTTATACTCATAATGATACTGTATCTTATGCAAATCCAGCTAACATTGAGAGAGTTAATTATCCTTGGAAAGAGCATCACACAGGTATTTCATTAACATTAACCGAACTTAAAAAGGACGGAATTAGTGTTACTGATAGTCTATCTGGTGCTGGCACTTCAAATCATAGTGGTAGAGATACTACTGTTCTAGTTAATCTTTTAGAAGATAAGCTTGATGATATGATGGAGGGTTATTCCAAGGGAATGAACACACTTCTATATGGAGATGGTTCTGGAGATGCAAATGCATTAGCTGGAATTAGATCAATTATCGTTGATGATCCAACAGCAAGTGGAACAACAGTTGGTGGTTTATCAACAGTTTCTAATACTTGGTGGAGAAATAGATATAATGTTGCAATTGCAAATACTGCAACTGGATCAGAGTTAATTGAGTTTCTTCACACAGAAGTAAGGCAGCTAAAGAGATATGGTGGTAAGCCATCAATCGCTGTAGCTGGTTCAGCTTTCATGGATCGTTTAGCTGACGAAATTAGAAGAAATGGTAACTATAGCCAAACAGGATTTGCTGGGAAAACCGACATTTCTGTTGGCGACATTAGTTATGCTGGAATTAAGTTTCAGTATGATCCATCATTAGATGATTTAACTATTTCTGGTAAAGATCCAGATAAGAGATGTTATATCATTGATCCGTCTAAAATGTATCTACATTACATGGACGGAGAAAAAATGAAGCGTCATGCTCCAGCAAGACCAGCGACACAATATGTAATGTATCGTGCAATAACAACAACGGCAGTTCTTTGTGCATCACAATTGAATTGTCATGGTGTTTACGAAATAGCGTAAACAAAAACAAGGGCAAGCGAGTGATCCCCTGGCTTGCCCTAAAATCAAAAGGAGGATTTATATGATGGATCAATTAACGGCAAATGTTGCTATAGGTGGCAATCTTCAAAATGTTCTTAATAAGACACATTTAACAATTCCAGAAATTGTTATGTTAAGGAACATTCATGGTCAAGCTGCTGTATTTAATATTAAAGTAGTCGGCACTTATGGTCATGACGAAGAAGCTGAAAGAGATCGTTTAGGTCGTCTTTATGACGATCAAAAAGTTCAAGATGTTTTTGGTCAATATGGCAATCTTCCTAAATCATTTGAGGAAGCAAGAATAGATGATGGTTATCTTGATGCTCTTTATAAAAAAGAGAAGCAAGACACGCCAAAAAAGAAAACAAAGACTTCTAAAAAAAGAGCAAGAGATGATAAAGGTCATTTTATAGCAGATGATCCAACAACTGAAAAAAATGAAGCTTTTGTTGAGGTAGAAGAAGAAATTACAGAAGAGGTAAGTGATGAGCAAAAAACAGGGTAAAGGTGGGAAGAAATATTAGGAGCATAACATGGCAAGAGGAACTACTTTAGCAATTTTAATTAATGATTTACGATCTGAAATTGGTCATTCATTGCAACCAAATTTAGGTAAATCTACTAGAGATGTCCTTATTAATGTTTTGCAAAGAACTCAAAGGAGGTTATGGGAAGATTATGCATGGCCTTTTATGAGGGTTATAAGAGATATAGATATTTCTGCTGACCAGAGGTATTACAATCTTCCATCAGATTTGACTTTTGAAAGAATAGAAAGGGTTGAATTTAAGCATGGAGATTTCTGGACAAAACTTGAGTATGGTGTTGGCGCTAAACAATATAATCAATTTGATTCTGATAGAGGGATAACTTCATATCCAATTCAATGTTACGATACACATGAAAGTAATCAAATTGAACTTTGGCCGATACCATCAACGAACTCTAATTCTACTTCTAAAATAGGCATGGTTAGATTTCATGGAATTAAAAATTTAGGAGGTTTAATCAATGAAACTGATACAGCAGAATTAGACGATCAATTAATTATTCTTTATGCATCAGCTGAAATGCTTTCAAGGCAAAAACAAGCTGATGCTCAAAACAAATTAGCGCAAGCACAAGCGCATTATGCGAGGTTAAAAGCAAGATTAGCAAAATCAGAAGTTTTTGTTATTAGTGGTGGCGAACCAGAGGGAATGTATAGACCGAAAAGTCCTCCATTGATAGCTACAACGACAAGTAGTTAAAATGCCTTATATACTGGTTGAAGATTTTAGAGGTGGATTAGATTCAAGAAGATCTAATGTAACAGCTACTTCTGGAACTTTAGTATCAATAAAAAACGCTCATATAACAAGGGGTGGAGAAATTGAGAAAAGACCAGCATTTGTTTCTTTGGCTACATTGCCATCTAATACAACAGGGTTAGCAGCAGCAAATGGACAGATTTATGTATTTGGTAGTGATGCTTCTTCTAGTGTTAGCTTTGCTTCTGGAACTCCAGCGAATGTCAATTATGTAAGATTAGAACACCCATCTGGAACAGCATTAACAAAAGTTTTAGATACTGATTTTTTTGATGGTCAAGTTTATGCATCAGCGCAATTTGCTGATGGAAGAATATATCATTATTACAATGGAACAAGAATAACAGATTGGTTCGATGGAAGAGCAAGAAATCAGTTTTCTATTACTGGTGGATCTCTTGGTGGAACTTCTGCAACAGGATCTTTGACTATAACAGGTGGAACAGCAAATCCTGGGGATAATATTCGTGTAGTAAGAGTGAACAATGTTGATTTGTTTTCTAATGCTGTGGCGCATACAGGAATAGACTCAACAACAGCAACAAATGTAGCAAATGCAATTAATGCTGCGACTACAACTCCAAATTATACAGCATCAGCGAGTGGAGCAGTAGTTACAATAACTTCAGCAACAACAGGGGTAACTGTTAATGGATATACTGTAACAGCAGCAGTAGATGGATCAGCTACTGTCGGAAGTTTAGTTAATATGTCTGGTGGTGTTGATAATGCAGTAACTAACATAACTGTTAATGGTGTTACTATAATTTCAGCACAAATTCCTTGGGCTACTTCTCATTCAAACACAGCATCTTTAATAGCTGATGCAATAAATGATTTTAGCACTACTCCAGAATATGAAGCGACAGCAACAGGAGCGTTTGTAAACATTATAGCAAAGGAAAGTGGTGCAACTTACAATAATTATGCTGTAGCAGTTACTGTTACAGGAAATGTTACAACTGCATTTACTGGTGGAATAGCGATAATGGACGGAGGGGCTACCAGCAATAGTGTTAATGGTTATACTCCAGGATCTTTTATAAAACCTGTTAAAACTAAAATGTATGCTTTATCAGATTCATTGTTACATTTTTCTGGTGTTAATGATCCAACCGAATGGAACAATAGTGGTGTAGGCGCTGGGTTTATAAATTTATCAAACAACGCTAGTGGATCAGAATCATTACAAGCAATGGCAAGTTATTATTCCAATTTAGCTGTATTTGCAAAAGAAGCGATACAGATATGGTTTGTTTCGGCTACAGAAACACAAAACAATCAAATTCAAGTTTTAAACAATACTGGGGCAATTTCCCCACAAAGCGTTATAGAGTTTGGAGATAATGATGTTTTTTATTTAAGTGAGTCTGGAGTTAGAAGTTTAAGAGCCAGAGATTCCTCCAATGCAGCTTTTGTTGGCGATATAGGAAATCCAATAGACGATACTATATTGTCAGCAATAGCAGCAGATGTTTCGGCAGCTGAAAATGCACAGGCAATTCTTGATCCAAGAAATGGCAGATATTTGTTAGCAATTGGATCTACTGTATATGTGTTTAGCTATTTTCCATCAAGCAAAGTTAGCGCATGGTCTACATATGAGCCAGGTTTTACCATTGATAATTGGGCATATGATGGAACACAAGTATTATGTAGAAGTGGTAATAATTTATATAGTTTAGGTGGAGAAACAGGACAAACTTACGATAGCACTACAGTAGAAATTCAGCTTCCATTTTTAGATGCACAAAAACCAGCAACGAATAAAGATTTTTCTGGAATTGATTTGTCTTGCACTAATCAATGGACAGTAAGTGTGGCAACAGATCCAACCGACATAACAATAACTTAAGAAATAGCAACAGTTAATAAAACAACTTATGGTCTAGGTAGAGCATCATTTGTGGGTTATTCAACTCATATTGCGCCAAAGTTAGTATGCAGTTCTGCTGGGGCAGCCAAGTTAGGAAATTTGGCATTACATTATGAATTAAGCGAGAGTGGTTAATGATTTGGGAACAAGCAACATTGGGAACTTTGTATAATGTAGCGATCAACATGCGACAAAAAGATTACGAGGAAATATCTGCCTTAACTTTTTGCAATAATAAAAGTGAATTAGCAGATCATTTATCGAGGTCTTGGTCAAATCATGCTACCTCAATTGTGTGTGGAACAAAGGAAGATGGAGCAATAGCTGCTCTTACTTATATCCCTACCAGAAAAGGCGTGTATAATTGTGGGCTATATGCGACCAACAAGTTTCAAAAAATTCACATATCACTTACAAAACTGATAATAAATAGTATAATACCTGTATTGAATAAGGCAAAGGCGCATAGGATTGAAGCACAATCAATTGATGGCTACACAACTGTTCATAATTGGTTAAGGTTTTTAGGATTTAAAGAGGAAAGTGTTTTGAGAAATTACGGCAGAAACAAAGAAAATTTTATTAATTTTGCCATTATCTTAAATGAACAAGATGATTTTAACTGGCGTAAGAGAGGAGTGGTAGTTTAATGTGCTTTAGTAGTGGTGGTGGAGATGGTGGAGATGCCAAGAGAAGAAGAGAAGAAGCTGAAAGGCAAGCTAGAATCAAAAAGGGTAATCAATCTATAGATAATACTTTTAGTGCATTTGGCGATGAATTTTATGACCAACAACAAAAAAATTATTTAGATTATGCAAATCCACAATTAACCGATCAATTTCAAGAAGCTTCAAAAGAGTTAGTTCTTGCATTAGCAGATCAAGGTTTGCTTAACAGTTCTACTGCTGCCGAAACTTTTGGAAAATTAGATAAGAAAAAAGGTCTTTGGGAAAGGCAAATTGCTGATAAAGCAAGAAATTTCAGAAATCAAAGTCAAGGTAAAGTAGAAGATGCAAGATCTGAATTACAAAATCAAAACATGAATTTAGCCAATCCATCATTAATTGCATCAAGGGCAGCTTCCAGGGCAGAAAGTTTAAACCAGTTACCAGTATATGAGCCATTATTGGAGTTATTTGCAGATGCAACAGAGGGTTTGGCAACACAAGCAGCTTTAGAAAGAAGAGGTAAAGCTAGATATGACACAGGATTATTTTCAAATCCAAGTAGCACGAGGATAGTATCGTGAGTGAACTTTTTAGTGGAGCGGATTGGAGTAATTTAGTAGATGCTTTTAGTGGTGGAGATAGTAACGATCAACCTAAAAATGAACCTTTTAATAGGTCAAATTATCCAGCTTTAACATATGATCCTTGGCGTGAAGCAAAAGTAGATAATCTTGATGATTTAGTTACAGCAATATCAGATGCAGCTAGAATGTTTTATAACAAAAATCCTATTGGAAAAATGACAAATGAAGAATATCCATACCCCTTTGGTATTGGTAAACCATCTGGATCAACAACATTGACACGAAAAGATGGATCTGAATTTGAAGTTGCAAACATGAACTCTTATGTAGGCGATGATCCGTCTGGTGCTGGAGATATGGGCG
>Ga0115012_10002598_pt1 | contig 10583 bp, 12 predicted proteins | sample TroAtlMetagenome_FD_88706 | JGI IMG/M metagenome (GOLD analysis project Ga0115012, IMG submission 88706) | Marine eukaryotic phytoplankton communities from Atlantic Ocean - Tropical Atlantic ANT10 Metagenome | ecosystem: Environmental > Aquatic > Marine > Oceanic | place: Tropical Atlantic...
TCTTATTGTATCACTATTTTGCGCATAGGCACTACTACGAGCAATAAAATTTAGCGTGGCAGCACTAGCCATCGCAGCTGTTGATGAAGTCTTAAGAAAGTCTCTTCGACTTGAATCCCCTATAGGTGATGTCTTATTCATAGCTAAAAAGATTAAAGAACAATGTTACGCCCCCACCTCAACAAGTGCAAGCAAAGTGCCTTTAATTACAAAAAATCAAAAAAAAGGTGGACTTTTATGCCCACCTTTTTTTCATAATTATTTTAAGCTACTTGATGGCTGAAAAATCAGTCCCCACTAGAAAAACACTCTCAATTTTTTTCACCAAACGTCCGTTTTTAATTGATGCCTTATAGGCCGCCTTCCAATTCGGATCATTCAAAAAATCTTTAAAAGACTTTTCCCTAGCCTCTTTACTTGGATAAGCCAGTATATAAACCAACTTATTATCATTATTTTCTGTTGGCACCCAATAACCAATGTTTTTCATACCATGCTTCTTAAACAAATCCACGGTATGATTTCGAAAACGGGCCTTCAATTCATCAAGCTTTCCTTCGTTTGCATAGTAGGTGCGCATTTCAAAAATACGGCCTTTTTCCTCTGCTTGTACGGATTCTAAACCGAAAACCGAGCTGACAATAAAAGCAGCTAACAACACAATATATTTATTTATTTTATTCAACATATCAAAAAATTTTAATGCCATAACTAAATTCAAATTAGGTCTTTTCACTCAAACTTGCCCACTTCAATGATGTAAGTTTTGACCTCAGACATCATTCATTGGTTAAAGTTTTTTTTGATGGCAAACGAAGGTTCCAGGCCTCAATCCATCGTTCATTAACAAACTTCATATCAAACTCATCAATTAATCTCCTACTCATATCTGGCAAATGCCCTGCGCCATAAAAAACTCCTATCTTCTTAACTCCTTTTTCAATTTGCTTTCGCAAAACATTCATCGCCACAATGTTGCGCTCAGTAATAATAGCAGATCCATTTTCACCACCAAGATTGTCCAGAACATCTGTCTCAGAAAACTGTTGAGCCATAATTCGCTTCATCACCAACTCCCTATTGTCAGAAAACAATGCAAATAATAAAGCAAGATCACCTGGAGCCTTACTCTTATTACTCTGCTGCTGCTTTAGTCCCTGTACAAATAAATCCATAAACAAAGTAAGAAATGTCTCTCCTCTTTTATCCATCGTTTCGGCAAATTTATCCGGTGACATGTCAGCGTGCACCATGTTCTTTGCAGAGTAATCAATCCAATCCACTTGGAATGCCAAGCCCAACATGTCCTTAGCACCAAGCTGCATTCCCCCAACAACCGCCATTCCAGCTTTAAAGCTAGTTTTTTCAGATGAACTTTTTTTGTTATTTATTTTATCAGACTTTATTGATCTACCATTTGATTGTTTGTCCTTACTCTCTAAAAATCTAACTGGCTGCCCTCCCAAACTATCCTTATCCGCAACCATCTCATAAAGGAGTGCATCATATTCCTCAAACTCACGATTAAGTTGCTGAAAATATTTCTGATCACCAATATGAATAGCCCCTATCAAATCAACATATATTCCTGTTTCTGCTAATTTAGCATCTTTTGGAATAAACCTGACAATAGAAGTATTAAGTGCTTCCGGGATCTTCGGCCGTTTTGGATTCATTGTCATACGAATGAATTTATCCGGCACTTCTTTTGGCGATTCGACAGCAAATATCGAATTTATGAGTATAAATCCCAATAAGCTGGATAAAAACTTAACAAACCAAAGCTTCATTTTTAGTGAATCTAACTCAGAAATTATAAAATTACGCTCCAAAAAAATATATCAACAGATAAAATTATGCCGTGCCCCGCACAGAATCAATTAACCTCTCCAAGGATTGGCCAGAACAATTTTTCAGATTCTTGAAAAATGAAAAGGATGCCTCTATTTACACACTTCGAAACTACCGTCAGGCACTCCTTGAATTTGCTGAATGGTACCAAAATAAAAATGGTCAAAATGCGCCATGGGAAAATTTAAAACGAGATACATTTAGGGTTTTTCTTAGACATCTGGGACGTACTAATTTTAGCCAAGCAGCTATTCGTCTTCGATTTAGTGCAATTAACTCATTTTATAAATATCTCATGCGGCGAGGGCTACTTGAAGCATCTCCAGTAAAGGGCATAACACTACCCAAACCTGCAAAACGACTGCCTCAATTTATGACCATTGAGCAAATGGTACAGCTACTGGACGCCCCAGAGGCTGAGTATCGAACAAAGGTCTTGGCTTATGAAGGTACAAATAAAAAAGTCCAACAAGCACCATATCTTCGTGATCGCGCAATTTTAGAAACAATTTATTCATGCGGACTTCGAATCGGTGAAATATGCCGCATGTTATCTGATGAAATTGATGCCAATGAATTAGTGGTTAATATTCATGGAAAAGGAAAAAAAGAACGTCAAGTACCCATAGGAAAAACTGCTGTTGAAGCGATCAAGTCTTATTGGTTGCTCTTGGCTAAGCCACCAGAGAGTAATGAGCCTGTCTTCTTTGCATCAGAAAAGACACGAAGTTCAATTTACCCAAGGCTAGTTCAGTTGCGTCTAAAAAATTATCTTAATGCCTGCGGCTTGGACTCCTCACTAACACCTCACAAATTACGTCATAGCTATGCCACACATATGCTTGATGCTGGAGCAGATTTAAGAAGTGTGCAGGAAATGCTAGGGCACTCAAACCTATCAACAACTCAGATTTACACGCACGTAACCACTGAGCGAATCAAACGCGCTTACAATCAAGCTCACCCAAGAGCATAATAAAACAATCAAATATCAGCTACTTACTAATTGTGCACTAGGCGGCTTCTCAACACTTGGTATTGATTTAGGTTGAGGGAAAATCTGATAAAGCAACAAGTATATCAAAACCCCGGTTATAGAAACATACATCCATAATGGCCATGTCCATTTGGCGATCTTTTTGTGTAATTCATAGCGCCCCCTTAAGGCTCGGCTGAAAGTTATGAAAATAAGCGGTAAAATTACCACTGCCAAAATTACGTGAGTAATCAAAATAACTAGATAGATTGGACGAAACCAAGTTGGGTTTACAAACTTTGTCACCACCTCTGTATTGAAATGATAAATCAAGTAACATGTTAAAAATACTGCTGAAGTAAGAAACGCACTAATCATACACTTCTTGTGGGCAATCTTATTTCCTTTTTTAATAAAAAAATAACCTAGTGTTAAAAACACCGTTGCAAGTGCATTTAAACAAGCATTAATAAGAGGTAAATCTTGAATAGTCATAAATATCTATTCTTTTAAAAGTTTTGTAGCAATACCAATCGCCTTTTCTTTCCACCCTTCCTCCAAACTTTCTAAGGCACCTCTCAACCTTCCTTGTTGATCAAACACTACAAAATAAGACGAATGAATAAACAAATCTTCTGGAGATACTTGCTTGTCCTTTGGCTTATTTATAACTGTAAGTTTCATTCCATCTACGGCCAAACGTACGATCTCTGATTTTTTACCCGTCAAAAAATCCCAGCTTTGATTTTGTGCACCATGCTTTTCAGCAAAACGCCTCATTATTTTCGGCGTATCAAATTCAGGATCTGTAGTGAGAGTAACAAATGCCACATTTTGATTATTTGCATAATAAGACTGTAGCTCTGCCATTCTCTTAGTCATAGCAGGACATGGACCTGCGCACCGTGTGAATACAATGTCAGCAAACCAAACTTTTCCAGAAAAATCATCCAAACCAACTGGTTCTGACAATTGATTGGTTAGATTAAAATCGCTTAACTTAGAAATAATAGGTAGTGCATCTTTATTATTGGATTTCGAAATTGAGGCTCCTTGCTCTCGGACAAATGCAAAGCAAATGGCAAGAATGACCAAAAATAAGCCACTCCAAACCACCAATCTGACCATTTTAACATTGGATTCCATAAAACAAAAAAGGCACTCCCATCAGGAGCACCCAAAATTCGAAATTAGCAAAGCCACACTCAGGCCTTAACTTTATCAATGGTTACAGATGCTTGTTGTTTACTAGAACTATTTTTTTCAGCCTCTGTTTTTTGCCACTGATTCCATTCCTGCTCACTAACAACCTTAACCACGCCACGCATTCGCGCATGACCATCACCACACAACTGTGCACAGGTAAGTGCATATCGGCCAGTTTTAGTAGGCTTAAAGTGGATAGGAATATTTAAACCAGGGATAGCATCCTGACAGACTCGAAGTGGCAACACTTTAAAGCAGTGTATAACATCTTTTGATGTGAGATCAATTGTAACACTACGAATGGAACCATCCTTGATCGCCTCAAATGAATCAGGTCCATATTTAGATTGCGCCTCATTAAACTCGGTTTCAGTGAGAAGGCTCCCTAATTTCAAACCAGTTTTACCAGGATTCTGCACTCGATAATTATAAATCATTGGAACGATAATATCGGACTTAAGTACAGCAATATCATCCGAACCATCGACATCATCCTTAACAAGTCCAAATGGATTACTTCCATCAACCAAAGCCTTGTCCTGCTTACCCAGACGCCCATTTAGTCCAGGGTAATGTGCGTTCCAGGCAAACTGTTCTGCAGTAACCCTCACTACATGTAAATCTTTCTTAGACCCATCTGCCATCGCAACAACATGATCGTAGTCATCCGCCTCATTTACATAAAAATTCCAGTAATAAGTAGCTACAACCACAAGTATCAATTCTGCAACAATCACTCCACCTTCAACCGAATTAGTGACAGTCTTGCTTTTAACGCCTTTATAGTCTGCCTTAGGATTACGACTAGAACGAAATTTCCAAATAGCAGTGAAATAATAAATAATCCACCCAACAAACAAAACCAGCATCAATAGGTGAACAGCAATAACTAGCCCATCTATCTTTCCACCATCCTGAGAAACCAATTCAGGAAATGAGAACGCTTTAATTATATTGTTAAACAACTCCATTTTAAAATTTTACTCTTTAAATAAATCCGGATCTTGCAATGCTGCATACTCCCTCCCACGCCGGGACAAAAATACAAAAAAACTGCCAACACCACCTAAAACCGGAACTAGTATAAAAATCAAAGAAGCAATACCCCACTGCATACCTTTTGTCATGGGATCATCGGGCGCCCCAAAACAAACTGCACATGCATTGATAGAGCTAGGGCATGCGATTAAGGCCATAGCAAAAAGATAAATAAAAATTGAGCGCATAAAATTCATAGATAACCAACGTGTTTAAATTTCTTCAAAAAGAAATAAAGGTAAAAAGACATGCCCACACTTCCAGACAAGGAAACAACCCCTAAAATCAATTCAGCAATTTTTTCGCTCGAACCATAGTTAACAATCGCCCATACACCAAACACCATTGAAAACAATATGGAAAGTATTATGAATACGAGATGGAAGGCTTTCAGTGACATATTCTTTATTTCTTTTTACGAGTTACTCTCTTGGTCTTTGGTTTTGGAGATGATTCTTCTGAAACAACGGCAGCAGGCTGACTTAAAATCTTGATCGTTAATACTGTAAATGATGCAGGCAATATCAATCCCAATAATGAGGCCAATACAGGCCATACCACAGGAACTTCCTCTCTACCCCATCTTGGAATATCCCCTTCAGCCCACATAATTAAACCCATCATTCCTGCAAAAAAGATGAAGGTTAAGATCATTGTCCATGTAATCATGATAAGCTTCTTATCCCATTTATAGTGCATGAAAATGGCAACAACAAAGCTAGCCTTCAACAAAGCAATACTTAACCCCACAATAGCAGCAAGTGCTAAACTCATTTCAAAAACCACGTCAATAATAACAGTGATTAGCGTGCCAGCAACAAGCACTCCTCCCACCACATAAAATAATTTTATGAGGTACTGAATAAAATTGGGTGAATCGTGTGAATCAGACATATAAATTAGAGTATATATAAAATAGGAAAGAGGAAAATCCAGACCAAATCAACAAAGTGCCAAAAAAGACCAAAAGCCTCTATTCGATTAGTATACTGCTCTCGATCCCTGTGCCAAGTTGCCAAACCAATAGGAAGTAAATTATATAACATTACGATAATTCCGCCAAAAACGTGCGCCGCATGAAGGCCGGTAATAGTATAGTATATGCCAAAGAAAGTACTATGTTTTGGTTCGTAAGAGTTCAATCGCTTAACATCTGAAGTATTAATTATTATCTCCTTGTGATGTGTTTCCCCATTCACTTCATGATGGCTAGCATCAAGTGCAAACCTGATAGACTTTACACGAGGGTTCCCGCCAATATCCTCATTAATTCGACCAGTCCTCCAAAAATATGGATGCGCTTCCACTGGTTCATATCCCGCTACGGAAAGGGCCACCGAAAACCCTGCTTTAGTCAATTTATATTCAGCAAGTTTAGCCTCATCATAGCTAACCTTCTCCTTTAACAATCCTCCCTGACTACGAAACTTTTTAGCGACACCATCTTCACCACTGATTCCTAATCCAAGCAATATCTTGTCAGCATCGGCTTCATTGATCCCTGAATCGGACTTCCACCCAATAACTTTGACATTAATCTGAGCCTCATCATAACCATTGATGTGACCAGATAACGCTAAAGTACCAGTGTCCCAGGCTTTGTTGAATGCCATACGACTTCCTCCAGCTTCCTCACTAAACGTTTTAAAAAACCTTTCTACGTAAATTTCTTTCTCTACGTAAAGCCTTGCCAAGCTTAACTCCTTATTCTTTTCATTGTCTAACAGCTTATCCTTATAAGTTTCTCCATCATTAAGATAACCTTCCTCAACTTTCTCATGAAGGACTGCAGACTCCTTAAACCATACATCATAATGAACAAATTTCGACGGCCATTCATAGGACCACTTAACTATAAGAAATAAAACTGCGCAGGCCACAGTCGCCCACTTCCATTGAATATATCCCCAATTTCGGGGCGATAACCATGGCCCAGACAATCTGCCCTGTTTTAATTGTGCCCAAGCTAACACAACAAACATACTTGAGGCTATTAACACCATAGTATTGCCAGCACCCACAACAACATCCATCAATCCCATTGACCAGGTGCCGTCGGCTGCTCCAACTCGCAATAATACATAGGAAGAAAACAAGGCGCCAAAAAGCATGACCTCAGATGCGAGGAACAACCAGATACCAAGCTTTCCATTGTAAAGGCCCGTATCGGGCCTGGGTTTTACCGTGTAGGGAATTTCCATTGGGAATAAATCTATTATTTAGAAGGTTGAGCCTGCGGAGAAAAGTCTTCCTTTGCCCCGGGCATACTATACTCGTAGGGATCTCGATACACTTTAATTTCCTTTATGAAGTTTCCATGCGGGGGCGGAGTTGGTGTTTCCCACTCAAGTGTAGTCGCCTGCCAAGGATTATCTGATTCTATCTTCTTTCCGTATTTGACACTCCAAAACAAATTAATGATGAAAGGCAACTGAGCTAACATCATTGCCCAAACTGCAGCTGAGATAGATACGTTTAGCCCCATGATTGTATCACTAAGCGCTCCACCTACATCTGCATTATCAGGATTGGATAAAGAATAAGTGGCACCACCATCCGACATTCGACGACTCATACCCGCCATTCCCTGAGCAAACATTGGCATGAAAATAAGATTCATAAAAATAAGTGAAGACCAAAAATGCACTTTTCCCCAAAACTCACTCATCATCCGACCAGTCATTTTAGGATACCAATAATAGACACCTGCAAAAATCGCAAATATTGTTCCAGGAGCTACAACATAGTGAAAGTGTGCAATTACATAATAACTATCGTGTAGTGCTACATCGCTAAAGTTGAAACCTAAAGGCAGTCCGGTCAAACCGCCTATCCCAAACATTGGCAAAAAAGCAAGTGCGAATAGCATTGGAGTGTTAAACCTTATCGAACCACCCCAAAGAGAAATGAACAAACAGGTCAAAATAATGACCGAAGGAATTGAAATTAGTAGAGTTGTTGTCTGAAAGAACGCGCTTATAACTGTTCCCATACCAGTCATGTACATGTGATGAGCCCAGACTATAAAAGCTAAAAAGCCTAATACAACCACAGATCCCACCAAATATTTAAAACCCCAAATAGGCTTGCGAGTATTGTTTGCAATCACCTCTGTAACAATCCCCATGGCTGGCAGAACAAGAACATAAACTTCCGGATGAGCAAGAAACCAAAACAGATGTTGCCACAAGAGTGGACTACCCCCACCACTCACGTCTACATCTGCTCCATTAACTACCAATCCAGTCGGCAGGAAAAAACTCGTTTCTAACACACGATCCATTAGCTGTAAGATACCTGCCGCTTCCAAGGGAGGAAAAGCAAGTAAAAGCAAAAAGGCTGTAATAAACTGGGCCCACACAAAAAAAGGCATCCGAAGCCAAGTCATCCCAGGCGCTCGCAGATTGATAATCGTCACTAAGAAATTAACTGCTCCTAACAAGGACGAGGTTATAAGCATAATCATGCCAATCAACCAGTAGGTTTGACCATCGGTGGGAATAATAGTTGCCAAAGGAGAATATGAAGTCCAACCAGCCTGAGCAGCACCACCTGGAATAAAAAAGCTTACGGACATTATTACACAGCCGAGGAAGAAAGACCAAAAGCTAGCCATATTTACTCTTGGGAAAGCCATATCCACAGCACCAATCTGCAATGGAACGACGTAGTTTCCGAATGCCGCAAAGGCCGCTGGAACAATTCCCATAAACACCATGATCGTTCCATGCATTGCTCCAAAAACATTATATAACTGAGCACTCATAACCCCTCCAGGAGCCACCCCACTACCCAACAATGATTCTAGGATTGGCCCTACAAAGGGAATCGGGGCACCTTCATAAGCCATCGACCAGCGCATCATAGCGATTAGGCCGAATCCAAAAAACAAGAACGCAAGTCCAACAAAACCATATTGAATTCCAATGATCTTGTGATCAGTTGAGAATATATATGTACGCCAGAAACTTTGCTCATGATGGTCATGATGCTCATCATGATGTTCCTCTGTTATTTCAGCAGTTTTGGTTGCCGCAGATGTTCCACTCATTATTTACAATTCTCTCTAAAACTTTTCGATTACCAAACTAAGTTGCCACAAAAGCGAAGCAAAATATCGGTTTCACAGCCCTGCTGTCAATCGCCGGGTGCTTTGAATCACTCAAATAGCCAATTTGTCCATCACCATTAGCCCAAGCAATAGGGGCAGATATATAATTGAGGCAAAGAACAATCTTCGAGCACTTCGCCTGCTCAAATTTGACGAAAAACTGACAGCGGCTATAAGAAACAAAACTCCTAGCATCAAAGCACCAACAAGATACGCTGTACCAAATAGCTTCATTGTAAAGGGCATAAGACTGGCAATAATCAAAAACACTGTATGAGTAATGGCCTGTCGTCCTGTTCGAACCCCTTGATCATCAACATTTGGCAACATAACAAAACCAGCCTTTGCATAATCATCTTTGTAGAGCCATGCAATCGCCATAAAATGTGGTACCTGCCAGAAAAATAAGATACCAAACAAAGTCCATCCCATGGGATCAATTTCACCACGGGCAGCAGCCCATCCCATTAGTGGCGGTAATGCCCCAGGAATAGCCCCAATGATCGTGTTCAACTCCGATTTCCTTTTCAATGGAGTATAAACAAAAAGATATGTAACTAAAGTTACAGCACCTAAAACAGCCACAAGTAAATTTACCCAAGCCGACAATGTCAGAAGTCCGAAAACCGAAAAGGCTCCTCCCAAAAGCAAAGCCGCCTCAGCACCTACCAATCCACTAGGCAAAGGCCGTTCAGCAGTTCGATTCATTCTTGAATCGTATTCACGTTCAAGATACTGGTTAAGTATAGCAGCCCCTGCTGCCAACAATCCAGTTCCAAGCAAAGTTAACGCCAAATTGATTAGGTTATCTGCTAATCCACCAGTTTCCTTATTCAAACCGGCATAAAAACCGACCAAAGTGGTAATTAAAACTAAAGCAGTAAGCCTAAGCTTTACTAACTCAGAGAAGATAGCCCAATTTGAAGCCTGCGACTTCGAATTTCTTTTTAACTGTGGAATAGTTTTTTCCATCAAAAATTTAAACAGCAAATGTTGCGGGATGATCTTTGTCGGGCAGCACACTTGATTCACCCGATGAACACAACTCTTCACTAGAGACAAATATACATCGCTTGGCCATCATCAAAAGTAAGCTTGTTAATGCCAAGCAGATTGCCCCAAAAATAACGTGCCCAGTTGCAACATCGGCAGCTTTATTACTTAAAACAGTCCATATACCCATGCCTGCTTGGCCAAGAATAATAGCCATTAAAAAATAAGTTGCCTTTGAACACCAATGCAACTGTCCAAGCAACCTTCGAGATTTTATGACTAACAACCCGACTGAGCCCAATGTAACAACTGCTCCAATGCGATGCAGCATTTGCAACCACACGTGCCAAGCTTGTATATCTTTACCAGTAGTTAAAAAAGTTTTTGGATTTCCTTCCTCATTTAACA
>Ga0115012_10002600_pt1 | contig 10575 bp, 9 predicted proteins | sample TroAtlMetagenome_FD_88706 | JGI IMG/M metagenome (GOLD analysis project Ga0115012, IMG submission 88706) | Marine eukaryotic phytoplankton communities from Atlantic Ocean - Tropical Atlantic ANT10 Metagenome | ecosystem: Environmental > Aquatic > Marine > Oceanic | place: Tropical Atlantic Ocean...
ATCCCATATACAGTTATTTACTGCCCTATTGATAATTTCTTGTCTATTTCCTCTTAAATTGTGTTTAAAATTTACTGTTTTATTGCTACTGGCTATAGAAATAAATATCTCTCCAACTTTGTTATCACTTGATGGAATCGGACCAGCCTCACCTAAAACTGCTAAAGCAATATCAGCATTATTTTGCTTTTGAGAAGCAATTGCTAAATCCTCAGTTAGCTTAATCCAATCATCAGTAATTTCTTCTCCTAGTAATTGTCTTTTAGCGGAAGCATCGTAAACAACGTTTGATGAAAGTAGCACTTCACTTGCTCCAGGATGTTTGACTATTTCCGATGAAAGTGCTCCTCCTGTAATACTTTCAACTAATGTAATCCTTAACTGTGATTCTTTTAATTTATCCAAGAGAACTTTAGAAGCTGGAGAATTTTCAAAACTTAAAATATATTCTGATAATTTATTTTCTATATTCTTTTTAAAAACTTCAAATTCCTCAGAAGTCACTGAGTTTATATCAATTCTTAGTTTTATTATTCCTCTACTTGCTAAATAAGCTATGTCTAAACCTTTTGGTTTAAATTCATCGATCTGTTCAGCTAACGCAGATTCTGCCTGATTAAAAAATAAAATAAATTGATAATTTTTTTTGTCGGTTTCGTAATTATTTTTTAAAAATGGAACCAATTCATCGGTAACAAGAGGTATGAACTCTCGAGGTGGGCCAGGGAAAATAAAGATATGTTTTTTGTTATGTTCTATATAAATACCTGGGGAAGTTCCTGTAGTGTTATCTAACTTTTTAGCTCCTTCAGGAATCTCTGCTTGTTTTATATTTGTAGAAGGCATTGATAGTCCCCTGCTCTCCCATCGTGACTTCATCCAATCTAAGTGTTTTTGATCTAGTATTAGTTTTAAACCAAGTAATTCGGAAATTACCTCTTTTGTGAAATCGTCTTCTGTTGGGCCTATTCCACCGCATGTAATTACAACATCGTTATCATTTATAAGTTCTTGAGTTGCCTTCTGTATAAGAGCTTTGTTATCTGGAACTGTAACTTCACTAGTAAGGATAAATCCATTGTCATATAAAATCTGTCCTAGCGAAGATAGGTTAGTATTTACAGTATCACCAAGTAAAATCTCTGTTCCAACGCTTAAAAGTGCAATATTCACATTGTTTAGGATAGCAAGGTTATATAAAAATAATATTATGATTGCACTATGAGAAAATCATCATTTTTAATTCTTATGTTGTTAGTTGCATGCTCAGCAAATACATTAGAAGATGGTAATGATGAAACTTCACAAAGTTCTTCAGAGATTATTACAAGTACATCTTTTGAATTTATAAATACATCTGAAAATATAGAGGTTGAGGATTTCACTGATAAGAAAACTATAATTTTATTTTGGGCAGATTACTGAGGCGTCTGTAGGCGGGAGTTGCCTGTCGTTGAAAATGAATTAGCTATGTTGTCTGATCAATATGATGTAATAGCTTTAGCTCATAGTGAGTATGAAACAACAATGAATTGGGTAAATGAAAATTTAAATGGTGATCTTAGGATTGGGTTTTCTACACCTGAATTAAGGGATTATTTTAAGGTTGTTGGTCAACCAATAACTGTAGTTCTGGATACAAATGGAGAAATAATTTCTCGTACTTTTGGTGAAATAGATTTAACAAATTTTTAATTTAAAAACAGCTCCTTAAAACTAATTTATGTATGATGAGCTTATAAGCTAGCGGAGGAAAAATGACTAAAAAATCATTTCTGATTCTACTCGTTTTATCATTAGTACTTGCTGCCTGTGGCGGTAGTGCTGATGAAGAATCTGTAGAAGAAACTGCAGTTGTTGAAGAAGTCGAATCTCTAGATGCACCAGCTACTACTGTTGCTGAAACACTAGACAAAATTACTTTCGGTTTCATCCCAAGTGCAGAACAAGCTGATCTTCAAGATAATATCAAACCATTAATGAAAGTTTTGACTGATGGACTAGGTATTGAAGTTGAAGGTTTTGTAACTAGTGACTTTTCAGGACTATTAGTTGCAATGGGATCTGGTCAAGCTGACATTGGAGCATTTAACACATTGGGTTATGTTAATGCATTAAATGTGTTCCCAACAAGAATAGAAGCAATAGCAAAGGTTGTAAGATATGGTTCTGGCTCTTACCATGCTAATTTCTGGACAACAGATGCGAGTGTTTGTAAGTCTCCACCAGTAATTGGTGCATTTGAAAATATAGATGGCGTTCCACAACTCATTTTGGGTTCTGAAACCGAATCTCCAGATGTAAAAGCATTACAGGTTGGATGGACTTTTGGTGATGACGGGAAAATTCCTGAAGTCAGAAATATTGATGGAGTTGACGTAACAGTCAGCCCAGGATATGCCTGTGAGGCGGACTTAAATGTATTAAAGGGTGAAAAAGTATTATTTGTTGAAGAAGGTTCAACATCCGGATACCTTTATCCTTCATTACAGTTAAAGAACATGGGTATTGATTACCAAAAAGATATTACTCAAGTATTTGCTGGATCACATGATGGAGTTATTTCCGGATTGTATAATGGCGACGCTAAGTTTGGTGTTACTTATGATGATGCAAGAAGAACTTTAAGAAAAACCAACCCTGATGTTGGTGAAAAAGTTATTGCAATCGGAATATCTGATGAAATTCCAAATGATGTTGTTGCTGTAAGAACAGATCTTCCAGAAGATATAAAAAATAAAATATATCAAATTTTATCTGACTACATGGCAACTGAAGAAGGTGCTGCTGTAATGGATGAAATATACGGCTGGACAGATGTTGTACCTGCAAACAATGCAGAATTCGATGTAGTAAAACAAGCTGCTGAAGAATTCGGACTTTACGACGAATAAACTTAAATTTTTAACCGGGTTGTTTCCACAGCCCGGTTAAAATTTATCTAAAATGATTAAATTTGAAAATGTTAGTGTCACCTATCCTGGTGGCGTAGAAGCCCTTAAAGATCTAGATTTAGAAATAAAAGAGGGTGATTTTATTATTATTGTTGGACTCTCTGGGGCCGGTAAATCAACACTTCTCAGAACTATAAATAATCTTGTTAAACCTACAAATGGAACTGTCTATTTAGAAGATAAAGATGTAACAAATGCCAAAAAAAGAGAATTAAAAAATATACGATCTCAAATAGGTATGATATTTCAAACTTTTAATTTAGTTAATAGATCTACAGTGTTAAAAAACGTACTTACAGGTAGGTTAAGCACTATCTCAACATTTAGATCTATATTTGGTTTATGGCCTAAAGATCAAAAGCAACTTGCATTCGAAGCGTTAGAACAAGTTGAAATTCTTGAGAAAGCTTATGTAAGAGCATCTAATCTTTCAGGAGGTCAGCAACAAAGAGTAGGTATTGCAAGAGCATTGTCTCAAAAACCTAAAGTAATGCTGGCAGATGAACCCGTAGCTTCATTAGATCCAATTACATCAAGAGTTGTTATGAATTATTTAAAAAAGATAAATACAGAATTAGGTATAACAACAATTGTTAATTTACATTTTCTTGATTTAGCTAAAGAGTTTGGTGATAGGCTAATCGGCCTAAGGGATGGAAAATTAGTCTTTGATGGAAGCGTTGATGATGTATCCGATGAAGATTTTGAAAATATTTACGGTCGTTCTATCAAGTCTTCTGATTTAATTGGTAATGACTAACATTCCAAAGAAACCACCTCCATCATATTTAGTTACAATTGGAATACCTTTTGCCATACTTTTTACATTATTTTCATTTCAAAGAGTTGGATTTAATATACAAGATTTTACAGAAAATTTAGCAAATAGAGCAATCGTTACAGATCCATTATTTAACCCAAAGTGGAGCTGGGCTTGGGAAAATACAGCAGATGCTCTTGTAGAAACTGTACAAATAGCAATACTTGCAAGTATTGTCGGTTGTGCGTTTGCGCTTCCACTTTCTTTTTATGCCTCAAGAGCTACAAATCTAAACAAATATTCATATTTTTTATACAAGTCCTTTTTAAATTTAGTTAGAACGATTCCTGATTTATTCTGGGCTATGCTTTTTACAGTTGCTGTAGGCATAGGACCTTTTGCAGGTGTATTAGCTTTAATTATGTTTTCATTAGCAATTATGGGTAAATTATTATCTGAGACTATTGATAGTATTGACCCAGGCCCAATGGAAGCAGCTAAGGCTACTGGGTCTACACACAATCAAACTGTTTTTACATCAGCGTTACCCCAGGTACTTCCAAACTTTACAGCTTATTTTCTATATATCTTTGAATTATGTATTAGAGCAAGTGTAATTTTAGGCTTAGTAGGAGCCGGTGGTGTAGGTAGGATTATTGAAACCCAGAGAATTTTCTTAAGGTTTGATAGGATTTCACCAATTATTGTAATTATCCTTGTTGTGGTTATTTTGATTGAACAGTTCAGTGTTTGGATTAGAAAAAGAATATTATGAATATTCCAAAACAGCCATTAAGTCACAAAATATTAAAATATACACTTACTTCAGTAATAATATTTGCCTCGTTATGGTCAGCTGCCGGGCTAGAAATAACCATTGAAAGAATCATAGATGCTCCTAGACAGATCGGTATCTTGGTGGGTGCTATGTTTCCTTTAGATACAAGTCAGGAAGCTTTTGACAGGATCATACCTAAAGTATTCGAATCACTTTTTATTGCATGGGCTGGAACCGTAATTGGAGCTATTTTTAGTTTTCCAGTCTCATTTTTAGCTGCACACAACGTTGCAGTTGGTGCGGTAAGTAGAATTACAAAACAAATATTAAATGCTATTAGGGCATTTCCAGAATTAATCTTAGCTTTTGTTTTTTTACCAATAACTGGATTAGGTGCTTTTACAGGAACACTCGCTCTAGGAATACACTCTATAGGAACGTTAGGTAAATTATCATCTGAAGTTATAGAAGGTATTGATGAAGGGCCTCTTGAAGCTATAAAATCCTCTGGGGGTTCTAAGATTAACGAATTAATTTTCGGTGTAATACCACAAGTTATGCCAACAATTACTTCTTACTGGCTATATCGGTTTGAAATAAACCTAAGAGCATCAGCAGTTCTCGGAGTTATTGGGGCTGGCGGTGTAGGGCAAGAATTAATAAACCAACTAAGATTCAGAGACTTTCCAAGAGCTGGAACTGTTTTAATATGTACTATTGTTTTAGTTCTTATAGCAGATGCAATATCAGCATCAATAAGAAATAGAATAATAAAAGGAAAAGTAGTTAAAAGCTAATTACTCTTCGAACCAGTTATCTTCTGAATCATCTACTTCAGCAATTGCTTCTGTATTTTCAGAAGCATTTTCATCAGGTGTTTCAGTAGAAGATTCATTTATAGACGAAAGTGAGTTGGTTTCAAACTCTTCAACAGTTACAAAAACTTCCCTAGCTTTAGATCCTTCTGAAGGGCCAACAATTCCTTGAGCTTCTAATATGTCCATTAATCTGCCGGCTCTTGCAAACCCAACTCTTAATTTTCTTTGCAACATCGAAGTTGAACCTAATTGAGAACGTATGACTAATTCTTTTGCTTTGGCTATCAATTCTTCATCTTCACCGAAATCTTCAGAAGAAGAAGTAGAGGTTGACTTTTGTTCTTCAGTAACAGCCGGATTATAAACTGCTTCTTTTTGGTCTTTAACCCAAGAAACAACATCTTTAATTTCACCTTCAGTTACCCAAGCTCCTTGAATTCTCTCAAGTCTTGGATTTGAAGCTGTTACAACTAACATATCTCCTAGGCCAATTAATTTCTCTGCTCCAGATTGATCTAAAATAACTCTTGAATCAGTTGTTGATGCTACTGAGAAAGCAAGCCTTGAAGGAATATTTGCTTTCATAACACCTGTAATCACATCTACTGATGGCCTCTGCGTAGCAACAACTAAATGAATACCTATGGCTCTTGCCATTTGAGCAAGTCTTACAATTGCAGATTCTACTTCCCTACCAGCAACCATCATTAAGTCATTCAACTCATCAATAAATACAACTATATATGGAAAGCGATCAAATTTTTCTTCGTCTAGTAAACCAGCATCATATTTCTCATGATAACCATTGATGTCACGCACCTGACTGTCAGCTAATAAATCGTATCTTCTATCCATTTCTGAGACAGCCCAACCTAATGCATCTACAGCCTTCTTAGGATTTGTTATTACTTTTGTTAACAAGTGTGGAACATTATTATATTGACCTAATTCAACTCTTTTAGGATCAACCATAACCATCTTTACTTCATCTGGATTTGTCCTAACCAGAAGTGAGGTGACGATTGAATTGATGGATGAGGATTTACCAGCTCCTGTTTGGCCAGCAATAAGAACATGAGGAAGTTCAGACAAATTTAATAATCTAGGCTTACCCGATATATCTAACCCTAACCCAACATTTAGTGGATGGCTTTCAGCTGCAGCTTCTTTAGATGAAAGAACATCTCCAAGAGAAACAAGTTTTCTCTGCCTATTTGGAATTTCAATACCTATGGCACTTCTTCCAGGAATTGGAGCTAATAGTCTTACGTCTGGAGTAGCAAGAGCATATGCAATGTCATGAGATAGGGAGGTTACTTTTGATACCTTTACTCCTGGAGCTAATTCAATTTCATATCTGGTAACAGTAGGACCAGGAACAACATTTGTTAATTCTGCTTCTACCCCGTGTTCTTTTAGTAATTGAGTTAGATCATTTGCTGTTTCTTGAAGAAGCTTTTTTGAAGTAGATACTGAAGAACCACTCTTTAACAATTTGACTGGTGGAAGCTTATACTCTGTTTTATTGTTAACTTTATTTTTAACGTTTTTAGGTTTGGATGTGTTAGTTTTCTTTTCTTTAAAATCGGTAATAGCAGAAACGTTTGAAGCTTTCTCTTTGATTTTTTTAGCAGACAATTTTGCAGTCTTCTCTTCAGTTAGCTGAGGTTCACTTTCTTTGTAGATATCCTCTAAGAAGATATTTCTAGACTCTCTTCTAGCTAGTACGAAGGCATATATAAATTTATATATATATTTTATAATGGCTTGAAGTCCGCCAATTAAATCTTTAAGTTCAATGTCAGTCATATACAAAACTGACATTACTAGACCGAGTAAAAGTAAAGTATGAGTCATTTGAAGGCCAACGCTGTTTGTAAGAGGATAGACAATAAATGCAGAAATATGTCCGCCAGATTTTAATAATAAATCGGAACCTGAACTTAACGACAATGGCTGTGAGTGAATTAAAGAGTGAAAAATTGCAGATGAGAAAAGCTGAACATAGAAAGAACCGATAAGAACTCTTTGTGATTTTACAGTTTCACGATCTCTTATTAATATTGCTGCACCATAAAAGAAGAACACTGGTAACGCAAACACTCCGTAACCAAAGCACCATTGAATAACATTAAATATAACTTCTCCAACTGGACCACCTTGAGAAAAAATAGAGAGAGTTGTGAGAACAGCAAAGGAAAACATAAAAACTGCGACAGCTTGATAAGATTGGACGAACTTAGAGAATGTTGAGGTTGTTGTAGATTTTAGTGTAGTTACTGCCCTGTCTACGTTTATTAACTTGTTTTGTTTAGACACCCGCTTTCGCCCATTCACCCTTTTGCGAGTGGATGTCTTTACAGCCACGGATATATTATATCATAAATAAGAGAAGAAAAAGTTTAATCTTTTTTAATTTTTTTGTAATAATCCAACATTTTATTGGCTAAATCAGGTGTAATGTCTGTAATGGGCATTAGTGGAGGTCCAACATCTTCCCATGTCTCTGTAAGAAGATATTTTACAGGACCTGGGCTAGGTTCTTCGAACAGCATGTCAAAAATAGGCATCAGAGTATTTTGCATTTGCTCTGCTGCTTCTATCTCATCTGCTCTAACAGACTCAATTAATTGATATATTTCTTTACCAACAACATGTGAAGCGACAGAGACGACTCCTTTTCCACCCATCTTCATAAACTCAATAGTTTCTGAATCATTACCTGAATAAATATCAACTTTATCCTTTAAAGCTTCTAATTCTAATTTTGAAAATTCTAAGTCACCAACTGCATCTTTTATAGAGTGAATCCCAATATCATCAACCAACTTTTCAAGGGTATCGAGTTCAATGAGCGTAGCCGTTCTTCCAGGAATATTATAAGCCATAATAGGTAAATCAGTATTTTGAGAAATGAGTTCGAAATGTTTTAATATCCCTACTTGGGATGGTTTAGAGTAATAAGGTGTCACAATCATTATTCCGTCAACACCTAAATCATTTGCCATTTTTGTATACTCTATTGATTCTTTAGTTGAGTAAGTACCTGTGCCGGCAATAATTTTTGCTTTATCCCCTACAGAGTCTTTAGCCGTTGAATAAATAATTTTTCTATCATCTTGTGTTAAGTTTGGAGACTCACCTGTTGTACCAGATAGAACTAAGCCCTCAGATTTTTCATGAACTAACTTTTTACATAGTCTCCATAAAGTATCTGTACTTAAAATTCCATTACTATCAAAAGGGGTTATTACAGCTGTTAGTAACTTGCCAAAATTGTTCATAATTAAATATTAATCTGGTCAGTTAATATTTTTTCTAAACCTAAATTAAAACCTTCTATTTCTCTATATTGATCAAGAACTACCTTCATACCATATAAATATGCTCTTCTATCATTTACTTTATGTTCAAGATGAAAAGACTCATAATCGTTATCAAAATTAACAATCTGTTCAGCTAAATACTCATCTCCTCTGAGTGAATAAATATTTTTATTATTAACTTTATTTACATCAGAATATTTACCTTCTAAATCGTTTGAGAGTAACTCAGGCGAGAGACTGTTTGCTAGATCATATGCTGTCCCAGAAGGAGCATCTTGTTTTTTACTATGGTGTTTTTCTATTATGTTTACAGATTTAAATTTACTTGAAAGTGAATTTGAAAATATCTTCTGATAAGCAGCACCTACAGAGAAATTCGGTATAACAATAATTTTTCTATTAATAGCTGCTTTCTTTAAATTCGTTAATGACTCTGAACTTAATCCTGAAGAGCCAATAATAATATCTGCATCAGCATCTAATAATTTTGTGACGTTTTCATTAATAATATTCGCAGGAGAAAATTCAATTACTAAATCTTCTTTTATATCAGTCAACTCTTTATAAACGTCGTAGTCCTTACCTTCATAGTTTGGATCGTAAATAGCAGAAAGTACATAATCTTCTCTGGAGTTTAAGTATTCAGATGTAAGCTGCCCCATAGCGCCTGCACCACCTGAAATTAAAACTGTTGTATTAGCGATTTCATTCATGTTGCATAATTCCTTATACTTATAACATTAGTTGTTAATGATAATGTTGAATATATGAATTCAAAGAAAAAAAATATTGAAGCTCAAATAGTAGAAGATTTTGAAAAAATTAGACCTGCTATTACCCGTCTTTTACAAACACAAATGAATAATGATGATTTGTCCATTCGCTATGGAAGATCAAAATCTAATAATAAAAATGACATCGTTATCAACCCATCTATTTTGGTTAGTACTATATCAAAAACAAGTCTGAATCGTGATGAAGTAATGATTGGAACAGTTGTCCATGAAGCAATTCATGCAACTAAAAATTACTCCCTCGATTCGGGAACATTAAGAAATTTATTTCCGAATGAACTTGACGATGTTGAAGATATAGATGACGTTCTTGAAATACTTACTGGTCCTTTTGGAAAGTATGTATTTGATATATTAATCCATTCAATAGAAGAAAGAATATTCGTAAAACAATATGAAGGCTTAAATTCAATATTGGAAGATATATATAGAGAATCGTATTCAGAAGTAAAGAAGCTCACAAACTTTAGCCAGTATTTAGCATTATTATTTCACTCAATCACAACTTATATCGATCCTGAATTTAACAATTATAAAAAACCTGTCATAAGTGCTTTAAATGAATCACTACACATTCTTAAAACATTGAGTTACGAAGATATAAATGTATCTGAAGTTGTAGAGGCTACAGTACAAATGATTGATATATGCAAAAGATATAACATTCTTCCTGACCTAGAAAAATATAATCTTGGCGAGCAGAAAGAAATTGAGGAATCCCTAGATGAAAATGTAATTAATGATTTAAATAAAGTACTTATCCCCTCCTCTAACAATGTAACAACAGGTAATACCTTGCAAAAATTCCTAGGACAAACAAATTCTAAAAACAATGAAGACAAGTTAAACCTTATGGACGACCACATTTCAAAAGTAGGTGCTTCATCAACAATATATTTTCCATCTGGAAATACAGCAAAAGTTGTTGAAAACAAAGTGCCAGATAACTTTAAAAATTTGTATAAAAATGGACTTCAAACATATGAATCACTTCTCCAGCAATGGAATTTACCTATATATAAGGTCACAAATAAAATAAAGCCTTATTTTATACATAATCAAAAAAGGCAGAGAATAAGTGGTTTCGATCAAGGTGACTTGTCTCCCCATGTTCCAATCATGCTTGCTTCAGGGAGATACGAAAG
>Ga0115012_10002602_pt1 | contig 10573 bp, 17 predicted proteins | sample TroAtlMetagenome_FD_88706 | JGI IMG/M metagenome (GOLD analysis project Ga0115012, IMG submission 88706) | Marine eukaryotic phytoplankton communities from Atlantic Ocean - Tropical Atlantic ANT10 Metagenome | ecosystem: Environmental > Aquatic > Marine > Oceanic | place: Tropical Atlantic...
AATGGGCGAACTCGGTGGCATGTTGAACCCAATGCTGAAGATGGCAGCCGAAAACATCACAGGCACTCAGATTGGATTTGGTCGTAACCTTCCATTGGATCAGAAGCGTGGCAACCTTGCTCGTATCCTGAACATGAAGGATCCGAACTACCTAATACAGAGCGCTGACAGATTGGCCGAACTGACACCCGGCTTAACAAGACCGCTTAATGTCGTTCGTGGTCTAGCTGAGAATAAGGCTGACACCACGCTGCTCAGTAGATTGGCACAAACAGCGGTCAACAATACAACTGGTATTAAGGTCAAAACTCTCACTAAGGGTGACGAGTTACGAGAGGCTGCTAACTCCACGCTTCAGCGCGTCAAGGGTATGGGTGCTCCTGTACGAACCATGACAATGCCGTACATTAACAAGGAGACTTTACCTACCTTGCCACGTGAACAGCAGATTGAATACAAGAAATATAAAGATCTGAATCGCGTGTACAGCCAGAGAGCCAAACGAGAGAAGGCTTCTACGAATCTTAACGAGCGATAATTTTTTTTGCTTGACAAGCCTTGAAGATACTGTATACTCCCTCCCAACGGAAATGGAGGTCTGTATGCAGAACGTACAGCTATCGGAAGTTAGGTTTGGCCTAGACATCAATGAGTATCACTCACTAGGCTCTGTCAGTTCCTCTCGTGAACGTGACTACAATCGCAGCAAAGAACTATATTATGGGCGCTATGTCTCTAAGACTATACCGCCATTCAGTTCTGCTCATACTGGTGTCGGTGACGACGCACACACCTGCGTTGAAACAAAAAGCATGAATCATCTGGTTCGTGCTCCAAAGGATAAGCTAACCAAGACAGGTAGAATTGGTAACGACGCTAAGGCGTGGGCTGAAGAGAACAAGATTGCAGGGAGGCTAGTCAGCGATGCTTACTATTCACAGATCGAATCAATCTGGGAGTCTATTCAAGGTTGCTCAGAAGCAATGGAATATGTGAACAATGCGCATCACAATGAGATTAGTTACTTTTTTAATGTCGGGAGTCTGGAGTGCAGAGCACGTGCTGACATTGAAGATCCCTCTGGTTTGTTTGTTGACCTCAAGACTACATCATGCACGAACATTGATAGAGACTTTGCAAAGTCAGTGCATGAGTTTGGCTATGGTAGGCAGCAAGCGTTCTACGAATTAGCACAAGAGGCTCGTGAGGACGGTAGTGAAATCGGCATGGTGTTCATTGTCGTGCAGACTGTGATACCGTATCAGTGCCGTGTGCTCACTCTGCCACGAGACTATGTTGATATCTGCAAAGAATCAGTCTTGAAAAATTTGCTTGAGATTGAGATGCTTGAAACACTCGGCTGGAACCTGAAACCGGCACAGGCCCAGCGAGAATTACAGCTGCCGGAATGGATGTACGGAGCAATTAAAAATGAGCAATAACGATAGAAGCGTTAGCACTAAAAACCTCGAAGCAGCGATGCTTCAGATTCAGGGGAAGATCGTAGACCCCGCACCCAACAGGAAGTCCCATTTTGCCCGTAAAGGGGAGAATGACTACGCCGACCTACAGGCCATCCTGAAGGCTATACGGCCCTTATGCGCTGAATTTGGGATCAAGCACGGGGTGAAGACCGGCAAAGACGGTGAGGACTGGGTAATTTACCTGTGTTTGAGCCACCCTGAGTCAGGAGAATGGGACAACACAAACGTGCTCCCGTACAATCCACGACTCAAGCCAATGGAACGCATGTCTGAGAAGACTTATGCATCTCGTCAGTTGTACTCTCAGGAGTTTGGTATTTGCGTTGACCGTGACGACGACGGCCACATGGCACAGCAGGGTAATATTGCTGACACTGGTGTGCGTCAGGCCAAAGCTAAAGAGTTTCTTCGAAAAGAATGGAACAGCTGCACCACAGAAGAGCAACGTGCGAAGTTTGCTATTGGTGCAAGCAAGACAGTCAAGTCCGGGCTTGTGACACAGGAGTTTGTGTCCGAGCTTATGGAAGAAGTCGTATCCGCCTGAGTGTGAGCAGGTATCCGTGCGGCGCTGGGCTCGTCGTTAATCACACAAAGCCCATTTTTATACTCTATCAGGACATAACTATTAGCCATGCAAGATAACAAACTTATTGAGGATGCTCGCTCGCTGACAACTGTCATAGCATCCGGGACAGTCGACCTGTCCTACGAGCAGATCAGAGGTTCATTTCTAAAGGTGGTGCCAGCACTCATAGCAGAGGTTGAAATCCTCAACGCTATGAAAGAACTCAAGCTGGAACTGAAGAAGCCACGCAAGACTCGCCGCAAGAAGGCGGTGAAGAAGAAATGAAGCTAGCAGATATTTCAAATTCAGCACGTGACTATCAGCGTGAGCAGATAGCAGCGGCAGTACTGTCACGTCGTAACGGGTCACACATAGATATCATTGGCTCTCCTGTTGGAAGCGGCAAAGGATTTACTATTGGTGAACTTATGCGGCTTGGGTCACGTCCGCTTGCTGTGCTGCCAAACTTGAATCTTCTAAACCAGATGCACCAACGTGTAGCTGCACACTTAGAAGAGGACGTTGATGTTGAGCAGGCAGAGCGCCGTGTAAGCAACTCATCGATGCACAGAACCAGAGCAATCGTAGCGTCGGCCATGTCTATATGGAAGGACGATCGATGGAAGAAGTTCCTTGATCGATCTATCTGGTTGATTGACGAGTTCCATCTTGGAAATACTGAGAGACGTCAGAAGATACTAAAGGTCGCTGCGGATCACGGGGTCTATGTGGTTGGCTTAACAGCTACACCATTCACAGCAAAGGGTCTGCCGTTAGAGAACTGTCCGACACCGTGCTACTGGAAGACATACAAAGACTTCATTGATGACCGGTGGCTGGTGCCACCAAAGATCACCATGCTGGAGCCGAAGTCATACGACTACACCATCTTCGATGAGATCACATTCAACGAATACAACTGTGATGAGTTGTTGAGCGAAGAGGGTACTGTCCATGAGTTTGCTAATGCTGTCATGCAGTACTACAACCAAGAGCCTAGCGCTGTGTATGTATCAGGCGTGAAGGTACTGAAGAGATTGGTTGAAGTCTTCAAGCGATACGGTGTGCAGGTCTCAGCTGTCTGGGGAAACCAGCCGCCTGAAGATAGGCAGGTCAACATGGAGGCGTTCCTCAATGGTGACACAAAGATCATCGTGAATGTTGGTGTGCTTAGTTATGGGTGGGACTTCCCTGAGTTACGCAATGTGTTTGGCTGTGCTCCAACGAGAAGCCTGTCGAACATGGAGCAACGTCTTGGTCGATTGTCTCGTCCTCTGGGTGGCGTGTTGAACAATGACATGAGTCAGGAGCAACGACGTGAAGCCATCGCTAACAGCAGCAAGGCGTACGGTCGATACTTCGATCTCACGCACAGCACCAGCGGAATCAAGCTATGCACTCCAATCGATGTGTTCGATAACGCGTCAAGGCAAGACAATGAGCGTCGTGAAAAGATGGTATCCGCAGCAACCGGAGAAGACGTTGATGTGCTGGAAGTCATTGAAGAAACGGCTGACGAAATACGTAAACAAGAGATCAAAGAAGCCGAGCGTCAGAAAGCACAGCTCGGAGTTAGCTTTGAGAAAAGTGATGGAGACGTGTTTGGTGAGACACGTGAAAGCAAGCGTGGATGGCGAATGTATTGGGGTCCATTCAGAGGGCAACTGATGCGGAAGGTGCCAACAGGTGTGCTGCGTTCTCACTTACGTAGGTCAAAGCCGGGAACGGATTACCGGAAAGCATTGTTTAGGGAGCTGGCAGCCCGAGAGTCTGTCGCATAACATCGGAGACTCAAGGATGAGTCGCAAAGATGTGAGTAAGTTACGAGACGTTGGGGTATACGTTGAACGTCTTGTCGAGATGGCGCTATTAGAAAATGGATTTAACGTTGCATGGCCATCAGTCACTGATGGTACGGACATGATAGCTTACGACAAAGGTGTCACTTGGCAAGTGCAAGTGAAGGGCTGTCACGGACAACAGCAACGCATTGACGTAAGGAATCGTAACCCAAGAGTATCCGCTGATAACCCAAAATTTAGAGGGAGAACATACGAATATATTGACACTTTTATTGCAGTCAATTTAGCGACTGATGAAGTCTACACCATGCCTGCATGGGTGCCACTTCCCGGACAAATAACTATCAAGGGGATGCCTCCGATCTCTCCTGACGTTATGAGATGTCCAGCGCTACATTGTCTCTTAGGCGCGCACACCTGTGATACGACCTGTGACAAATGCCATCCCCATCTTCAAGCGATGTCTGCTACCGATCGGGAAGGGCTACTCGCTCTCATATCGCGGTGCCTATGGGTCTCCAAGAATTATCGAGGCAAACGGAAAGGGCGTCGTGGGCAATGAGTCTGGACATTAACACACCGAAGGGACAGCGCACACTGAAGCGTGAGCTTGAGTGCATGCGTATCCTGACTGAACGCAACCCTGATTACATGTATGTACAGACACCAAAAAAGGAAGGCTGTTTGTACGATGGCTTGCTTGTGGACAAGCATGACCATGAAATGAAATTTATTGTGGAACAAAAAACTCGACAGATAGCAGAAGAACTATGGGAATACTATGGACAGCAGTGGTTAATTACAGCGCAGAAGCTGAAGGACTGTCAGAAAGTGTGCAGGTGGTCAAGTACACCGCTAATGGGTGTTCTGTATATGCCACCGCAGGGACTGATCCTTTGCGAAAAGTTAATAGACGAAGAAGGAAAGATGTGCGTGGATTACGTAGACGAGAAAACTCCTACGCAGAGGGACTGCAACTCAGCAGACCTACCAAAGGTAGTGAGACTTAACAGATTCGTGGATATGAAGAATGCAAAAAAAATAACTTGCAAAAAAATTCCATATGAGGAATAATCCTCCTCGATCGCACGTGGGTAACGGTGCATGGGACTTGCGACCCATATCCGCTGGGCAACCAGTTAAAGGATACTACCCCATACAGCCCCTGTTGGCAGAGACTTGCATCCAGCGACACGAAAGACCAGACGGCTTAAACCTACGGGCGGGCTTGAGGGAGAGACGGTGTCGCTTGACCGTGTCCGTCATAAGGCCGGTGTCACATACACGAGGGCGCGTGAGACCAGACGTATTTTTTACATGTATGCAGTTAGTCAAACGTAACGCGTAGGTTTTTTTCCTTTGAGGGTGATGATATGAAACGAGCAGTTCACGGAACCGATAAAGAACGGAGAGAGTACTTTTTGTTTGGTAAGCAAACCATGCAGGAATTACGCAAAGAAAAGAAGGCGAAGAAAAAGAGTTCGATAAAACAGGGCGTGTTGGTGGTCGGAGCCGACTATGATATAGGCCTCAAAAGATTTCTCGATAGTGGTGGTGATTTATCTGAGTGTCCTTTCTAATGGAGAAAGTCATGGATGACGATGTACGGTTGATGACAATTCGCAGTGTGAGTGATGGGACATTCGTACTCAGTACATTCCCGGCACCGATAGAGATTATCCACTCTATCTTCCCAGAGAGTGCAGGCATTGATGACACATTCAGGTGGAGCGATGCCGCTGGACTATTGCCGGCTCCAAGTATTCTCATGGACTGTGATACAATCGTACAGCTAACCACATCCGATGAAGCCTACGCAGTGGCTGATTACTTCAGGGCGTGTGGCGCATGGTTAGAAGAAATTGAATGGGAGCAAGAGTTTGGACCAGTAGAGGACGACGATGACGAGTAAGGACAAGGAGGTTCTTGATGAATTTGCAAAAGCTTTTAACTTCTGTTTTGTCTGTTACAGCAGGCAAGACTTACAGATCCACCACATGGCACAAGGAGCCGGACGGCAGCACGTTCGACTCAATCTCGTACGACTCTGCGCCAGCTGCCATGAGCGACTTCATTTCATTCCCGGTGAAAAGGGATTGTCGAAAGGACAAGTGTTGCTCACAAAGATGCTCCACGACGAAGAGCACTATGATCCGGCGGGAGTTGCTGCATGCCAGAATAAAGTGGGTCTTCGATATGGTCTCGAGCCTTTACCGGAGTGGGCGCTACGTAGGCGTCATCGCAGTCAAGACCCTCCTGAAGCAAAGGAATTAGACATGGCCTGTAATGCTAGACGTAAAGGGAAAGACGGAGAGTTAGAAGCAGCGCATGAACTGAATGCGCTATTGCCTGATGCGAAGGCACGTAGAGCACAGCAGTTCTCAGCGACTGAGAGCAGCGCCGACCTCTTGGCGCCGGGCCTTCCCAACCTATTCCTAGAAGTAAAGCGCAGACAATCCATGAACCCTCACAAGGTAATGGATGAGTGTGAAGAGCACTGTGGTGGTTTGCACCCAGTGATAATGCACCGCAAGGACAACACTGATTGGCTCGTAACCTTCCGCTTACAAGATATACGGGAGATTGTTACTGCACTACAGAGGGCCATGTGATGAAGAAGAAAAGACCTCCTCTGTTTGTCCGTACTCGGAACTGGTTACGCAAGCAGTATCCGTTACCCATGCAGGTCAGTGTGCATCGTTATGAAGCGCACAAGATGCCGAAGCTTTTGGGCTATGTGGAAGTTGACAAGAAGCATATGAAGATTGTCATTACCAAGAACACCAACCAGCGCGAAGCATCAGAGACACTCATAGAAGAATGGAGCCATGCCTTACGAGAGACGCTGGCAATTCCAGTGGACTACGACAGTGAGGCAGGTATGCATGACGAGTTCTTCTGGCTGATATACGGCAAGCTGATAAACGAGTGGCGAGATCTCAAATAATTGGTCTTGACATATTTGGCCCACATCTTCACACTACCCCCATGACAAAAATCAACTACACAAATGGTGCTACTCGCAACCATATCGACACACGCATGTCTCTCATCCCTATGTCAGCGCTCATGGAATTGGGTCGTGTTATGGCAAAGGGTGCAGAGGATCATGGCGAAGACAACTGGCGTGGCGGAATACCTGAGAGGGTGATCCTTGACCACGCGCTACGACACATCGCACTTCACTGTGAAGGCGATACCACTGAGCCGCATTTAGCACATGCTGCTTGTAACTTGTTAATGGCTATCCACTTTCAACTGGAAGCCGAAGGGAGTAAGTAATGGCTGCTGATCTTAATCAATCCAGTTTCACTGGGAACCTCACGAGTGACCCTCGCATTCGTCACGTCAAGGACAACGACGTATGTGATTTCACTGTGGCAGTGAACGGTCTCAAAGAAGGCGCAACTATCTATGTGCAGTGTTCATGGTGGCGACCAAACAAAGCCATTGAGTACATGGGCAAAGGCAAGAAGGTAGCCATTACTGGCCCTGTCAAGCTGAGCACATGGAACAGTAAGACGGGTGAGATGAAATCTGCTATTGGCTTAGACGTCAAGCAGTTGGTTCTGTTGGGCGATGCTACTAAGCGTGCTCCAAAGGGCGACGCCTACGAAGGTGTGGCTGAAGATCCGTTTACCTCATTTGCTAGCTAGGAAACAATGCACACGCCGAACAAGGATGTTCACGAACTCGGGGCTTTTCTTAACATGGAGAGCCCTGAGTTCAAGCGTGGTTGGCGCAGGTTCGTGGCAAATACCGTCCGTGAATCTCTGTCAGCCGCCCACTTTACAGGGAAGTTCGCCCTTAAAAACAAGCACTCTGCGCGTATTTCTTGCAAGCAGCGCATAGAAGAACACCTATCTAATGGGTGTGCAGCGTGGCTCTGGATCGACGGAACTGGCAATCCAGACTTCTCATTTGCCGAATGTTGCGAGATTTGCAGCCTCGATCCACTCGCAGTTCGTGAAGCTTTCCATGCTCTTTTTGACTCTGATGACGACATAAAGGAGATAGACTGGTGGGTACGCAGACGCTGCGATCTGACTGGCTGTCTCTGGGCAGGAGAGAACATACATGAGGATACAATTCCTCTCAGGCCCGAATGAGTCACCGCATGTCAAGGCGCGAGGCGAACAACACGGTCGTTCCAAGTTAAAGGAATGGCAAGTCAACTTGATGCTGGACATGTTCGACTGGGGTTACGAGCCCAAGTATCTCTCGGTCATGTTCGGCGTTGCGTTGTCTACAGTCTACGCAATCCTAAATGGCGAGCGATGGAAACACGTATATCATGGGCGTACTCAAAGGACTCAAGTCAAAGCGAAAGAAGAAGTCACCGGCATGGACACGCAAGGAAGGCAAGAACCCAAAGGGCGGGCTCAACGCTAAAGGCCGTGCATCGTACAACAAATCTACCGGCGGTAATCTGAAGCGTCCGCAACCTGAGGGTGGCAAGCGCCGTGACTCCTTCTGTGCTCGCATGAAAGGCATGAAGAAAAAGCTTACGTCCAAGAAGACTGCCAACAATAAGGACAGTCGAATTAACAAATCACTTAGAGCATGGAACTGTTAAATGGGAATGAACTTCAATACCAATCAGAAGCAAAGGGACGAGCATATGCGTATGCGTCGAGACCCTGAGATGCAGGACTTGCAACTGCCTTCGCAAAGAAGTTTCGAGAACCAAATGCTACTCAACGGTTTGCTTTACGGTTCGTACAATGAGCCGAAAAGTTGGGATGACGTAGATCACCATCTCCGAGATTCAAGGTTATACATAAACTCGCTAAAGGACTTAATAAGACACAACGAATACCCAAAAGAATTCGGTCCGACAGATTGGAGAAGGTAGATGGGATTACTGGGAAGCCTAGCATCGAAAGGCATGAAGGCTGGTGGCGCAGTTGCGAATGCTCCAGCTAGCGGATCCGTAGTAGGCGAAGCAGCTAAAGCGGCGGGCGGTGGTACTGCTGCTGGTGCTGCTGGTACTGCTGCTGATATAGGTATTGATGGTGCAGTCGGAGCGCTAAGTAAAACGGGTACAGCTGCTGGTGGTTTATCGGCTGGCATCTTAGGGCACGGAGCATTTAGTGCTGGTCAAACTGTAGGTGAAAGATTAGGTGGCACACGGACAGACGCTACTGTTGATGCGGAGAACAGAGCGAAAGCCGGCCAGTCAGTTCTTGAGAATGTTGGAGAGTTTATGCTGGCTCCCGGACAAACAGTGGACCGTCTTCAAACAGGTGCTCGGAAGATGGTCGGTGAAGTCGGAGACGCATACGACAATCACCAGAAAGCAAAACAAATGGAAATCAATCGTCAGATGAGTCGCCCCATGTCAGAAGAATATAAGTCGAACGTCAATCAACTACAAGGATTATTAGGGAGATAGTAATGCCAGACATATCAGACTTTGATGAGCGAATGAGGGATGGTCACTTCGAAGCGAAGTGGACTGGTCGGCCAACGGTCGTCTACCCAGAGAAGGAGCCAGCGCCACCACCACCGCCGCCGCCAGCGCCAGAGACAACGATTGGTACTGTAACTATTACAGGCAAGACAAGCGTTACAACTGGTGATTCAGAAGCCTACTCAGTTGCGATTTCTGGTGACGCTTCAGACCTGACATATACATGGAGTAACACTGGTGGCAATGAAGTCAGCGCTTCCGGTGCAAGCTATGGAGTTGAGTGGGATACCGAGACTACTGGGTATGTTATGTGCCGTGTCACATCAGGAGACGAGAACTGCTCTGACAGTCCTGCTGACGCTGAAGCGCTTGAAGTAGCTGTAGTTACTGTGTTCTCCACTGAGAGTGGTGAGAAAATAACCGATGAAGATGGCAACCCCATAGCACCGGAGTGATAGCATGCCGATTAAGATTAGCGAACTGCCAGAGATTGATTATCAAGAAGGTAATCCAGCTTGGGCTGTAGTTACACATGAGGGTCAGAGCCAGAAGGGTGATCTCACGAAGCTGGCTACTGACGCTAGTGTCGATGAGAAGATAGCAGCTGTACGCGCCGACATACCAGAGGCTCCTGACCTTGATGGGCTGACGGGTCTTGAGTATGTCGACGGTCAAGATGCTGCGATGCTAGAAGCTGCTAACAGTTACACAGACGAAGCAGTTGCAGGTGTCGTATTCCCAGATCCTCCTAGTCTAGAGACCTACGCTACTATGCAGTGGGTAGAAGACAAGGCATACGCTACGCAAACATGGGTAACGACTCAGGACTATGCTAACAACACTGAAGTGTCAGAAGGTATTGCTCATCAGGCACGCGCTCAAGCTGTCATTGATGGCGCTCAGGACACTGAGATAGATACCTTAAAGAATAAGGTCTCTGCTCTAGAGGGTGCTGTCGTTGAAGCACAGTTCAAGGCAGACCCACGTGATGATCCTAATACAGGTTCGTTCGTATTAAAGAACGTGCTGAACGAGAAGGTCATACTATTTGCTCAAGCGTCTTACATTGTCATGTCAGACACTGACTTCACTAATAAGCTAATAGATATTTCTAAGGTAATGGTTGGCGATATAATCAGGCTTGCGTCTGGGCCAACCTCTTACGCTAACTACAACGTGTTGGCTATAGGTGAGCGCAACAACGGTAAGGTGTCCCTTGAAGTTGAGCTAAACAGTGCGCCAGACAACGCGATGGTGTTTGATGGGTACGTCTATGACTTCCTCCATGCCACTCCGTTTGACGCAGCAA
>Ga0115012_10002604_pt1 | contig 10572 bp, 9 predicted proteins | sample TroAtlMetagenome_FD_88706 | JGI IMG/M metagenome (GOLD analysis project Ga0115012, IMG submission 88706) | Marine eukaryotic phytoplankton communities from Atlantic Ocean - Tropical Atlantic ANT10 Metagenome | ecosystem: Environmental > Aquatic > Marine > Oceanic | place: Tropical Atlantic Ocean...
AGCATTAGACTCCTGCGAAGGGCGTATGATTCTGAAAGGCAACCTATTCCATACAAATGATACAGGTAACCACCTTGTCCCATCTATCTGGCACGGGATACCCAAAAATGCAGACATTGATCGAAACTGGTTCCCCGAAGGCCATGCTGAAGGGCGAATGGCAGTAACTGCTGAAGAGGTAGTAATGGATGCACATATAACAGAGGCACTCGGAATGAGTATCGGAAATCAAATAGAAATTGGCGTAGGCAACGGTAGTTTCGAGTTCGACATCGTCGGAATCGCCTATCACCCACTCCACATCTACATCGCTCCTGAAGGGTCCCTCTTCCCACCTCTTCCAGGTGAATACGCAATCGGATATCTATCCGATCTCGGAATGGAGAGAATGACAGGCAACGAAATCGGTTCCGCTAACAACCTGATGCTAGACGTCGAAGGCACTCCTTCGTTTGACCTGCCGGATACTGATGATTACGAGGGGGATGAAATCGATGGGATGACGGCGATAGTATCTGATTCAATGGAGGCGAATGGCCTCGACGGACGGATTCGTGATCGCGGTCAGAACGACGCGGTTGAATTCATGCGTCAAGACCTCGAAGGTGCGAAGAAGATGGCAACACCGTTCACCGTGATGATTCAGGCCATAGCTGCAATCACAATTGCTCTGAGTCTACAGCGCCTTGTTCAGAGTCAAGCCAGGGAGATTGCCATCCTCCGGACCCTTGGCGTACCACGCACTTCACTCATGACGGGGTATCTGCTAGCGCCACTGGCCATAGGTGCATTCGGCTGTGGCCTCGGTGTGCTCGCAGGCCCATACGGAATGAATGGGATGTTAGATTTCTATGAGGCGCTAGTCGGGCTCCCTATCATCGAACGCGGCGTACCTCTGGAACTGTATGGAAGTGTGATTGGCTTGACTATGCTTATCGTCTTCGTATCCGGAGTTTTTCCCGCTTGGAAAGCAACAAGGATGGAGCCACTCGATGTGCTTGGTGGGCACACTGACTTGCGTGTTGGCTCCAATCTACTCCGTAACCTGACAGGTTGGATGCCCACACGCCTTGGACTATCGATTCGCTCTAGCCTACGCAAGCCTATTCGATTGAGTATGACCTTTCTTGCTGTCGGACTCTCATTGATGCTTGCCGGATCGATTCAAATGATGACGGTTGGCCTAACAGGTTCAATTGTAGGTGGACTTGAGGATGGACAATCGTGGGACGTTCAGGTCTATACACAGCCCGGCGGTGAGAATGCAATAATCGAATGGGCAGAAGAACGAGAAGCAAATCATGAGATGATTATTGAACTCCCATTCGGCAATCTGCAGGACACATCAGGGATGTCTCGTACCTTCACTTTGGTCGCATTACAAGGATACGAAGAAGATCAATCGATGCGAAGTGTGGAAATTATTGCAGGAGAAATACCCGTACAATCTTCAGGCACAATTCAGGTCATGATGGATGAAGGCTCACTTGAAATGGCAGGATGGTCAGTCGGAGATACTCGAACAGTCGACGTAGCAGGAACAAGTACAGAGGTCCATATTACAGGCTCTTTACGAGGGGAGATTGCACGGACGATGTTCTTCCTCCAACCTGACCTCTCATCGATTATCGGCATTGATGCAACTGCGATTTACCTCCAACTCCCTGATGGGGTTGAAGTGGACGAATCCCTCGCAAATATATCTACGACTATTCAGGAACGACAGGTGTTAATCGAGGGAATTAGCACCCTGCTAGATCAACAAACACAAGTCCTGTCTACAATTATGGGACTTGGTATCCTGTTCACTCTCGCAGTGATGTTCAACACGATGGTCATGAATATCGCAGAGAGAGACTTTGAACTCGCTACCCTCCGAGTCTTAGGCGCGTCTACAGGAAGTCTCGGTACAATGCTCCTCTTTGAAAGTGTCCTGATTGGGCTCTTCGGTGGACTAATAGGTGTTCTCTTCGCATTCGGAGGCGCTGTTGGTCTCGCAGCGTCCTTCTCGACTTGGCAATTCTACTTCCCAGTGGTCCTTGTCCCCAGTGTCGCTTACCAACTAATGGGGATTGTACTGGGCATAGCTATCGCCATGGTTCCAATAGGAATCTGGAGAATTCGAAGAATGGATCTTGTTGAGAAAGTGAAAGACCTCTCGTAATGATTAGTCCTCAGAAACCATTTGCATCTGAGCACTCTTAGCACTAGCAATTCGAGTCTTGAGCAACTCTCTTTGGCGATGTCGCTTGTTGGCCCGTACATGAAGCATAGCCATCACAACAACCAATCCAATGATGACAGGAAGTAATGCCTCCGCATGATAACGTTCCATCACTTCTATGATTCCGCGAGCAGTATATGCCCACGTTACCGAAGCAGCAGTCCCCCCAATTAGACATGCAGAAAGAACTGTCTGGAATCGCATACGACCAACTAATCCCAACATTGCACCAACCAACACTCCACTGGCCATGAAAGGAATCCAAACGAAAACAATGAGTCCAAAGAAACCATAACGATCAATTCTCGTCCTATTTTGATGAGCTATAAATTCGACAGAAGATAGGATATCTGCAACGAATTCATTCTGAAGGAGGGTACCTGTAATCCCCTCTTGTTTAGCTACAAATGCTTCCGTTGCAACAGTCTCATCTCCTTCTTTGACACTCAATTTCTCGGCACGTCCTGCTGCAACTCTGTCTGCCCTAGTATCTATATCGCTAACCGCACTGACAATTATCCTTCTATCTCCTAGCATTGCACCTAGTTTATCTCTAATCGTTGATCGAAGTTCACGTTGAACATCTTCGTAAGAAAATGAGTTCCTAAAGAAATACAAAATTTGGTTTCCTGGACGATAATTTACACGAAGATAGACTGCGAAATCATCAGATGTGACATTATCCTTGATGTGATGCAAAGGTTGGTTTGAAAACCATCCGCGAACAACTTCCCGTATACTATCATCGATTCTAGCATAATTATTGAGATCAGTGAAAAATGAGGTATAATCCTCAACAGGGCCTTCGATTGATTCTAATCCTTCTCTGATACTTTGGTGGACACCACGACGATCTTGTAGTGTACGTACATCTAATTCTGTACTTCTCATTTCACCAAATACTGCAAATTCGCTTAGAATATCCTTGAGCAATCGTGCGCGAACTGATTCTCGATCTGAAAATGAGCGGTCTGTATTTTCATAACAAACATGAATACTAATTATCAATGGTTTAACTTCAATTTCTGTCTTTTCAAAATTATATTTTAGATGAAGACCATCACATGTAGATTCTAATGTTCTTTCAATCAATCTAGATGTCTGTTCATCAGATAGTAAATCATCATCATCCCGATGATATAATCGATACATTAGAGGATATTGAATGAATAAAAACACTACTGACATGAATAACGATACGAAAGCCATCCACCAAGGAGGTACTCCCGCTGATCCTCCAGCCAACATTGCAGTTTCTCTACCACCTGCCCATTCTGCACCCATCAATGCAATTGACCACGTTCCTAACGCTTGGACTGTCCAACATGCTCGTGCCTCTTCGTCAAGTAACTCAATTCCCTTAGAGACTGATCCTTCAGATAGCCCAATTAGGGACAGAAACCCTCCGGTCTCAATGTCCTTTACACGAACCTGACGTTCTGCATCAATAGATGATTTCATTCCAATTAATGCCGTCTGATTTTCATCTGTAATTTCCAAACCAGTGGTATTGTATACCTTAATGATTAGAGTATATTCTGAATCAGGAACATCTTCTGTATCCAATCGAATCTCAGTTTGATTCAGTGAACCATTGAGAATCAACGGGTCTTCTTGCACTAAATCTCGAGCCATGTTGTCTCCAATCGGTTCTACCAATCTAGCATGGATGACAATGTTCTCAGGACCCATATTGTATAATCGTACACGCATATCATGATCTTCATCGACCCAAATATTCAACCATGCAACACCAGTTCTATCCTCACATTCTTCCCCAGGATCCAAAAATGTTCCAGAAAGAGATTGGTCAACCACAATTGAATCTGCCATCACCACACCAGTTGAAGAAAGGAGAATAATTGCACCGAAAAATAAAGCTGTGATTAAACCAAATGCCAGAGTTTTTCCTTCGGGGCCACTGAAAAAGGGACGTTTTACTCCTTCTCTTCTTTCACGAATCCGATCTAATTCTTCGTCAATTTGAGAGTAATCAAGTAATGGTTCATCAGCCTCTTCTTCTGATGAAATTGGAGGAGTTTCTGGCACATCAATGTCTCCATCGATGGCACCATCATCTCCGCTCATAGGGGATGCTATACCTTACCCCTCATATCGGTTTTGTAAATTATAGGAAAAAACATCTCTTCAAAACAGACATATCGATGTCGAAATATGGATATTATAGATTTTTTCTTGGCGCCCAGAAAAGATCATCGGGGTTGGGATACACCAAGCGAAGCATCTCGAATTCTATTGTTTGTAGTAATAATTTCAGTTTCGATTTGGGCATGGCCAATTTCTGAAGGACGCGTTATGATTTGGATTGGAATAATACTTCTTTTTTCAACAGGGATTCTTACTATTGGATGGTGGATTCTAGCCTTGATTTCAAGAAACAGAAAGCCAAGAAAACTGACAACATCGGTCTCCGAAACTGAGAATACAATAGAATCCATGAAGTAGTCAGAATATTACCGTAAATTGTGTACGAGTATCGAGACTGTGGAATTCATGATATCCATTCGATGTGGGTAATCAATGAACAAGGTCTACCTGGCACTGGAAAAGTTACAGAAAAAGAAATATCTTACTTAATGGAAATTTCCGAGATTTGTATCGGTGCATTTCATCAGGAGTCTCTGGTCGGTTTTGTGATTTGTCTTCTACCAAAGAGGAATTATGGTAGCTTAAACTATTCTTGGTTCAATGAAAGATATGAGAAATTCATCTATGTTGACCGTATAGCAGTAGATACACAATTTCGTGATCTAGGAATTGGGTCTAAATTATACCGAAGAGTAATCCAATTTTCAACTGAAAATAGTATCCCAATTACTGCAGAGGTTAGCCTAGACCCACCAAATCCAGGATCAGACCGATTCCATATCCGTCATTCATTCAATTCAGTTGGAGAATTCCATCAGGAGAATAAATCAGTCACCATGTACATCAGAGATTACCAATTGAACAAGAATGGTAAAAACAAGTAATACACAATTGGAATAGAAACTAGGGAAGATAGAATCGCTAAGGCAATATTCCACTCTTTTCCTTTCTCTGACTTAGTGGAATCCTGCCCTCGTGACTGTTCCCATATGATTTTCTTGTCATAATGAATTGCATCAAAAATACAAGATATACAAAAAAATACGAAGAAAGAACTGCAACCAAAGATAAAGAGGAAAGGATAAACCAAACTCAAGATAATTGAAAGAGATAAACCAGTTACACCAATTGCAATTGAAAGGCGATGCAATCGATGATATATTTCACCATCGTTAACTTCATTCTCCATGATATCTCGAATCATCACTGACTAAAATAGATGGTGCAGGGGACAGGATTTGAACCTGCGAAGCACTACGCACTGGGACCTAAACCCAGCCCCTTTGACCACTCGGGTACCCCTGCTTGATTAATCCGCTGAAGTCAATACGCTTCAATGCAACGCTCAATTCTGCTCTTTTTGTAATTCGTCTAACAGAACTTCAGCGAGATACTCGTATTGTTCTAGACAATTATGTAGATGGGCAGAAATTCGAATATAACGACCTTCAGGAGATGGCCATGACCAAACAGGAATTTGTATCCCTAGTTCTAATAATCTCGAATGTAACGGATCAGGTTCATGTAATGGAATCCCGGCAAATCCTGAATTAGGTAGAATAAGAGTTGCAATGGTTGAAATCATACTGTCTGGACAAGGCGGTTGAATACCTAATTTTTCACATAATAATGCTCTAGCTTCTAAAGCAAGAGTACGATTTCGTTCCATAATAGCTTGCCATCCTCCTTCGTAAATTGAAGAAATATGTTCAATCACAAAAGGTAGAGTACACCATGCAGATGGGTCTCGAGTTCCCGTCCAATCAAATTCATGTCTAAAGCGGGTTGTATCTCCTAAAGGAAATGTCATACCATGACTAATTGTTAGTGGATGTACCTTGTCCTGTCTATCTTTTCGAACATACAAGAATGCCGAACCTTTCGGAGCACAGAGCCATTTGTGGGCATTGCTAGTAACATATGAGGCGCCTAGAGCCTCTAGGGAAAGGGGTATCATTCCTATCCCATGTGCTGCATCAAGCAGTACTGCAACTCCTTTTTCTTCTAGTAAATTAGTGAGTTCTTCAAAGGGCATCCTAAGTCCTGTGGGACTTGTAACTGTATCAATCATGGCTAATACAGTATTTTCTGTAACTGAATTTAGTATCAATTCAATGATAACTTCTGGACCTTCTAACGGGAATGGAATATTTACTGTGACAACATTTACATCATTTCTTGATGCAACGAAATCGATAGCATTTCTACATGCTTGATAAGCATGATCCGGGACTAATATCTCGTCTCCAGGTTTGAAATCAAATGATCGTAGAATCGTATTTACTCCACTTGTTGCATTTTCAATTAATGCTAAATCATCAGGATTGCAAGACAACATAGTAGCAAGAGCTTCGCGAGATTCAACCAAAGCAGGAGGTAAGAGTTCCTCAAAAAATCTAACCGGTTCTAACTCCATCCAATCTTGCCATCTTCTTTGCTCATGTAAAATAGCCAAAGGTGTGGCACCGAACGAACCATGATTGAGAAAAATACTTTCAGGATCAAGACCCCAATGAAAGGCAAATTCACTTGGTTCAGGACGCATGATTTGGACACATGCCGATTACTTACAATTCTGCCGGAAAGGCATTACATGAGTTCAAGCATCCCCAACGGTCAAAACCTGATTGTACTGCAACGAGAATAATGGCGAGCATTGGTATCATCGGGCTCGGCAATTGGGGGACTGCTTTAGCGAAGGTTTGGGGCTCTACTGGTCACAATATCATCGGATGGACTATCGAAGAAGATGTCTATGCATCAATTACTGAAACTGGAATCAATGAAAAGTATCTTCCAGGTGAAGAATTAGAAAATATTCAAGCAACCATGGATCTCGAATCTCTTTGCGAAGAATCTGAAATTCTGATTCTCTCTCTTCCTTCAGGAGTAGTGTTGAATGTAGTTGATGATCTTCTTCCTTTCCTTCGTCCATCTCATGCTCTTCTAGATTTAGCCAAAGGATTAGCACCAGAAAGTGAACAAGAGGCTTTTATCAGTGCTGCAATTGAAAGAAGATTGAGAGATTCAGGAAAAGCAAATCCTGTTTTTGTTATGACTGGGCCGACAATTGCTCCTGAAGTGGCACGAGGAGTACTAACAACAGCATTGATTGCAGCTCATGATCATACAATGGCAAAAAGAATGGCTGATCGATTAACTACCAAGACCCTTAGTTTGCAAGCTGCAGATGACCCTCTAGGTGCAGAACTTTGGGGCGCGTTCAAGAATCCTGTAGCATTAGCTTGTGGAATTGTAGATGGTTTAGGACCTAGAGGCGGCGATAATCTCAAGGCAGCATTAGTTACTGCAGGATTCAGAGAAGGACAACGGCTCCTTCCTACAATGGGTGCCTCTCATGAAACTGCATTCACTGCAGCAGGTCTTGGAGACATGTATGTCACATCTACAAGCCCAAGTAGCAGGAATCGAACTCTAGGGGAAATGCTAGGATCAGGACTTACTCTGGATGAAGCACTAGGAAAAATGCATATGGTGGCTGAGGGAGTTAGAGCATCCAGAATGTTTCTTTCAAGAGCCGCAATACAAGGAACACCTACTCCTTTCTTGCATGCATTATGTGATTTCTTAGATGGAGGAATCTCAGTAGATGATGCACTTTCTAGGATGATTGGAAGTGAAGTTTAGCCGCGAGGTTCATGCATAAGTTCCTCCTCCGGTAACCATGGCCATGGCAGATTTGACCAAATTAGAAGCACGCCTCTTCAAATGGCTGTGCCTTGAAGAAAACGATTTTGAAGCAAATGCATGGTCTACAGAAAAGGCAGCAAAAGCATTCAAGGTCGATACCGATGAAATGTTTGAAGCATTAGCATCTCTAACAGAAAAAATCCCTCATAACATATACATCCACTACAAAGACGGTGCAGTTAGAATCATCGCCTCTGAGTGATATCATGGTGAATTGGATTTCAGCAGTGATTGCTTCGATTTTCGGTGCAGATGATGTTATTGAAGAAATCTTAGAAGAAGAGTGAAATTATTCAAATTATTTTGGCTTCAAAAAATCCATCATAGCATCGGGGAGCAATATTCCCCACCATGGAGGTCGAGATATATTTGCATCTTCTGTAAATACTGATCTGGCCTTAATGGATAATAAATCCAACAACAATACTACAACAAAAATAATCATCAGATACGCGATTACCTTGTCATATTGAAGGAATTTGAGATATAGATTGATGTAATATCCAATTCCACCTGCTCCAACGATTCCAATTACTGTACCATGTCTAAAATTATATTCTAACATGAAAATTGTTTGCGAAATTAATCCATTTGCAGACTCTGGTAAAACCACTCCTAATGACCTTTCAAACCAACTATGGCCCATCGCTAATGATGCCTCTAGGGGTTCACGTGAAATTCCTTCAATTGCTTCATATTGTAATTTACCAAGATAGCCCACTGTGTAAACAGTCATTGCTAATATTCCAGAAAGAGGGCCGAGGCCAACAAGAATCACAAAGAAAATTGCCCAAATAAGACTAGGTAAACTCCTAGAGGCGGCAAGTATGAACCTTGCAGGGTATGATAACCAAATAGAATTTAAATTTCGAGCGGCTAACAAGGAAATAGGAAACGAGATTATTGTACCAAACACCGTAGAAACAAATGCTATCTTTATCGTCTCAACTAATCCTATCCAAGCAGTAGAACATGTAAATTGCAATCCAGGAGCAACAACACAAGGCGGATAAGATTGGGGTTCTAAAACACTCCAATCTGGTGGCCAGAGTGATTCTTCGATGAAAATAATTAGATTGGCACCTCCATTCGTTAATCTGCCCCAATCATCAACCATTCCATTAGCGACTGCCATGGTCAACCAAAATAGAAATCCAAATAAGATAAACCACCGAGTAGAAAACCAAACTACAATCAATGAATCTTTGAAAGAAAGGGCACCAGTAGATTCTTTCAAGATTGCTTCACCTCCATTACAATTGGATCAGTAATGAATGGATTAAGGCGTCCATCATCCATTAAAAGGAGGCGATCTGCAAGTGTTTTTGCTCGCCCAATATCGTGTTCAACAACAAGTAAGGTTGCATTATTTTGTTGAATATAATTTTTCACAGCAAACATTACACTGTTCATTGTTTCTTCATCTAATTCACCCAAAAATTCGTCCGCAAGAATCACTGATGGCCTTTGAGCAAGAGTTCTAGCAGTAGCAACACGTCTTTGTTGCCCCCCAGATAGCTTTCGGATAGGGGTCCGAATCTTATCTTCAATTCCCATCAAGGTGATTGATTCAAGAGTTAATCTTCGAACTTCAGGCGAATATGGAAACCATCGAGAAGCATGTCCTGCAAGAGCTCCCATCATCACATTATGATAGACGCTTGCATGTCTTACCAAGCCTAATCTTTGAGGAATATAACCTAGGCTCCCTCTAGGTGGATGTTTAGGGATTATACTCCCGCATACTTCTACGATTCCATTAAGCGGAGGAACAAGACCTGCAATAGTTTTCAGCATTGTTGTCTTACCAATTCCAGATGGTCCAGCAATAGCAACAATTTCTCCAGAATAAATCTCTAGATTTAACGAACTCATTAATGGTTTGTTATTATTAAAACCAATAGACACATCCTTCATTCGGATGATATGATTATCGGACAAACAAAACGCCTCAATACCAGATGAGCCTGATCAACAGTTTAGACTGCCCTAAACCTCTATTTTGAGTTGGCGGAGGAAGTACAGAATTAAACCAATGCAAGTTCATAGCAGAGGAAGGGTGCGATCCCTCCTCTGCTACAAACCGCTTAATCAAATCACTCTGTGGTAATATCGAACTTTGTATCATAATACGCAGAAATACCAGGTACATTAGAAATCAATGACGAATAACTTCCAAGGTGTTCTTGTGTGTTAACTCTTACAAGACCGGGTGTGTTCAGAATATTATCCAAAATTTCATCTCCACATGTGTTCTTTGGGGATGTTGAATCTACTTGATGGGTAGTGATATCATAACACCCAGTATAGGATGAACCACCCATAGTGTAGTTCTCAACATACATCTCATTATTCATTGACATCAATGCATTGAGAACAGCAGTCCTTGTCTGCATATCTAACCTGTCAGGATTATACATTACTGGATGGCTAGGAGCTTGGCCAAAGGCAGGAAGAGCAACATACTGATCTCTTGCTAAGCACCAATCTTCATTCTCAGAAGCGTTATCGCTACCACAGTACGAATC
>Ga0115012_10002605_pt1 | contig 10571 bp, 6 predicted proteins | sample TroAtlMetagenome_FD_88706 | JGI IMG/M metagenome (GOLD analysis project Ga0115012, IMG submission 88706) | Marine eukaryotic phytoplankton communities from Atlantic Ocean - Tropical Atlantic ANT10 Metagenome | ecosystem: Environmental > Aquatic > Marine > Oceanic | place: Tropical Atlantic Ocean...
ATTTGTAGCATCTAAATACCGCAAATAATACCAACAACTTCCTGCCCACTGCGGCATGGTATTTACTTCACGCACTATCCCCTCGCCCATTTGACACCATTCCTGAGCTCTAGCTAAAGGAGGATCACCAGATCCAGTGGGTTTAAAATCTGTCAAATCTGGAGGTAAAACAGGCAAATCGGCCTCATCTAAAGCAGCATGCCCTCCCTGGTCCCAAATAATTGGAAACGGTTCTCCCCAGTAACGCTGCCGACTAAACAACCAATCTCGCAATTTAAAATTGATAGTCCTTGAACCAAGCGCTTTTTCTTCAAGCCAGTCTATAATCTGAGCCTTGGCTTTCAAAGTTGGGAGGCCATCAAGAAAATCTGAATTAATGGCAAAACCATCTCCAGAAAAACCAAGTGATTCTTCACCTTTTGGGGCCTGAACAACCACCTCAATTGGTAATTTGAATTTTTCGGCAAATTCCAAATCACGTAAATCATGAGCTGGCACAGCCATGATTGCACCTGTTCCATATCCAGCCAGTACATAATCTGCAGTCCAAACCGGTAACAATCTACCATTAACAGGATTTAAGGCGTAAGCACCTGTGAAAACACCACTTTTTTCCTTAGCTAAATCGGTTCGCTCTAAATCACTCTTTTTTGACGACTCAGCTTGATAGGCTTGAACCTCCAAAAGGTTTTCATCCTTAACGATTTTATCAATCAAATCACTCTCTGGAGAAACAACCATATAAGTGGCCCCAAATAATGTATCTGGACGAGTAGTAAAGACATTGATCTCAGTGTCTGAATCCTTAACCTTAAAAGTCACCTCTGCTCCCTCGGAACGGCCAATCCAATTACGTTGCATCTCCTTAAGGGAATCACTCCATTCGATAGCATCCAAATCATCAAGAAGACGCTGTGAATAAGCAGTAATACGCAACATCCATTGTCGCATAGGCTTTCTAACTACTGGAAACCCACCTACCTCACTAAGGCCATCCTTAACCTCCTCATTAGCAAGAACAGTTCCAAGCTCCGGACACCAATTGACAGGAGCCTCAGAAACATATGCTAAGCGATGAGAATCAAGCCACGAACGCTTTTGTTCCTCTGTTGATATATCCGATGGATAATCTAAAGTCTCTATCGGTTCAGCTTTAGAAGTCTCTGGATTAAACCATGAATTGTATAGCTGTAAAAAAATCCACTGAGTCCATTGGAAATATTTAGGATCTGTGGTATCGACTTCACGAGTCCAATCATAGCTAAAGCCAAGTGACTGAATCTGCCTTTTGAAATTGGCTACATTTGCTTCGGTCGTTATTCGCGGATGCTGCCCAGTTTTAATAGCATACTGCTCTGCTGGTAAGCCAAATGCATCCCAACCCATAGGGTGCAACACGTTAAAGCCCTGCATACGCTTATATCGCGCCAAAATATCAGTAGCCGTATAACCTTCCGGATGCCCAACATGCAAACCTGCACCAGATGGATATGGAAACATATCCAGAATATAATATTTTGGAATATTCTCCGGCACAGCACTTTGGTGACGTTCGCGAAATGGATGTCCGGTTGGAACACTTTCCCCTGGGTTCCAAGATCGGAATGTTTCTCCATTATGCCAGAACTCCTGCCATTTCGGCTCGAATAATTGAAAAGGGTATTGTCTTCGCATTCTTGCGATCAAAATTATTTATTAACGATTTAACTCAAGCAATCAGACATCTAGATTGTAATCAGTAACTGCACCTTGAGAGGCAGATGTAACAGCACTAGCAAACTTAGCCAACACCCCCTTGACATAACGAGGCTTTGGCTTCTTCCAATTTTTTTTGCGTTTTACCAACTCACCCTTAGATACATGAAGAACTAATTGATTCTGCTTTGCATCAATAGTAATTGAGTCACCATTTTTAACTAATGCTAAAGGCCCTCCCTCATAAGCTTCCGGAGTAATATGCCCAACCACAAAACCATGCGTACCACCAGAAAACCGTCCATCAGTTATCAATGCAACATCATCACCTAACCCCGCTCCCATAATTGCCCCAGTTGGACCAAGCATTTCTCTCATTCCTGGCCCCCCTTTAGGCCCCTCATAACGTATAACGATAATATCTCCTCTCTTGATTCTGCCACCGAGTATAGCTTTCATCGCTTTCTCCTCAGAATCGTATGGTCGAGCTATACCAGTAAAACTCAATCCTTCCTTACCTGTAATCTTGGCTACGCTCCCGTCAGGCGATAGATTACCGTAAAGTATACGAAGATGACTGTCATTCTTGATAGGCTTACTTAGGGGCTGAATGATCTTCTGACCTTTACGATAAGGTTTAACTTTAGATAAATTTTGTGACATCAACTTACCGGTCACTGTTAGGCAGTCTCCGTGAAGCAATCCAGCCTTCAGCAAAGTCTTCATCAAGGGCTGAATCCCACCAACCGCTACTAATTCACTCATTAAGTATTTACCACTTGGTTTAAGATCCGCTAAAACTGGCACCTTCTTTCCAATACGAGAAAAGTCATCGATAGTTAGCTTAACATCAGCCGCATGAGCCATAGCTAGTATATGCAATACCGCATTCGTTGACCCTCCTAAAGCGATCACCACGGTAATTGCATTCTCAAACGCCTTCTTCGTCATAATATCACGAGGCTTAATACCTTTCTTTAGCAGATTATAAACAGCGGCTCCGGCTTCACGACTATCCCGCTTCTTTGCTGGGCTAATAGCAGCCTGAGCACTACTTCCTGGAAGGCTCATTCCCATCGCTTCGATTGCGCTAGCCATCGTATTAGCAGTGTACATTCCGCCGCAAGAACCCGGCCCTGGGATCGCACAAGAAGTTATGTCCTCTAAGCCTTTATCTGAAAGATTACCATTTGAATGCGCCCCTACCGCTTCAAAAACTGAGACAATATCAAGCTTCTTCGAATCACCAGCTACACAACCCGGAAGAATAGTTCCTCCATATACAAAAACCGCAGGCCGATTCATTCTAGCAATAGCAATCATGCAACCAGGCATGTTTTTGTCGCAACCACCAATAGCTACATATCCGTCCATACACTCGCAACCCACCACTGTTTCTATCGAGTCAGCAATAACTTCTCTGGACACCAAGGAATACTTCATACCTTCCGTACCCATTGAAATTCCATCGGAAATAGTAATCGTATTGAATACAATTGCCTTTCCTCCAGCCTTATTAGTTCCAATCTCAGCCTGCTTAGCGAGCTCATCAATATGCATATTACAAGGAGTTACATTACTCCACGTGGAAGCAACGCCAATGATTGGTTTATTAAAATCTCCTGCTTTAAAACCTGTTGGATAAAGCATAGCCCGACTCGGAGCCCTTTCAGGCCCATCCAACATAATTGCTGAATGCGGACGCATATTTGGCATTTCTTTCTTTTTATTAGACGTTTTTTTCGAAGTCTTTTTCATTGCAAATCGACGGCCGGGGAGTCTCAACAAAAGACAGAACAAAAACAAGCCGACATAATTAATTCTAGTTGTTTGACAAATAAATCTTTTTTGAGAAATTTGCTGTGTATGAAACCTTTATTATCACTACTACTAACTATGAGTATATTCAGCACCGTATGTGCAGAAAAATCTACCCTCGATATTCCATTGAAAGATATCGATGGAAAGTCAACTAGCCTTAAAGCTCACAAAGGTAAGGTTATGCTTGTCGTCAATGTGGCAAGTCAATGTGGGTTAACCAGACAATACAAACAACTCCAAACTGTTCACTCAAAGTATGCTAATAAAGGTTTTACCGTTTTGGGATTTCCATGCAATCAATTCGGCAGACAAGAACCTGGTTCCGAATTGGAAATAAAAAAATTCTGTAGTGACAACTACAATGTGACTTTCCCCCTTCATTCTAAGATTGAAGTTAACGGAAAAAACGCGCATCCACTATATAAGAAAATAAAAAAAGAGTCTGGTGGCTCGGATAAAATCTCATGGAATTTTGAAAAATTTCTATTAGACGGCAATGGTAAAGTTATAAAACGTTTCTCCCCTAGGACGAAGCCTGACTCAAAAGAAATAACGTCCGAAATTGAAAAGGCTCTTAATTAAAAGCCAGCTTACTATTATTTTGAAAAAGCCCGACTAAGTCGGGCTTTTTTGTTTTTTAAATTAAAAACCCCAAATCAATGGAACGAAAAACCAAACAAGAAACGCCATGATTAACGTAAGCCCAAGTCCAGCTTTTACGTAATCAGTAAATCGATATTTTCCTGGGCCTGAAACCAGAATACAAGCTGGTTCAAAAGGAGCTACAAAAGATGATGATGCCGCTAACATTACCGCTATAGCATATGTCTGACCACTTACATCAAGTGTTTGTGCAGTTTGCATAGCTACCGGCAAAACTACAAGTGCTGCAGCTGCATTGGACATTGTCTGCGTAAGAAACATGGTAAGCAAAATAAAACCTGCCAATATCATTCTTGGACTTTCAAAAAAGCTTTGAATACCGCCCGCCAACCAATTAGCAGTCCCAGATTCACGCATTGCAGCACCAAAAGCTGTCATTCCTCCTATGACAATCAATACACGCCAATCGATCACCTCATATGCTTTTTGCATTGTAATACATCCAGTTGCAACTGTCATCGCAGCTGCACTTAAAAAACAAACTGGTAAAGGTGCTAAATTGAAACCACCTGCCAAAACGGCAAAACCAAAAAAAGTTAATGCCATTAAGCCTTTTCTTCTCCTATCTGCACTAGGAGCTTCATTTACCTCTAGCCTTACAAGATTTGTATCATCCTCCAGAGCTTGCAAACGTTCTTTTGAGCCTTGCACCAATAATAAATCTCCAGCACGAAGTTTAATTTCTCCTAGTTTACGACCTAGTACTTGTCCATGTCGATAGATCGCAAGTACTGCCAAACCAAAGCGTTGCCTAAAATTTGCTTCCTTAAGTGAATGTCGGATCAAAGTTGATTTAGGAGTAATCAACAATTCTGCAATTTTAGTCTCTTCCGTCTGAAGCGATTCGTCCTCTAATTTTACCTCTGCCTTAATCTCAATTCCACTAGCATCTTTAACTGCCATCAAATCATCAATTCGACCAGATATTAATAATACGTCATTTTCCTCAAATTTAGATCGTGCGTTAGGCACAAAACTCTTTTTTTTACGGAGAATTTTTATAATTTGAAAATCCATCTGAGCCAGTGATGATTTAAATACTAACTCACCCACAAGCTTTGAACCTGACATAACAACAATTTCAGAAACATACTCTCGAATATTAAAGTCCTCAGCCAAACTTTCATCAGGATAGTCTGGTAACAATTTACGGCCAATAACCATAAGGTAAACGATCCCGACACCCATAATTAAAAGACCAAGCGGAGTTATTTCAAACAGACCAAGTGGTTTATAGATTTTTATTTTGTTTACCTCAGCATGCATTAAATAATCCAAAGAATCTAATTCTCCATCATTATTAAGATCATTCCCTCCTTGAGCAATCCACTCAACTAGCCCAGCTTCATGCTGCCTTTGAATCTCACCACTCACTGCAACATTGGTTGAAGTACCAATTAAAGTGCATGTGCCGCCAAGAATCGAAGCAAAACAAACCGGCATGAGCAATTTAGAAGGACTTGTTTTTAGTTTGCGAGCTACTGACATAGTAGGACCTATAAACAAAGAAGTGACTGCAGTGTTGTTCATAAATCCAGAAAGCCCACTTACAACAGACATCGTCGTTAATAAAAGCTTATTGGTACTTCCACCAGCAACTCGCAATAACCAAGTAGATACAACATCAAGCACACGCCCCTCCAACAAAGCTCCATTAATAACAAAGATTGATCCAAGAATTATTATAATCTGCGAACTAAAACCGGCGAACGCCTGTGCAGTGTCTAAAATGCCTGTTAACACTAGTGCTAAAAGGAGAAAAATAGTCACAAGATCAACAGGTAACGCCCTAGTAGCAAATAATACTACTGCTAAAACAAGCAAACTTAGAACTATGACTATAGGATCCATATTAAAATTACTTCATTGCAGAAAAGTTCTACTACTCCTCCATACTTTTAGGATCAATACCAACTTTTTTGCACCACTCTCGATATGCAATGGGCGAAATTTCTGACGGCTTAATTTCACTTCGGCCACCCCAGAAAACATTAGTATAACTAACCGGGATTCCAACATTTTCCAGATGCTTGTCAATAGCAGCCTTATGTTCCAATACTAATTCCTTATCAGTGCCATGGGCAACGCCCATAATATTCACATTATGAAAATCAGGCCCGCCCTCTCGCCAATAGGCATGAGTCATTATATCGTGACGACCCACCTCACTCCCAGCTTCAATCTCACGTCCTTCAGGAACAGCCCAGTGAAATAACGCGTTAAACTTTGTCACTCGTTTACCAGAAGAGTGGATCTTTACATGCTCCAAAAATGTAGAAAAACGCCCTATAACACGTCGCTTGTCCAAATCCTTTGCAATACGAAAAAATTCATCCAAGGAAACTCCAGCCTCAATAGCTCGACCTTCCCAAATATTCTCAATAATTTCCTCTGGCTCAAACTCACGCTTTATAGCAGTCATCACATGCCATTCCTGTTCCGTTAAATCAACAATTGCTACCCTAGTTGCCTCAGCAGGCTGATCAGACCGACTGCCTGGAGGCATCCCTCGACGACGAACATGCCCTACTCCGAGAGCAAATAAACGCTTTGCCGGCATCAAGCGAAAATGATCTCCTCCAATTTTCTCAAGTAACCATTGACCGTGTTTTTCAATTGAATAACCTTGAGGGACCTTAAGTGTTGTCCAAAGCTTGTAATTGGAACCTTTTGAAACCGTATCCGTAGTTCGCGTAACCACGTGACCTGAGAAGGGATCTTCCTCATATAGGTAATTAAAGGCAGAATCCATTTTCTCGATTGGGACCTTCCAGGCGACAAGCGCACCTTTAGCTAGGTTGGTAGCCAGCAAAGTTTGGCGGACACGGCGAATTGCTCCAGCTCTGAGCATCGCACGGATACGCTCAATAACAATTTCAACTTCAACGCCCGATTCCCGAACGATCTCACCTATCGGATCTTGTTGAAATCCTTGTAACCGATCCTCTGAAACAGCCAAAATCTTAGCATTTATAGGGTCACTAAAATCTACAGGTATATTATCGTCGTTCATCCGTAAGCAGAGTATCCGGCAACAAGTTGCCTTGGCCAAGCGCATTCCGGATTGATTTCACCGCCATAAACCACAACCATCCGCGTTGCATTAATGAAGATCAGTAAAATTAGCGTATATCAAGTCGACTTACCCCTTAAAGAGGGGAGTTATAATTGGTCAGGGGGAAAATCCGTTCAGGTCTTTGATAGTACTGTCGTAAAAATTGAGACTGATGAAGGAATCACAGGTCACGGCGAAGTTTGTCCGCTTGGCCCAGTTTATCTACCAGCCTATGCAGAAGGTGCTCGAGCTGGTATTCAGATTCTATCAAAATCATTAATTGGAAAAGATCCATTACAATTAGCAAAAATTAACCAACACATGGACACTGCACTAAAAGGACATCCATATGTAAAATCATCTATTGATATGGCGTGTTGGGATATTCTTGGTCAGGCGACTGGGCAGCCAGTGTGCAATTTACTCGGTGGACGCTATGACGAAGACTTTCTACTCTACCGTGCTATCTCTCAAGAATCACCTGAAGCAATGGCAAGCAAAGTCTCCGGATATAGGGCAGAAGGTTATCGGAAATTTCAGCTCAAAGTCGGCGGCGATCCAGAAACAGACATTGAACGCATTCGGGCTGTATCAGCCGAACTACAACGTGGTGATGTTCTTATTGCTGATGCAAATACCGGTTGGTTAATGCATCAAGCCGCACGTGTTGTGAGAGCTGTTAAGGATATCGACGTTTATATTGAGCAACCTTGCGAAACATTCGAAGAGTGTTACTCGATCAGAAAATTAACCGATCATCCTTTTGTACTCGACGAGAATATCGACGGCCTTCCAATACTTCTCCGAGCCAACAGTATGCAGGCTATGGACGTAGTTAACATTAAGATTAGTAAATTCGGAGGACTGACCAAAGCTCGACAGGCCCGAGACCTTTGCATCTCACTAGGTATTGCGATGACTATTGAAGACAGCTGGGGAGGTGACATCATAACAGCAGCAATATCCCACCTAGCTCACAGCACACCTAAAGAACTACTATTTTCCTCAACTGACTTTAATAGCTATGTAACTGTATCCATCGCCGACGGAGCCCCTCAACGAAAGGAAGGCAAACTAGCTGCATCTACTTCAGCTGGACTTGGAATTACTCCAAAGACGGAAGCTCTTGGCAAAGCATTAGTCACCATAGAATAAGACAACTTAATCTTTAAGCTTATCGCAGACCCAAAGCATGCCCAGTGCGATCATCTTTTGAAAAACTGGATCATCAAAAGTTGCATCTGAATGACCATAGGTCGTTCCAAAGATTTTTGCTTTACCATATTTATTAGTCCATGCCACTGCGTGCTCTTTACCGTCCCTCTCACTCTTCGAATTCGCCAAAGCCTGAGCTGAAGGCCACATCTTTTCTATTATATACAACTCATCTTTCGGGGTAATCCAGTTGTCCGGCATACCTTTCAATATAGGATGTTTGGGCACAACCTTCTTTACAGGATAACGGCTCTGATGATCGTGCTTACGACTTGTCACACCAAGAAACTCACGCCAATCATCGATTTTCGCGGCACGATAAGTATGCATCGCACAATGAATCACAACTGCAGGTACGCCAGCCTTGTGAACCTTAGTAATTTTTTGGATATATTTCTCATCAGCAGTATTAGCAAAACATTCATTATGAACCACCACATCAAATCCCTTCGCCCAACTGGGATTATCATAAAGCGCAATCTTAGCCCTTGTCCCTCTACCTCCTTCATTAACAACTTTCCAATCTACTTTAGCATTCTTGGCAACACCTTCTATTAGTGCTTTGGACTGATATTTGTAATTGTGACAACAGCCACCCGTCACGAGCAATGCTCGAATAGATTTTCGTTGATCTTCAGCCTGTGCAATAGAAACAAAAACGCTGATTAAAAAAATAAAAAATAAACGAATTGAGAAACGCAAGATCATACAGCCAACAATAAAGACGCTAAAGACGTACGTCAACGTCACCTCTAATTGGCACAAACTTGATTTCTTTTATAAATTCTATTTCTTTAAAGCTTTTCGGCGAACATCACCTACAAGATTAGGCCCATTATCAGGCGGCATAGAGCTATGCCAATTAATGCAAGCCTTAGTAAATTTAGCTACAAGTTTAGGATATGTTTCTGCTAAGTTGTTTTTTTCTCCAAGATCATTGACTATGTCGTATAACTCTGGCTCAGACCCGTCATATTCGCATAAGAACTTCCATTTACCATCTCTCATAGCAAGGTCGGGAAGGTCTTTGTCTCCATAAAAAGAATCCCTATCAGGAGGGCGGCGAAAATAAATTGGAGCGACCCTTGAGTCTTCGCTTACACCTAGTAAAACACTTGAGATGGACTCCCCGTCGTATTTTACACCCTTAGAAGGTTTTACTTTCGCAAAATTTAACAATGTCGGAACAATGTCAATTGCTGAGAAAACTGAATTCCGATTGACCTTATTTTTCACTTTAACCAAACCTGGGCCCCAAGCAACCAAGGAGGAACGTATACCCCCCTCGTATAAATGAGTTTTATAGCCACGAAAAGGTCCTGCTACACCAGCCCCAAGCTCAGGTCCATTATCAGAACAAACTAAAATAAGTGTATTATCGCGAAGTAATTTGCTATTTCGAATGTAAGAAAACAGTTTGCCCAACTGCTGATCCATCTCTTCCAAAACAGAAAGATACAGTTCTCGTTTACTATCACCCCACTTCGCAATTGGTGGCCAGAACGGACTATGCACATCATCCGGCCAAAGATTTATATAAAATGATTTCCCTTCTTTAGCGGCGTTATCAATAAAAGGTATAGCCTCGTTAACAAAACCACCTGTAATTTTTGAACGTTGCATCCATCTAACTCCATCTCCTAATCTTTCAGCATTAATCCAAATACGGCCAGGCTTGGCTGGATCTTGCCCAGGCCTTAGTGTCTGAGGTAGCAACTTCGGCCCCATACCCTCAAAATTAGTCAATGATACATCAAATCCATAGTCAGTTATTGGCGGAGCATCATCAACATCACGCTGACCTCCCATGTGCCATTTTCCAAAGTGCCCCGTCGCATAACCTGCCTGTTGTAATGAACGAGCTAACATTGGCGCATTAGGATCAAGCCAGTGCGCCATTCCTCGCCGAGCATTTCTTTTACGATTATCAAGATAGGATGTAATGCGCCAGCGCTGTGGGTATTGCCCCGTAGAAATAGCAGTTCTAGAAGGAGAACAAATTGGTGAATTAACATAAAATTGCTCAAACCTTATTCCCTCGTTTGCCAAGCGGTCGATATGAGGAGTCTTCGCTGCTCTATTCCCAAAACATGAAAAATCCCCCCAACCCATATCGTCAATA
>Ga0115012_10002606_pt1 | contig 10570 bp, 5 predicted proteins | sample TroAtlMetagenome_FD_88706 | JGI IMG/M metagenome (GOLD analysis project Ga0115012, IMG submission 88706) | Marine eukaryotic phytoplankton communities from Atlantic Ocean - Tropical Atlantic ANT10 Metagenome | ecosystem: Environmental > Aquatic > Marine > Oceanic | place: Tropical Atlantic Ocean...
CAACTTACCTGAATACTTACCACTAGAAATTGTTACAATTTTAGGATCTTCAGTCCAACTACCCTTATGGAAGCCTACGTATGGTTTGTGTGTGGAAGCCGAAGAAGAACCATCATAAATTTTAGTTGTTACATAAATATCATCTATTTTACCATCATTACCAGTTTTACTATTGGAACCTCCATAATATTGTGTAGAATAAAGAACTGGGCCATTAATTGGATGCTCATAAATAGATTTGATATTACGGGCTGAAAAATCCTCTTGCCAAACTTGTACATTATCAACCTTACCATCCATATAGTGGCCGTTGTAATCTCTTCCAATGTACATATAACTACTATAAGTTCGAAGATAAGGAGTAGTTTCCGTAAATGAATAAGTTTTGACTAATGTACCATTAACATAAAGTTTCATATCGTCTGTAGTCTCGCTCCAGGTTGCTGCAAGATGATACCAAACACCAGTAACTAATGCATCATCACCAATAGCCCTTTTTTCCCCTGAGGGACTATAAAAATAACCATAAGCTATAGGATTTCCACTACTATTTACTTGTAATCTAAATTGACCTTCTCGATCCATACCTACTACAGTATCATAATCAGTACTGCTTGATGGAAATGAATCAAAATTAACCCAACTTGAAACTGTTAGTTCATCAAATCTATAAGGGCTCTGAGAAATATAATCGTAATTTGACATAAGATAATCTCCATTACCATCAAATTCTATAGCATTGCCATATAATCCTGAAACATAATTTGAATTACCATATCTATACCAGTATTGTCCAGCCACAGTATCATATGCGCTACTAGTACCACTTTCATCTAATTTCAGATGAATCCTAATATCCCCATTAAGTGATTTGTTAACTAACGTTTCGGAACTAGTATCCTCGATTACTAGGATATCTGCATTATTTATTCCTGAATATGTCTGTGTACCTTCCGGAGCCCAGTTTACAACTCCTGCTTTATTTTGCTCAATCCATTTATGACCTAATCTTTCAAAGTCTTCGTAATATGTGACTACAGACTCATCAGCCGCTTTAAGGATCCTAATATCATCAACATACCAACCTTCATGATTATGGTTTGAATTATCGCTACAAAATGTAAATTTTAACCTAATATCTTCTCCTCTATAATCAGTTAAATTAAATCGCTTGGTTTGCCAACCCGAACTCGATTTATCTCCCATAAAAGCTTGCCCTGAACCACAAACATTGTTGAAGGAATCATCATAGCCTCCAACTGGAGTTAATAGGGTCCAACTTGCACCTGAGTTCTTAGTAATGTAAACTTGACCACCATCATATCTGTTTTCTGTTTCATACCAAGTTTTAATCTCTAAAATCCTAGTTTCTCCAACACCTCCACTTGGTAAAGAAATATCTGATTTCTGCTTGAAAGAGCCAGCCCAGTTATCCTGATATGTGTCTTCTTCACTATCTCCTGCCCAGAAAGAGTTCGTTCCACCATTTACCTTCCGGTCTGAATCTATAGTTGTATTCACCCTATTCCAAACATAAGTTCCATTTGCTGTAACTGATATTTCTACTTCTTCTTTCTCTATTAGCCTAGAATCTGAATCTATGTATAAATCATCAAAGTCTGTATCAATAATTACATTATTCCAACCATTACGGTGTGCGTCGGAATCATAACCGTGATGGATATCATAATTGTATGTATTCGAAAACTCAACATCTTGTATTGTATTATTTTCAGCCTCTCGAGTGAAAGAAATTGCATATTTTTCATAATTGAAGTTTGTATCGTAAACTGTATTATTATCTGCACCAAAGAAAAGAATTCCGACATCCTCATTGCTGTGGAAGTTGGATTCATTGAAATAATTATTACTAGATTGATCTACCTTTATTCCTACTTTATTTCCATAAAAATATATATTTCTGAATATGCTACTGCCACCATATTGAATTGATATTCCAGCTTCATCTGCACATTGGTAGTCTCCATATTCTACCAATAATCCTTTCGAACCTGATACTACTAACCCTTTATCTCTATCTGAGCCATCACAATGCATTGAAGCTGAATTGATGACAACATCATCTGAATTATGGACTCGAAGTGCGTGTTTGTTATATCTAAAATGAATCTCGTGTATTTCAACTTCATCTGCCGTTATTAAAACTCCAACATCAGAACTATCAGAACCACTGTACTGAACCTCAAAATGCTTTAACTCTGCCTCATCCGCAGATAATTTGAATGCAAAATCTCCTGCACTTGCATTGACTACTGGCTTGACATAATCTCCGCCCCAGTATATTTTTTCAATCTCTGAACCTGTTATGACATCGCCCCAAATAGTAACATCGTCTATAGTTCCATCAAAATAATCTCCAGTACCTGCACGTGAACCGATGTACAAATCATTGTCATTGGTTGCTATATCATGATCCCATGAACCACAGGATTCATCTTGTTCTCCGTTAATATAAATTACAATGCCACCGGCATCTGTCAAAACTCCTACGACATGATACCACGTATTTTCACTAAGTTCAGTATCTGAAAAACACTGAGCCCAAGAACCCGTATCCCAACCAAAACCAAAACTAATTTTACCATCATTTCCACTGTCATCCTCAGTAACTTTAAGGAAATAACCCTTATCTCCATAAATTTTATCAACAATATATTGTGTACTTTCATTATCGTCTAAATTAATCCAAGCTGAAATTGTCAACTCTTGGCCATTTATGTCCAAAGATGAATCATCATCGATCACAACGTAATCATTACTACCGTCAAAATCAAGGCCATTGCCCCACATTCCTGCCGCTGTTGTTGCACCTTCTACATCTCCAGGAAGATCATCACACCAAACTCCATCATCAACTTCAGAAGGATTTGTTTCATCTAAAGAATATTTGGCAATCAAATCACCATCATTACAATCGTATAAATCATCTAGATTAACACCATAGTTACCACCTATCAAAGTTACTTTTTTGTTTACTGTAACATTATCATGATAAGTTCGAGATGCTACTTTTATTGTATCTCCTGCACTAGCATTTTCTACTGCCTGAGTAATATTTGTGTAGTCTGAACCTCCGAAATTATCAACGGTATGAGTTGCCGCTTCACTATCGTCGGAAACAAACACAAAAAAGAGCAGTGCAACTAACAAAAGCAAACCTGCGTTCACCATTCTGTTGTTTGCACTCATGATTTTATCCTTTTGTACGGCCGCGTATATACGCGTACCATCGCTATATAAAACACAAGGCCCCTAAACTGAGACTAAAATAACCAATAAATTATTACAAATAGACTGCTCTTTTTGATAAGCTATGAGCATCACAGATGATACATTTAAAGAATTGATGAAAAGATTTGCTTCTGGAGTTACATTAATCACTTTTGAAAGTGAAGGAAAATACGGCGGATTAACTGTATCAAGTTTTTGCTCATTATCAATGGATCCTCCATTAATTTTGATATGTATTGATAAAAAAATTACGAGTCATAAATCACTAAAAAATGGAACTTCTTTTGGCGTAAATATTTGCACTTCTGAACAAGGAAAATTAGCATGGGATTTTGCTAATTCAAATGTTGATAAAAATGAACTTATTTTATCATTAAATCATCAAATTACCGAGAATAAAGTACCTTTGTTAAAAGATTGTCTAGCATCAATGGAATGTACAATAAAAGAAACATACGAAGGTGGCGATCATACCATTTTTGTAGGTCAAATAGAAAGCGGCCATTTTGATGAAAAATCGGACCCACTTATTTACTATAAATCAGGGCTTGGAGACTTTAAACCAAATTAGCTAAATAATCTTCAACTATCTCTTTAGGGACTTCGCCCCTTAAGGCTACTTGTGTACGATAAAAAAAAGCCGAAAACCACAATTCTTTAATTTCAATTTCCCCTTTTTCTAAAACATACAATTTTATCGGACGCCATAGGCCCATATCCATCAAATTAGAACAATCTTTACTCTTTATTTCGAGATTATTCTGTAAAAATAAACTCTCTATTTTTAAGGCTACTTCTTCACCTTCTAGGCGGACTAAAACTGCTTTATTATTACGGAAATTATAACCCTGAAGTCCTAGAAAAACACCAGATAATCCTAAAAGGAAAAATGAAAAATTAATAGCTGTAGTAAGTAACGGGAAAATTTCAGATTGATCAGGTAATGCATAAATTGCAACAACTGAATAACAAATTAATGCTAGAAAGATAATCAATGAAGATACCAAATACCATTCTCGACTTTCTGATTTATAATTGATTTTCGACATTAGAATAAGGTTTGTTGCTTAGGTGATCTTTTACCCGATTTTAGCGCTTTTTCATCCCAATCAAAAACATCAGTTATTCTTGATAAAGATTTAGCAAGTCTATCTGCATAATAATTGTAATCTGGTTCTGGACACTCTTCCTCAGGAATATATGGCTCCACAATCATTGGACTTTTATGAGCATCCGTAACAATAAATGAAATTTTCATACCGCTAACAAATGGCCTTCCTGTCTCGATATATTTTTTGTAAGCCTGAAGATGGGCCTGATTATCTTCATTTACATATTTTCTCTTGAGGTTTACAGTTTTAGAAATCACTAAGGTATCTTTCTCTACTTCACCCTTTGAAACTTTTGTAACCCAACCCTTAGAAATATGAAGTGCCTGATCAATTTCACTCTTCATTAAGTGTGAAAACACTTCTTCCAAAGCTTCAACTTGTGATGGAAATGAATCGGTACGCCTTGTTTCATATCCTCTAATTAACATACTTTCCTTAGGCCAAACTTGTTTTCCAACATATCTCTTTTTCGCCCCGTGTGAAAAGAAAGGTTGTAAAATCTTCTCAAATTCAAGCTGTTTGGCTCCAACTGAATATCTTTCAGCTATTTTTTCACCAAATGATACTGTGCCTTCTAAATTAGAATTAGGTGAGCGGAAGAAAACTGAATCTGTATCTCCATAAATTACCTCCAAACCTTCTGATTCCAATTCCTTCAGAATATCTTTGACATATTCTCTAGCATATGCTGTAATTGAAGCCCCAATATCTAAATTAGTAAATCTATAAAAGTAAGAAGCAAAAACTCCATAAACTGAATTCATTAATATCTTAATTGCTTCTTGAACACGACGATAATACTGCTCTTCCATTTCTGTTTTAGCGTCGGCTTGAAGCTTTTTGGCTGAATCTCTATCTGCCATCAAATTCTTCAATAATTCAGGAAGAAGGCCTTTCTTTTGTTCTGGACTTTTGAATTTTACTCCTAATGGAGTCTCAATCTCTCCATCATCTGATCTTGTTGTAAAACAAAGATTACGATCTATGATTATACTTGGATACATGGACTTAAAATCCAAAACACAAACCCAATCATACAATCCTGGATCTACTGTATGGACATATCCACCCTCTATATGGCCTGTTCGCTTTCTTCTGTTAGTTCCAGGAACTCCTATTTTCTTAGAATCTGCAAATCTAATCATTAATGAATCTATCATCATTGAAGTTATGCCATTGATAACATCATCAAGAGGCAACATTGAAACTGTGCCAATGTGTTGATATTTCTGAATAACCATAATATGCTCTAAAATTTCTAAAGCTAATTTTGCATCTTCAAGGCAATAATCCATTACCTTCTCAGGACGATTCTTCCACTCTTCATCCATTTTCTTAGGATTAACATCATGCTTTTCTCTTCCCAATAGCTCCTTTGCTACTGCATTAAGTGATTCTTGACGGGGACGGATTTCTCTTTTAACATTCCACCAGGCATCAATAACAACACGTCCTTCAACTCTCCAAAATCTTTGCATTTTCTGTTCAATTTTAGATTTATTTCTGCCAAAATCCAAATTAATTCTATGGACTTCAGCTCTTTCAACTAATAGAGGCAAATCATATCCATCAATGTTGTAACCTGTGATTATATCTGGATCAAATTTAGAAATAGCGGCCACAAAATTATTCAAAATATCAAATTCCTCACCATGTAATGTTTCTTCATGAAGGTATCCACTTGAGTCTTTAACACAAAAACTTAGGCAATAAATCGTTCTCTCAAAAATAGAATTTTCTATATCAAAACTTAATATCTTAAAATCTGATTCAAAGTCATCACATTGCTTGATGGATGTTGCTTCAACTAATTTACATGTAAAATTACGGCCTGTGATTTCTTCACCCTCTATTGTTACACATCCGCCTATCTCATTGTCATAAAGATACCTATAATGAAATGGAATATCTGAAGCTAAGAGCTTAAATCCATTATTTTTCAACCAATCTTTAAGCTTATAGAGTTTATCTGGTGTTTTTGTAAAAACTCTGGTACATTTTCTAACTTCTCCATCAACCCACAATTCTTCATCTTCAATAGATTCCACATTGTCATCTTTTTTCAACTGTTTTTTGATATCCTTAGTTGCTTCAACAACCTGAAAATAAGGTCGTAAAAGAGGCGTACGGATTGCAATACCTTCACCTTCTTTAGTTGTACCATAAAGATAGACTATGGCCCTATCCATTCCATCAACTATCTCATTATGGTATGCTGAATTAAGCAACCTTATTGAATATTCCACAAATTACCAGTAAGGGGCTGCTATTATTCTATTGCTTCAAAGTGATGATAAAGCCTGATCAAAATCATTTCTTAAATCATCAAAATCTTCTAAACCTGTTGAAAAACGTACAAAACCTAAATCAATCCCTGCAGCAACGCGTGCTTCTTGTGTCCATGATGCATGAGTTGTTGCATAAGGCATAGATATCAACGATTCAACTCCACCCAATGATATGGCTTGGGAAGCTACATTCATGCTATTCAACATTTTACGGCCAACTTCATCTCCTCCATCTACTACAAATGAAACCATGTTTCCAGAACCAGATAGTATTTTCTTGGATAACTCGTAATCATCATGACTCTTCAAACCGGGATAAATGACCTTTTTAATTTTAGGATGATTCTCTAACCATTCTGCCAATAATCCTGCAGTTTCGGTAGATCTTTCATAACGAATTTGTAATGTTTTAATTCCTCTTTCAACAAGAGAGGCCTGATGAGGATCCATAGATCCACCAAAATTTCTCAACTTTTCCCATATCTTGTTAATCACTTCAGTTTTACCTGCTACAGTTCCACCCAAAAGATCACTGTGACCATTAAGCATCTTAGTAACTGAATGTATGACTAAATCAAAACCATATTCTATAGGATTACAAGAAATTGGTGTAGCAAAAGTACTATCTACTATAGAAATAGCACCATATTTCTTAGCCAAAGCAGCTAAAGCTGGTAAATCTGAAACTTCTAATAAAGGATTTGTGACCGTTTCACAATACAATACCTTTGTTTTCTTTTCTTTCAAAGCATTTTCAACCGCATCTAAATCTCTTACATCTATGTAATGAACATCGATACCGAAACGAACGAAGTCTTGATCTAAAACTCCAACTGTTCCTCCGTAAAGATTTCTCGTAGTAACTATTCTGTCCCCTTGACCTAGAAAATTTATTAATGTAGTACAAATTGCAGCCATACCTGAAGAAAAGACTAATGCATCTTCTGCACCTTCTAAATCTGCTATTTTTCTTTCTACAGCTCTATTTGTTGGATTGTAATATCTTCCTGAATAAACTGGTGCACGAGGTTCACCGGCCATCCACATTTTGTATCCTTTGTCATCTAAATAAAATGTTGAAGTTTGATAAACTGGCGTATTCAATGAATTCTCGCTAGGGGCAGTTCCTGAATGGACTGATTTTGTTCCTTTTCCTAGCTTTTTTTTATCACTTTTGTCACTAACCATTCTTTGGCTAAAAGAGTACCAATTAATAGATTTAGTAACATCGTATCATATAATAGGAAGTTTTAAATTGGAAATCTGAAATGTATGAATTGATGCATCTGATAAATAACCACGGCAGCCGTATTTTTTTAGCGTTTGTAATGGCTATTTTTCTCTTACCATTTTCCAGTGCTGGATTAGTAGAATTATCTATAAACAATTCTGATGATTTATTAGTTAGCGAGGATGAAATAATTTTTCAAGAAGGGACTAATCTGAATTTGTACGTAAGACTCAAAGGAGATTTAAGAAATGAGAATAGTGACAAATATGTAGAATCAATTATCATTAATGTTAATTTCAACGACGATGGAAGAGAATCATTAATTGGATATCCTGAATATCAACCTCTTTGTGATACATGTGAAGATCCTGGATATGATGAATATTTATCGAAATTTAGAGGAAATGACGAACGTTTTGACGGCTATGATGGTATTATTAATTTTGCAATCACAATGAAAAACAATAGTAATGATATTGTTTGGGATGACGTTTTACAAATTACTTTAAAAACTCAAGAAACAAATAGTGATGACTCTGGTGGTTTTTCAATACCTGAATTACCTCCTGCTATTGAAGAAAATCTTATTCCAATAGTTGTAGGATTACTAGTAGTAATACTTCTTTCAGTAGGAATTTATACTTTTGTTTTAGCTCCTGAAGATACTACTGCTGATTTATACAAACCTGTTGAATCTATTGATCCTTTAAAGAAAAGTTTAACTGGAGTTGGTTACGAATCTGAGTTGCCTGGTAAATCCAAAAAACTTAACCGTTTAAAAGATTCTAGCTCTGATGAGGATGAAGAGGAGGAAGAAGATGAAGATGAATACGAGGATGAGTTTGATGATGAGGAAGACGATAAAGAATTTGATGAAAGAAAAATTTTAGACGAACTAACAGGAAGTCACTCTATCGCCTCAGGAAATGATGATGAGGATGCTGAAGAGGAAGAAGAACCTAAAGCTGCTCCTGTGAAAAAGAAGGCTGTGAAGAAACGTGTAGCAAAGAAAGGTGTTGCAAAGAAAGTCGTGAAAAGGCCGTCTACAAAAGCTGAGAGTAATGAACCTGAGATAAGTATGGGTCAAGGAATTAAGCCAATTAAGTGTCCTTCATGTTCTACTGTCCATAACGTAGATGAAAACACACCTAAGTTTATTTGTAGTTGCGGAAGAAGAATTAGAGTTTAATCTTCTTTTAATATATCTAGAACAATTAAACTTCTTCTAATTTCATCTGTATTATATTTAATGTCTAAAGGTTGAACTACTAATTTAATTTTCTTTGATTTAAAATGACTCTCCTCTATTGGAAGTGCTATTTTCCAATCTGTTAAAGGAAGACATTCATAATCAATATTACTGTCAGTAATACTCATTGCAGCTTTTGTTATCCATAATTTCTTTTCCAGTCCTGGAATATCTACTGAATAAGTTCTACCACTAAAATATGATATTTTAACATCTACAATACTAGGTTTATCTTCCTTAACTGCAGCCGATAATTTCATCTTTTTTAACTCCTTAGGATATTTAAAATCAAAATCTTTAAGTTTTTCCAAATTATCGTCTATTAAATTCTTTGGATAAGATTCTCTATCTAATGCTGCAAGCAATATTCTTTCCATTCTTGTTGCTTTCGGTCGTTCAGATTCAGCCATTACTCTATAGTAACTTAATGGATGTTTGATCAATCGACATAAAGCATTAGGTCCTGGACAAACTCCGGTTGAAACAAGTGTGTCACATTTTGGTGCACTATACTGAGTACCTGATGTTTTTCCAGAAATATGTTCAACCTGATATCTGGTAAATGATTCTTTAAAATCTGGAGCTGTAGCAAACAACCTCATTACTGATTCAGAATCTTGGTTAAGTGAGGATAGGAAAGTTGTTATGAAAAAGCGAGATGGATGAGGCAAATTTACACCGGCTTGTAAATCTATTAAATTCATGTTAAAACATGGAGGGGCTTTTGCAAGATCAAATCTGCCCAATTCTTTCATTGCTTCAGCCTGACGCTCACCAACAACGTGCTCCAAATTTCCTATTCTTTCAACAAATGCTTTAGAAACACTGCCTATCAATTCAGTTATTGGCCCTTCAAACTGATTTTTTATCTCCACTGGAGCCTCTGGTAATTCTTCAAGATGTTGCCTAATAACTTCTCGCATTAATCTAACTAGGGTTTCTCTATCCAAAGTGACTATTCCATTCTGAACTCCTCTGTTAGCTAGTTTCCAATTACCTTCTCTTAATTTGGAAGCTGCTTTGACATAATCTACAAAAGTCATACTAAAATTTTTGCCATCAAGAGACACTGTGATTATTTCTAAAGAATTAACAACTTTGACTAAGTCTTCATCAGTCTCTGAATCAAAATATTTTTCAGCCCTTAAAGCTTCGGATAAGGCAACATAATTAATCAAAGCCTGATTATCAGCTGCTGCCAAAATTAAACGTGAGATTACATAACCAAGAACTATGTCTGCTTCATCATTAACTGGAGGACCTTCTACATCAATTAAACCTGTAGTTGCAGATGTTTCTAAACGTGCAACTGCTAACGCTCTTGCTTCAGAATAAAAATAATCCTCGAGTAATGCATCTAGGGTTAAACCTTCTAAATAGGTATTGGCAGATGGCAAAAATGGATATCTCCAGTATTCAACCACAATTAAGTAAGACG
>Ga0115012_10002607_pt1 | contig 10570 bp, 7 predicted proteins | sample TroAtlMetagenome_FD_88706 | JGI IMG/M metagenome (GOLD analysis project Ga0115012, IMG submission 88706) | Marine eukaryotic phytoplankton communities from Atlantic Ocean - Tropical Atlantic ANT10 Metagenome | ecosystem: Environmental > Aquatic > Marine > Oceanic | place: Tropical Atlantic Ocean...
CGTCTGCTGGGTGCGCTCGGGGTGCTTGTCCTCGCGGCAGGCGTCGCCAGCGGTCTGCCCGGCGTCGATATCGGCCAATTCGCGCCGGTGCTGATGATCGGCACATTGTCATCGCTTGCTCTGGCCACCGCCTGTATTGCCGCGGGGTGGAGGAAGGGCCACGGCGCCGCCCGCGACCTGGCGATCAGCTGGGCGATCCCCATGGTGACGCTGGCGATGACCCAGATCGTCGATCTCGACGCGATCCTGTGGGGCGGGGGCGACAAGGTCCTGATGCTGTATGCTTCGGCGCTGCAGGTCGTGTGCCTGACCGGTTTCGCGACCGTGCGGCTGCGCGCGCTGCGGATGCAGCGCGACCGGGCGGTGGAGATCGGCAAGGCCCTGGCCGAACTTGCCGAACGCGATCCGCTTACCGGCCTGCTGAACCGCAGGGGCTTCCTCGGCAAATACGCCGAGGCATTCGGCGGCGGGGCGAGCAGGCCAGTCGGCCTGCTGCTTATCGACGTGGACAAGTTCAAGGCCGTCAACGACGAGTTCGGGCATCAGGCGGGCGACGAGGTGCTCGTGACGCTCGGGCGCCGGCTGGCATCGTTCGAGGAGCGTTTCGGCTGCCGCGTGGGCAGGCTGGGCGGCGAGGAATTCGTTCTGGGGGTGAGCGGGGTTGCCGATGGCGGGCTGGTCGAGCTTGCGGAAACGGTGCGGTCCGAACTGGCGGAATGCGATTTCGGCGCAACCGCGCCGGGGCATCGGATCAGCGTCAGCATCGGCGTGGCGCAGGGCGCGGCCGACCGGCCGTTCCAGGCGCTGTACCGGAAAGCCGACGAAGCACTCTATGCCGCCAAGCGCGAAGGCCGCAACCGGGTGGTCTGCGCCGATCGCGATATCGAGAGCGACCAGGCACCGGTGTTGCAGCAGGTGTCCTGACTGGTTTTTCAGCGCTTGGCTGCACTGGCTCAAGCGTGTGGTAGTGCTGCGGCGACGTCCAAACCGCTACGGCCTCTGCGCTACTCGGGAGCCTGCGCGGCGAGCATATCCATCATGGTGCGCGCGGCATCGCGGTCTGCGGGATCTTCGAAGGCGACGTCCAGATCGGGTGCGGCATCGAGCATGTAGAGCAGGGTCCACAGCGCGAAGCGGTGGCCGCGATCGCGTTCGAGCCCGAAATCGACGCGCATTCGCTCGACCCCGGCGGGGAGCGCGGCCGGATCGACCTCGGCCAGGTCCTGGGTGCCGAAATAGCGCTGCAGCAGGTCTTCCATCTTCATTCCACCGCGCTAGCGGACCGGGCGGATCGTGCAAGGCGCTTGCACCGCGCTGCACGGCGGCAGAATTGCTTTGGGGAACGGCAATAGGCTGTTAGGGGCCGCGCATGCTTACCATCGACGGTGTCACAGTGCGGCTTGGCGGCCGGACCATTCTCGATCGCGCCAGCGCTGCCGTGCCGGTGGGCGCGCGCGTCGGGCTGATCGGGCGCAACGGCGCCGGCAAGTCGACGCTGATGAAAGCGCTGATCGGCGAAATCGAACCCGACGAGGGCGAGATCGCCAAACCGTCGCGCGCGCGGATCGGCTATATCGCGCAGGAAGCCCCCAGCGGGACGATGACGCCCGAGGAAGTGGTACTGGCTTCGGCCACCGAACGCGCCGAGCTGCTGGCCGAACTGGAAACCTGCACCGATATGTACCGGATGGGCGATGTCCATGATCGCCTGCTCGCCATCGATGCCTACAGCGCGCCGGCGCGCGCAGCGAAGATCCTCAACGTGCTGGGCTTCGACGAGGAGATGCAGCAACGTCCGGTGGAAAGCTTATCCGGCGGCTGGAAGATGCGCATCGCGCTCGGCGCGCTGCTGTTTTCCGAACCCGATATCCTGCTGCTCGACGAACCGTCGAACCACCTCGATCTCGAAGCGACCTTGTGGCTCGAGAACTTCCTCAAGTCCTATCCTGCCACGCTGCTGGTGATCAGCCACGAACGCGACCTGCTGAACAAGGTGGTCGACCATATCCTGCATCTGCAGGGCGGGGCGCTGACGCTGTACAATGGCGGATACGACGCGTTCGAGAAGCAGCGCGCCGAGCGTGCGGCCCAGTTGGCGGCGGCCAAGGCTTCGCAGGATGCACAGCGCGCGCGATTGCAGGATTACGTCGCCCGCAACAGCGCGCGTGCATCGACTGCCAAACAGGCGCAGTCGCGTGCCAAGATGCTGGCCAAGATGCAGCCCGTCGCCGCGATGATGGAAGACCCCACGCTCACTTTCGGATTTCCCGATCCGGCGGAACTCAAATCCCCCATGATCACGCTTGAACAGGCGGCCGTGGGCTATGGCGATGCCCCGCCGATCCTGAAGCGGCTGAATTTCCGGATCGATGCCGACGATCGCATCGCGCTGCTGGGCCGCAACGGCAACGGCAAGACCACGCTGGCCCGGCTGCTGGCTTCGCAGCTCGACCCGGTGGAAGGCAAAGTGAACGCCCCGGGGCGACTGAAGGTAGGCTATTTCACCCAGTACCAGGTCGAGGAACTGGCCGGTGAGGATACGCCGCTCGACCTGATGAACCGCGCGATGGAGGGCGCGGCGCAGGGCGCCGTTCGCGCGCAGCTGGGGCGGTTCGGCTTTTCGGGCGCGCGGGCGCAGACGCGGGTCGACAAGCTGTCGGGCGGCGAACGGGCGCGTCTGGCACTGGCCCTGATCACCCGCGATGCGCCGCATCTGCTGATCCTGGACGAGCCGACCAACCACCTCGATGTCGATGCGCGCGAAGCCTTGATCCAGGCGCTGAACGATTACTCGGGCGCGGTCATCCTCATCAGCCATGATCGCCACATGGTCGAACTGACGGCGGACCGTCTGGTGCTGGTGGATGACGGCACCGCGCGCGAATATTCCGGTAGCATGGAAGATTACATCGATCTGGTGCTGGGCCGCAAGCCAGCGAAGAACGGCCGCGGGGATGCGGCCAGCAAGGCGCGCGGCAGCAATGGCACCAATATCATTGCCCGGACGCGCACGGCCAAGGCGGAACTGGCGAAGGCCGAACAGGCGATGGCGCGGCTGACCGCCGATGTCGAGCGGCTCGACAGTGCCATCCTCGAACAGGGGACGGCCGGGGCGAGACCGGGCGGCGGGGCGAGCATCGAAAGCCTCCTCGCCCAGCGCGCGGAAGCGGCCGATGCTCTCGCCGAAGCCGAAGCGGCATGGCTGGCCGCCGGGACCGAACTGGAAGCCATCGAACAGGGCTGACACAGAAGCGCTTCCCCCCCGAGGCCTTATTCGTTACCTGCGCAGCGTGTCCGCCGCGTCTTTCCGTACAATGGCTTGCGCCGCACTGCTGCTTGTCACCGCCTGCGGTGAAGCAGAACGCGATCCTGCGCGCGAGGCAGTGCCGGTCGTTGCGCAGGACATCAGCGTGCTTCCCGAACAGATCGAGATCGAAGCCATCGGCTCGGCCCGCGCGGCAACATCGGCGGAGATTTTCGCCGAAACGGCGGGCCGAGTGACCGCTGTGCTGTTCGCGGCGGGCGATTTCGTGCGCAAGGGCGAGGCGCTGGTCCGGCTCGACGCGCGGCAGGAACGCCTCGCGGTCGAAGCGGCACGGGTGCAGGTGCAGGAAGCCGACCAGTTGCTGGGCCGGTATCGCCGCATCGAGGATACCGGTGCGCTGTCCGAAAGCCAGATCGAAGCCGGCGTGACCGCGCTCGCTTCGGCGCGCGTGGCGCTGGAACAGGCGCAGACGGCGCTGGCCGACCGGACAGTGCGCGCGCCGTTCTCGGGCCACGTCGGCCTGACCGAAGTCGATCCCGGTGACCGCGTCAACGATTCCACGCCGATCACGCAGATCGACCAGCGCGGCACGCTCTATGTCGATTTCCCCGCGCCTGAATCGGTCTTCAATGCGCTGCGTCCCGGCCAGGTCGTCCAGGTCGTGCCTTTTTCCGATACGACGCGGACCATCGATGCCCGCGTGGTGGCGACCGACAACCGGATATCGCAGGACAGCCGCGATTTCATCGTGCGCACCGCCATCCCCAACGAGGGCGACCGCCTGCGCCCCGGGATGAGCTTCCGCGTGGTCTTCACCCGCAATGGCGAAGCACGTCCGGTGGTCCCCGAGGAGGCCATCGTATGGGGCGGGGATGGATCGCACCTGTTCGTCATTCGCGAAGGCGCAGCCAGGCGCGTCCCGGTGACGATCACCTCGCGGCGCGAAGGCGAGGTCTTCGTGGATGGCGAATTCGAGCGGACCGACCGGGTGATCGTCGAAGGGGTGCAGAAGGTGCGCGACGGGCAGGCCATCCGCGTGGTGGGCAGCGGGAATGCGGACCGGCAGGACGTCGAGGTCCGCCAGCCCCGATCGGGCGCTGCTGTAGCCGCCGATGAAGGATAGGGCCGACCTCCCCATGCTGGCGGTGAAGCGGCCGCTGCTGATCGGCGTGCTCAACCTGCTGATCGTGATTGCGGGTATCGCTGCGCTGATGGGCGTCGAGGTTCGCGAGCTCCCCAATGTCGACCGGCCGGTCGTGTCGGTCACCGCCAGCCTGCCCGGCGCTGCACCCGAGACCATGGATTCCGAGGTCACGAGCCTTCTCGAAGATGCCGTCGCGCGGGTTTCGGGCGTGCGCCAGATCCGCGCGTCGAGCGAGGAGAACAACAGCCGCATCCGTGTCGAATTTAATCCCGGCACCGATCTCGATACCGCTGCCTCCGACGTGCGCGAGGCGGTCAGCCGGACGACCCGCGACCTGCCCGAGCGCGTCGAGCAGGTGACGGTGGTCAAGGCGGACCAGGACGCGCAGCCGATCATGACGCTGGCCGTGCTGTCGGACAGCTACGACCAGGCCTCGCTGACGCGGCTGGTGGAAAACGACATCGTGCCCGAACTGCTCGCCGCCGAAGGGGTCGCCAGCATCGAACAGTTCGGCACCCGCGCCCGGCAGATGCGCGTGTCGGTCGACCCGGCACGGCTCAACCGCTTCGGGCTGACAATGACCGATGTCGCCGCGGCACTGCGGGGGGCCCCCTTCGACGTGCCGGTCGGCTCGTTCCGGTCGGACGCGCAGGAACTGGTGGTGCGCGCCGAAGCCAGCGCGGTCGATCCCGCGCAGATCGAGAATGTTGTCATTTCCGGTACCACTCGCGTCGGCGATGTCGCGCAGGCGGATTTCGCCCCCGCCAATGCGACCAACTTCGTCCGCCTCGACGGACAGCCGATCGTCGGGCTGGGCGTGGTGCGGCAGGCCAGCTCGAACACGATCGAGATATCCAGCGCCATTCGCGCGGATGTCGAACGCCTGAACGCGCGGTTCGACGATGTCCGGATCGACGTGGTGTCGGACGATGCCCAATTCATCCGCATTTCGGTCCGCGAAGTGCTGATTACGCTGGCCTTTACCATCGCTGTGGTCATCGGCACCATGCTGGTGTTCTTCCGCGCCTGGCGACCCACTGTCGTGCCCAGCGCCACCATCCCGGTCGCGCTGGTCGGGGTGATCGCGGGCATCTGGCTGATGGGCTTTTCGATCAACTTGCTCACTTTGCTCGCGCTGGTGCTGGCGACCGGGCTGATCGTCGACGATGCCATCGTGGTACTGGAAAACGCGCAGCGGTTGCAGAACAAGGGGCTGGGCCGGCGCGCGGCGGCGGTGCTGGGTACGCGGCAGGTCTTCTTCGCCGTCGTGGCGACCACGGCGGTGCTTGTTTCGGTGTTCGTCCCGATCAGCTTCCTGCCATCCGAAGCGGGGCGGCTGTTTCGCGAATTCGGCTTCGTGCTGGCCGTGTCGGTGATCATTTCCAGTTTCGTCGCGCTGTCGCTGGTCCCGGCACTGGCGGCGAAATTCGACTTGGCGACCGACGACAGCGCGCCGGGCAGGTTAGCTGGCTGGGGTCATGCGGCGAACCACCGCTATGAAAGCGCGCTGCGCCGGTGTCTCGACCGGCCCAAGCTGGTTGGAGCGGTGTCGGTCGCGCTCGCGGCGCTGGCGGCGCTGCTTTACACCCAGCTCGATAACGAACTGGTCCCCGACGAGGATCGCGGCGTCATCACGATCGATGCGACGGGCCCCGACGGGGTCGGCATCGATTTCATGGATGGCGAGCTCGACGAGGTGGAGCAGGTCATCGCGCCGTATCTTGCCAGCGGCGAGATCGAGAGCACCTTCTCGATCGTCGGCCGCTACGATCCCAATCGCGTCCGGGTGACTGCACAACTCGCCGATTGGAGCGAGCGCGACCGCAGCCAGACCGAGATTGTCGAGGAACTCAACCCGCCGCTGCAGGAAATTCCTGGCTCGCGAACCAATGCCCGGGGCCGCGGCACGCTGAGTTTCGGCGGTGGGGGCGACGGTATCGAGGTGGCGCTGACCGGCGCCGAATACCCGACGATCTACGCGTCCGCGCAGGCGCTTGCCACGGCGATCGACACCCGCTCCGAAATCCTCTCCAATCCCGACATTTCCTACCAGCCGACACAGCCGCAGCTCTCGGTACAGATCGATCGCCAGCGCGCTTCGGATCTCGGCGTCGAGCTGGACGATCTGGCGCAGACGCTGCGCGCGATGGTCGGCGGCGACGATCTGGTGGATCTCAACGTCGGCGACCAGGCGGTCCCGATCTTCCTCACCGCCCAGGCCGTGAGTGTCACCAATCCGTCGGACCTGCGCAATCTCTACGTCCGCGGGTCGGGCGGGGCGTTGATCCCGCTGTCCAGCGTCACCGTGATCGAAGAGCAGGGCATCGCCGCCGAACTCGACCGCACCGAACAACGGCGTGCAATCGAGGTCTCCGCGGATATTGCAGCCGGTACGCCGCTGCGCGATGCGGTCGACGAGATCGAGCGGTTGGGCGAGGAAGCGCTGGGGCCGGGGATCGACATGCTGCTGCAGGGCGATGCGGCGAGCCTCGAGGAAGCGTCGAGCGATCTGCTGCTGACCTATATCTTCGCGCTGGTGATCGTGTTCCTGGTGCTGGTGGCGCAATTCGAAAGCGTGACCAGCGCATTGGTGGTACTGCTGACCATTCCCTTCGCGCTTGCCGCGGCAGTATTCGCGCTGTTCCTGTCGGGGGTCTCGCTGAACATCTATTCGCAGATCGGGCTGGTTATGTTGATCGGGCTGATGGCGAAGAACGGCATCCTGATCGTCGAATTCGCCGACCAGTTGCGGCACCAGGGGCGCAGCGTCCGCGAAGCGGTGGAGGAAGCCGCCGCGATCCGCCTGCGGCCGATCATGATGACGCTGATCTCGACCGTGTTGGGCGCCCTGCCGTTGATCCTCGCCAGCGGCGCGGGTTCCGAAGCACGCCAGTCGATCGGCTGGGTGATTTTCGGCGGGCTGGGTATCGCGGGCATCTTCACGCTGTTCCTGACCCCGGTCATCTATCTCGCCATCGCGCGCTACGGGAACCCGCGCAATGTCGACCTCGCCCGCCTGCACAAGGAAATCGACGAGGTCGACGAGGATCTTGCCGTGGCGCAGGTATGAAGCACCTGGGTATCGTTGTGGCCGTCGCACTGGCGATGTCCGGCTGCGCCGGTAGCGAACCGGTCGCAATCGCGCCGCCCATCGCTGCCCCGGCTGTCTATGCGACCGATCTCCCCGCAGCCGGGTTGCAGGAGGAATGGTGGCTCGGCTTCGGTGACCCGGTGCTCGACCGGCTGGTCCGGCGCGGTCTGGAAGCCAATCTCGATATCGATGCCGCGTCCGGACGGCTTGCCGCCGCGGCCGCCCTGTTGCGCGCGGAACGGGCGGACCGGCTGCCGGGGCTCGACGGATCGGCCGAAATCGGAACCACGCTGGTGGGCGAGGGAGAGGATACGGCGGTGGCCGGCCTGTTCGCCCTGTTCGACCCCGATCTCAATGGGCGGCTGGCAGCCGAGGTGCGCGCCGCCGTGGCCGATTACGCCGAGACGAACTACCTGCTGGCCGAGCAGCGCCGGCTGGTCGCTGCTGCGATCGCCAGCCAGTATATCGAATACCGCCGGACGCAGACGCAACTCGACCTGCTCGAACAATCGACCGACCTGCAGGACCAGACGCTGCGCATCGTCACCCTGCGGTTCGAGGCCGGGCTAGCTGCCAATCTGGACGTGCGCCGCGCGGCAGCGGACCTCGCCCAGACCCGGGCTCGCCGGGGATTGGTCGAGATTGCCCGCGCCAATGCGCTCAGCGCGCTCGCGATCCTGCTGGCAGAGCCCCCCGGGGCCTTCGCGATCGAGCCGCTCGCCGATGGATCCCGGATACCTGGATATGGCGCGGGGCCGCCAGCGGGCGTGCCCGCCGACCTGCTTCGCCGGCGGACCGATATCCTCGCTGCCGAAGCGCGGCTCGCGCGGGCGGCCGCCGAGATCGGAATCGAACAGGCGGATCTGCGCCCGTCGCTGACGATACCCGGTGAAATCGGCATCGGCGACGGGCTGCTGAGCGGGCTGTTCGGCGATTTCCTGGTCGGGATAGCCGCCTCGATCGACATTCCGATCTTCGACGGCGGACGCCGCCGCGCCGAAGTCGCTGCGGCCGAGGCCGTGGCCGAGGCGCGCGTGGCCGAATATCGCGCCACGTTCCTCAACGCTCTGGGCCAGGTCGAGAATGCGCTGGTATCGATCGAGGCCTATCGCCAGCGCAATGCCGCGCTCACCGAAGCGATCGACCAGAGCGAGACCGCGCTCGCACAGTCGAACGCGCTGTACCGCGAGGGCCTGGCGTCCCTGTTCGATGTGCTCGATGCGCAGCGCCAGCTGATCGCCAGCAGGCAGGCGCTGATCGACAGCGAGGCGGCACTGGCCAGTTCCTTCGTCGCTTTTCATTCGGCTATCGGATCGCAGTAAACGCCGCCCGCATTACTCGCGCTGCGGCTGCCGTATCCTAAATCCCCCGCGTCCTTCAAAACACCGGCATGAAGCCGCCGTATCCGGTGAAGAAATTCTCTTTCGGAACGAACGGCTTGGCTGCTCGCTGATAGACTGCGCTCATCCCGCGCAGGCAACAGGAGGAAACTTATGGCTGAAATTCCAGTCGAGAAGAAATCATCGATGACGTGGCTCTGGCTGCTACTGGCAGCAATACTCGCAGCGTTGCTGATCTGGTGGATCACCGCCGACGAAGACGATGCCGATCCCGTGCTCGCCGAGACCGCCATCGAAGCCGACGCAGGTGCCGATCCGATGCCGATGACGCTGGCTGCCATACTGGCCAATCCCCAGTCGTATATCGGACAGGAATTCGCAGGCGAGGTGAGCGTTGCCGGACCGCTGACCGACCGGGGCTTCTGGGTTGAGAACGACGGCGCGCGGATGTTCGCGTTGATCATCGACGAACCCCGCGAAGTCGAGATCGACATCAATCCCGGACAGGAACTGCGCATTTCGGACGGCATGATCCGCGAAGGCGGCGAAGTCTCCGATGTCGAAGGTGTTCCGCTCGATGACGACACTCTCGCGGTTCTCGCCGATCAGGACGTGTTCCTGATTGTCGACGAGGACAATGTCGAGATCCTCGAGCGTCCGTAAGACTAGAAAGGACCTATTATGAAGAACGATGATCGCTTCGGCGAACTCGAAGCCCTCGATTCCTGGCAACTCGTCCATGACGAGCAGGACATCCGTGGTTGCACCGTGGCCTCGGTCACGGGGACGCATTACGGAACGATCGAGGATATGCTGGTGGACAAGGAAAAGGAACACGTCGCAGCCGTACGGCTCGACGATGGCCGGATCGTTGCCGCCGACAATCTCGAAATCAGGGGCCGGGACGTGATCTATCACGACGACCTCGCCGCGTCCCGGGTGAATTACACCAAGGTACGCCGGCCGGCCGTCTGATTTTCAGGCCGCATAGCGGGGGATCGCGATGCGCGGTTCCCCCGTTCCCGGACCCGCCAGAAGGTCGAGCCATCCCGATTGCTCGGCACGCTTGAAGACCCCCGTCCGCCAGGATGGGGGTCTTCGCGTTCAGGCTTTGCGGAGAACAGACTGCCCGAAAGATATCTGCCTTATGCGCGGCTCCGCTCAGCGCGGGAGGCCGCCGCCCAGCGCGACGAACAGCGTCGCGCCGTTCTGCAGATAGGCCCGCTGCGTGGTGAGCAATTGCTGCTGGGCGGAGAACAGATTGCGCTCGGCATCGAGCACTTCGAGATAATCGGCCACGCCCTCGCGGTAGCGCAGCCGGGCGAGCCGCGCGATACGTTCCTGCGCGGCGACACCCTGCTCCTGCGCGGCGACCTGCTGGGCCAGCCAGCGCCGCCCGGCGAGGCCGTCGGACACTTCGCGGAATGCCGTCTGGACTGCTTTTTCGTACAGTGCGACCTGTTCGGTCTCCCGCGCCCGGGCCAGATCGAGATCTGCCTCGCGCGCTCCCCAATCGAAGATGGGTAGCGAAAGGGATGGGCCGAAAGACCATGTGAACCCGTCCGAACCGAACAGGTTAGCCAGGTCGCTGGAGGCGAAACCCGCATTGCCGGTGAGCGAGATCGTCGGGAAAAAAGCCGCCCGGGCGGCACCGATGTCGGCGCGCGCGGCACGCAGCTGTTCTTCGGCGGCGGTAATGTCGGGGCGCACCAACAGCAGGTCCGACGGCA
>Ga0115012_10002608_pt1 | contig 10567 bp, 7 predicted proteins | sample TroAtlMetagenome_FD_88706 | JGI IMG/M metagenome (GOLD analysis project Ga0115012, IMG submission 88706) | Marine eukaryotic phytoplankton communities from Atlantic Ocean - Tropical Atlantic ANT10 Metagenome | ecosystem: Environmental > Aquatic > Marine > Oceanic | place: Tropical Atlantic Ocean...
CAGAAAGAATTGAAAACTGAGCAAGTTTATGATTTTATTGCAGATTCAATAGATCAGATATTTACAGATGAAGAAGTATTTGATTCTTCAACAACTACAAAGAAGGAATTCCGCACATTTGTTGATGGTTTGACTACTAAGCAATTTGAGAAAATACAGCAGTTCTATGTTACATGTCCCAAACTCAGTCATAAATTTACAGTAGTAAATCCTAATACTGGAAAGGATTCTGAGTACACAATTGAGGGACTCCAAAGTTTTTTCGCATAGCACTCTTTCAGAATAGTCTGGAGGGGTACTATAAAATGAATTTTGCTTTGATGCAATACCATAAATACAGTTTGAGTGAAATTGATTCGTTAATTCCTTGGGAGAGAGAAGTTTATACTACTCTTCTTATGCAATACCTTGAAGAAGTCAAACAAAAACAAGAAGCAGCAAAACGTAAATAATGGCAGCATTACAGCAAACATGGTCTGGAGACTTATCAGTAGAAATAGCTGGTAAGATAATTGATGCTGTTAAGAATCTTTCTAAGGATAAAAAAATAGATGAAACTAATGCTTCTACTGAAGTTAAGGAAGCAGCAAAGAAATTAAATAAATCTGATTCCGATTCAGTACCAGTTAAAGATCCTGAATTGAGAGAAACTATATCTAAGTTATTTGGTGTAAAACTTGATGCAAAATTAATTGCATTTGAGGGAAAAATTGATCGTACAGTAGAGTCTGTTAATATAATAGGAGCAGGGATAGTTGATGTACAAAAACTCCTTGTAGAGCAGAATTCTCTTCTTGAAGCAAAACTTGATGAGATGGTTAAAGTTCTAACCAATAAAAATGATTTTTTAAATCAAGAATTTGAAGATAGTAGTGAAGATGCAGAAGCAATGAGAATTGCTTCACAAAGTCCTGACTTTGGAACTGGTGATTTGAACCGTACAGTTGGAAGGGGTTTGGAGTCACCTCTTACTAGAATTGTACGACATATATTAAGGATAACACAGAGGAAATTCTACCGAACACTTGGTAAAGGTATATGGAAATTGACTCCAGAGGTAGTAAAAAACATTATACGTAGTAGTAAAAAATGGGCTACAAGAAGATTAGTTGAAAAACCTTTGTTTTGGCTTTCAAATAGGAATTTAGTTAAGGGTCTTGTTAATAGAATTGGTGGATATGGTGCATTATTGAAACTCCAGCAGCAGCTGCTAGCTGGTGGTGCTAAAAAACAAGTTATCACAAATGTTGCAAAAGCTGGTGGTAAAAGTAAAGGAATTAAACCAATTGTTACTCAATTATCTAAGATGGGTGGTAAGGAAGCAATTGAGCAAACTGTCAGAGCAGGATCTAAAAAGGCTTTGAGTAAAAGTGCCATGAAAATAGCACAAGCAAAAGCCAAATTTGGTGTAAGATCTACTGCTGGAAATATACCTTTGGTTGGTTTTGGTACTGGTCTTATCTTTTCAATACAAAGATTATTAGAAGGTGACATTGTAGGAGCAGCATTAGAAGCAGCTTCAGGTATTTCAGCTGGACTTGGATTTTTTGGTGTTTCTATGGGGATTGATGTTGGTATTTTAGGTAGAGATATATCAAGGGCCACAGGATTGGAAAGGGGAACTGGATATGAGTCTGGTAGTGGTTTTACACGAGGTGGATTGACAGTTCTTCATGGTACTGAAGCTGTTATTGGTAAAAAGGATAGAAGTGATTTGATAAGTTCTTCAATTGATTTTTTATCTTCTGTTTTTAAAACTAGTATAAATCGTGTAAATCATATGTTTACAGGAAGAAAAATAAATTTACCTACTCCCATTACTACTCCTAAAACAGACAAATTTAAAAATGAAGTTAAAACTACTAATAATTCTATTGATGCATTGAAAACTGAAATTAGGGAAGCTGAGAGTGGTGGTTCTGGTGGATATAAAGCAATTTATTCTGGTGCTAAAGAGGGATTTCCTGGTGCAGATAAAGATATTACAAAGATGACTATACAGGAGATATATGATCATCAAACTGATTATCTAAATTATCAGAGGGATGTCTTGCAATTACCACCAGAGAAACGTAGTGCTGCTATGGGAGCATATCAATTATTGTATGTAAGAACTGCTGCTGATGCATTGGGTATTTCACGAGATACGTTGTTTGATAAAGAAACTCAAGATAAACTTGTTATGTGGTGGATAGATTCTCCTTCTCGTGCTAATTGGTCAGCATATCAGTCAGGTGATATTTCAGCAGAAGAGTATAACAATCAATTGGCAGGACAATTTGCTTCAATTAAAAAATCAGACGGGAAGGGTGTGTATGATGGAGATGGTATTAATGAGGCACGTCATGATATTTTAGATCTTATTAAATCTCTAAAAACAAATAATAAAGGTCAAAATATAATACCACCATTGCCACCATTGCCACAAACAACTGAAATGTTTGAAAAAAGTGCAATTTTAGAGGATATGGAACAATTAGTTTCTTTGACACAACCAACAGTTGTTATTAATGGTCAATCTTCTAATAGTGTGAGATCTAGTAAGAGTAATATAGTTATATTGGAGGATAATTTCTTAGAAAAATATCGCATGGCGAGGTTAGGAGCATAAAATGGCATCATTACAGAAGACATATTCAGGAGATTTAACTACTAGTATTGCTAGACAACTTTGGTTTGCTAGAAATGTTGCTGCTGCTGCGAAGGAAGATGCAGTAGGTGTAGCAGAAGGATATGGTATAGATCCTATGTTCCTTCCTGGTGAGTTTATGGGTAGAGCATTACAGGTGCAAGCCACTAGAATGCTTCCTGAAAGATTTCAGAGACAAATGCCATCGGTAACGATGGGAGATCCTTCTTATCTTGCAAGAGGACAAGGTATAGTAGATCCATTGATGGGACTTGGAAAGGTAGGTGAAGGTCAAACTCCACTATCTCCAGAGAAGGTTTTGAAACTTAGAAATCTTCCAGAGTATCAAAAACTTGCAAGTCCAGAAGAAAGAAAATTTAAAGGTACAACAGCAAATACACAAGTAGCAAATAAACCTATTACTAATACCTCTAAAAGAACTAAGGGTGTTAAGGTAACAGATGAGAAACTTGGTAATTTCTTATCTGCTGTTTCATTATCTTTGAGTGCTACCATTGACTCAATGAGTAATAAACTTAATGAGTCAGATAATGTTCTTATTAAAGTTAAAGATGGTATTACTAATGTTCATAAACAACTGGAAAATAGTGGTGATACTCTTGAAGAGAAGTTGGATTCTATTATTTCAGCATTAAGAGATCAAAATAATTTCAGTTTTAAAAGGAAAAAGAAGGATGATGCTAAGATAGAGGAATTACAGACAGAACAAGAGAATATAGATAACGGAACTAATCTGATTCGGAAAACATTTGAAAATGATGATGAGTATGAAAGAAGACAAGCTGCTGATGATGAAGAGGAGAGAACAAGACAATTCCTTCAGTTGAATCAGGTTCAAGGAATTAATCAAATTAATATACCAGATCCTTGGTCTGACGCAAAGCAGCTAGAGAGAGGTGGTATAATTTCTGGACCTGATAGTGGATATCCTGTAATATTACATGGTGATGAAGCGGTTATTCCACTAGATAATAATTTTACTCAGAGAGAACCAAGTGCTATTGATGGTAGGATTAGTAGTCCACGACCACAATCAACAATTGTTAATAATTTTTCTCAAATAGATCAACAGGTTGAAAAGGGTACGCCATCAATGCAAAAATTTGGTCTTAACTTCTTCAATTCTGCTGTTAATATTGATAGAACTGAACAAAAGAAGGCAAGTGATAAGATATATGATATTGTAACTAGACCTATTGCTACTATTGGAAGTACTGTAACTAATTTATTACAGAATACCTTTGGTGATTCTATAGGTACAAACTTTTTTAGTAGTTTGATTAATGGTGTATCTTCATTATTCCAAACCGAGAATAGTGTTAGAACTATACAGAATTCTACTAGTTCTAACTCTAGTCAATCTAATAATGATAATACAAACGTTTCAAATAATTCTGAAACTTCTGAATCAATTGCATCTTCAGATGGAGGACATACTCCGTTTACACATAGTGGTGCTGTACCGACTATGCTATCATCAACAGTTAATAATAGTCAAACAAGTGTACTTAGTCAATGGTGGAATAAAGGAAGGAATATGAGAGTTCCTAATGAGTCTTCTGCTAGTTGGAAGACATTAATGTCTGATGATATGAAGCAAATTACTAAGACCAATAAAGCGTTTAAGGAAGGTGCTAAGGGTATAAAGGGATGGAGACCTCTAAAAGCTTTCACTCCTAAGATGTTTAGTACTGGTCCAACTCCTGCTGTTCGTCAGGCAATTGAGAGACCTCTTGGAGCATTAGCAGGTGGAAGTAAAATTCTTGGTAGAGGTGTAGCAGGTGGATTGGGTGGTTTTATTATGGATATGATATTCCCCGAACCAATCAATACATATGATCAAGTGACGGGACCGAATGCTTTTTATAATAATCCTTCCCTAACCGAGGAACAACGTAATTTTTATATGAAGAGTATTCATTCTCATTCTGGTGGAACTGATCTTCAGGTTAAATCAGCAGAACAGTCAAAAGAAAATGCTCTTGGTAGTTTAGATCAAAATATTATAAATTCTGAACCAATAGTAATAAATAACTCTAGTAATACACAGAGTATTGAGCAAGAACCTATAGATCACATTGCTACTGCTGGAGATCCTGGTCTAGATCAATTCTATCCTTCTCCTTATTGATATGACAGAAGAAAAACAGTTTGCTTCGGATTGTGAAATATTATCCATACCTATATGGAAAGTAGGTGAGGATAATGGGAAACCTCATGCTAACCTTATGGGTATAGCAGCTTCTTTTAGGTACTATGAGGATGTTCTATGGCCTTCTTATGGCGGTAGTATCGTAGTAATGGATACTGGAATGAATCTTATTTCAACTATGCCAATTCAAGGGTTTGAGAAGGTTGTTTTTAATGTTAAGATGGATGGAGATGATAAGAGTTATAGTTTTAGAGTATGGAGTGTTACTAATAGGATAGTAATGGATAGAAAACAGTCATATACTTTAAATCTTATATCAGAGGAAGGATTAGTCAATGAGGGACTTCGTGTTAGTAATGTAAGAGAGGGAAAAACATCTGAGGTAGTTAAAAAAATCATCAAAGAATTTTTTAATGTTGAGATGAAAGATGAACAGGTAGATGAATCAGTTACTTCTATTAAAATTCTTCCTGCAAAGAAAAGTCCATATTCTTTAATTAGGTCATTGCAGACAAAAACAGTATCACTTCCAGTAATTCCTACTCAAACTTCAAAAAGAAATCCAAAACCAGATGATAAGAAAGTAGAGTCGTCTCATGTTGGTAATAATGTGGATAATGCTAAAGGTAGTGCTGGATATTATTTCTATCAGAATTATAATGGTTTTAATTTCAAGTCAATTGATGTATTAGCAAATCAAAAACCCACTAATACAGGAGATAATCCATATTTTTATGGTTCTGGTAAAACAGAATATGAATCTAATATGAAGATACAAGAGATTCAATATGGAACTGAAATTAATATGATGAAGAATTTGAGGGAAGGATCATACTCATCATTAGTTTGTTTTTTTAACATAAATACAGGCAAATATAATGAAAGGTTGTTTTCTCTTAAGGATACTTGGGATAATATGGTTCATTTAGGAAATGAAGAAAAGGAATTACCTTACGGTCAATCTGAATTATCTTCACGTCCTACTAGAATTATGTCAACTGTAGTTAATCACGAGAATTGGAATATGGGAGATGGTATAGCCGACTCTGAAGATCCTAATCGTGATACTAAGTTTGAATACACTGACAATCAAATGGATTACCTCTCGCAATCCTACGCAAGATCTGGTATAATGACAACAAACCAATTAACGATTTCTCTAACAGGACATCTAGAATTGGTTGCTGGCGACTTAGTTAATGTTGAAGTTCCAAATCAAGTTCCTGATCAAGAAAAGGATTCAGACCCTTTTGATCAAGAATACAGTGGAACGTATTTGATAAAAAAGTTAAACCATCAGTTTGACATTTCGCATCAAACCGTATATACTGTGTTGGAATTGATTAGAGATTCTACTGGTATAAGAGAAGATTCAACTAACAATGACGTTTTGCTCTATTAATTACACAATTATGACAACTATAGAAGACCATATAAAAAAAGACAAAGAGATCATTGATGATCCTACAGTATCACCTGCTGCTCGCAGACATGCTAAAGATGAGTTACACGACCTCATAGAGTATGAAGAGCATCATCATGATGAGATTGTAGCAGGAGATCACCATGATCCAAACTGCTTAGAATTATTCTGTGATCAACATCCAGATGAACCAGAATGCTTAGTATACGATGATTGATTCTTCCTTAAGTAACCTATACCCTATCGTTCAAATAGGATCTGATGGATTCAATTGGTGGATCGGTCAGATTGAGTCTGAGAAACAGACAGATTTGAAAGGTGGTGATAGGTGGAAGGTAAGAATAATAGGAATTCATCCTCAGACTTGTGATGAGGTTAAATCCGAAGATTTGCCTTGGGCAATATGTATGCATTCTGTTGCGAATCCTCATACGCCTGGTGGTAATGTTTCTGTAACAACCCAACTTGCCGATGGATCTTGGGTTGTTGGATTTTTCTTAGATCAAGAGAAACAACAACCTGTGATAATGGGTAGTATAGGAAGAGTTCCTGCATCAAAAACTGATAAAGATATAGAACCTACTCCTGGTGTTGGATGTAATTCTTTTGCTACATTTCTTGATCCTGATAATAAAAAGGAATTTGAACAACCAGTAGAAGAAACTACTACTGAAGCATCACCTACTCCAACAGAAGCAGGACACACTTCAACTAAAACAACAAAGTTTCAAGAAGCAAAAACTGGCGATACCTCAACAAACAATCAAGCTGGACTTAATGTATGTGTTGAGGTTGCAGATCCTTGTGGTAAGGATACTAATGTTGGTCAAACTATGTCCAGATTATTTCAGGAGATGCTTTATGAGACGCAACGTAATAATGGAAAACTAGGTGATTATCTAGTTGGTGAAGTCTCTGGTAAAATGTATGATTCTATATCTATTGGAAGAAAGTATACCAACAAAGCAATCAGAGTCATAAGATCTTTTATTGCTAAAGTCAAAGGATTTGTTGTTGAGAAGATAAAGATAGCTGTTGGTAAACTTACTGATGCTTTACTACAACCAACAAATCTTGGAAATTCTCTTACTAAAGTTACTTCGTTTTTCAATACAAAGTTAGCATTAATTGGTTGTGCGATGGAGGATCTTTCAGATCGTCTTGCAGAATGGTTAACAGAAGTTATCTTTGGTTATCTCTTCAACATCTATAAGGAAACAGCATGTCAAGTTGATAAGTTTGTTGGTGGAATTTTAAGTAAGATTCAGTCAACAATGGAAGACCTTCTACAAGGTGTGTTAGGACCACTTCAATCAATTCTTGGGGCAATTGCATCACCACTTAATATGATAGGAGATGCTGTTAATTATGTACTAAATCTTCTTGGTATTCAGTGCAGTGGACCTAAAAAAGAATGTGCAAATGTTACTAAAGTATGTTCACATGGTAAGACTGATACTCGTGATGATGAGGATTGGTTGGATGGATTGTTGAAAGGAATTGAGGATATGAATGATGCACCAGCAGATTGGAATACTTATACTTGTGATGATGCATACGAAGGAACTAAACTTAGTGAAACAGATGTTAGTTTCATAGGTGGTATACAAGATCCTCAAGTATTACAAGTCATTAACTATACTATAGCAGATTTAAGAGTAACTGAAGGAGATATTGCTGAGTTTGTAGTTAAAAGATCAGGTTTTATAGATGTTGCTTCTAGTGTTTCTTATTCTACTAGAAATGGTACGGCAACGGCAGGTAGTGATTATTTGGAAACAAACGGTATATTAGGATTTCTTCCTGGAGAAACAGAGAAGACTATTAAGGTAAGAACTATTATAGATTCTGAGGATGAGTATATTGATGAAGATTTCTTTATGAGAATCTATAAACTAACACCAACCAGCATAAAATCAACTAGCACGAAGAATATTGCTAGATGTTTAATATCTGATAGGGAAGTTAGAACTCAAGTTTCAAACGATAGTTTAAATGAGAGTTTGAATGTTAATAATCCATCATTCCCTAGTTTCAATCCAGAGGATGATATTTACGAAGATCCTCTTGATCCAGATGCTGATAATGGAACTACTATTGTGACTGAGGATGGTGTTACTACTACAACAACTGATGGTGAATCAACAAGTCAACAAGCGGTTAAAGAATATGCAGTTACTGCTGATAAAGCATCTGTTAAAGAAGGTGAGTTTATAACTTATACTATCACAACTCAGAATGTACCTAATGGTAGTATTTTAGGTTATACTTTATTTGGAACTGACATTACACCAGATGATATTGTTGGTGCTTCTATGACAGGATCATTTGAAATAGAGGATAATACATCTACTGTTGTGGTGGGTATTTCTGAAGATGGTGAAAGGGAAAATGATGAGGGTTTGGTTTTCTCTATTAATGGCACAGGATCAAGAACAAGTGTTTTGATTATATCAGATGCTTCTGGACTTACTGATGAAGAATTGAGACAAAGAGATGATAGTTCTTCTTCTAGTGTAACATTACCAGAGAAATTAAAAGTTCCTATAGTTGGAGATATTATAACAGATTCAGATGGTGGTATTATTCATATACCAGTTATCAATTCTGGTGATCCTTATAAGGAACCACCAAATATATTTGTTACTGGTGAAGGGTTTAGAGCATCTGCTATTCCTTTACTTGATTCTAATGGATTCCTTACAGAAATACGTATTACAGATCCAGGATATAATTATAAATTGAATACTTCTGACAATACTGCAAAGGAATGTATTATTGATTCATTTACTTTAATCAAACCAGGACAAGAATATACATCAACTCCTAAAGTATATGTAAATGGAGACGATAGAGTTGCTGAAGCAGTTATTGAAGATATGAGACTTGTTAGTGTAAGAATAAAAGATAGAAGTAGGATATATACTTCTCATCCTGAAGTTAGAATACTTGGTGGTGGTGGATATGGAGCAAAAGTTATTGCTTCTATAGTATGTCTTGATCCTGATAATCGTGTTGCAATTGGTTCTGCTAAGATTGGCACAGGATCATACATTGATTGTCCTTAGGAGGTGATATGACAGAAAATTTTGATTCGGCATTCCTAGAAGAAAAGGCAGTTACTGGACCTCCCAAAAGAACTACTGGTGATGGTGTCACTCCTACTACATCAAATGAGACACAGGACAAAAAGGAGGTAGCTCCAATAGTTCTTGTTAATGGTCCTAATCATACCATACTTGATGATAATGGTGATTTAGAGATAAGAAATAAAAATGATGGTTTTGGTATTCATATAAGTGAAGGGGGTGATATAGGAATATATTGTGGTACAGGTGCTAATGGTAAGAATCTTAGCGGTAGAATAATTATTAATGCACCTAAAGGTGGTATAGAAAAATATGGTGGTGCATTATTAAGTGAATATACTGCTGATGATAAGGATCAAGTTCAGGGTGAAGGATCTAAAACTACTGCTCAGTCTGGAAAAGGTGGAATAGCAAAATCTGATATGATTTATGGCAATTGGATGGTTGAAGTAAAGGGTGGTGATATTGGATTTAATGCAACAAATATTACTGTAAGAGCAGATGATGTATTGTCTCTTATTGGTGGAGAAGTTATAGTACAAGGTGGACCCAATGCTGGTGGAGATATTAAATTACAGAGTGGTAATTTAACTACAACAGCATCTTTACAAACAGTTGCTATCAGTTCTCAAAAGATGACTGTGGGTGTAGGAGAAGAAACAGCGTTAGTGTTTGATCCAAGAGGATCAAGAAATATAATAACTGCTGGACATTTAAATGTTAAATCTATGGGTGATTTAAAGGTAAATACCCTTGGATGTGCTAGTATGCATTTTGCTGGTAATCCTATTCCTACTGGTGGTGTTCCATTAATTAAGAAGAGAAAGACTTCTCTGAATGTAGGTACTAAGTTGGGTAATATTGGTATTAGTACTAAGGTTGGAAGTATTTCAATGGGAGCAGGTGGATTTGGTGATTTGACTGGATTACTTCCAGGTTCAGTGAATATTAAAGCAAAGGTTGACGTAAAAGTTAAGGGTACTTTAATTTACCTCAACTAGTGTGCCAGTTGTATAACTGTCACAAGGGGGGTTGACCGCATATGCATAAGGTGGCATAATGTATAAATAACTTTACAACTAATCAGGCCCGAAAGAATCGTACCCTGTGCTGATGTAAGCAGATCCCATGTCGGGGATCTTATCATCCGCAGGGTATTTTTGTATCCTTGCGAGACACTTAAAAAAACAAACATGTCTATCAAATCAACAATCGCTGCTATTGCAGCATCTCCTTTCCTTCTCGCTGGTGCA
>Ga0115012_10002610_pt1 | contig 10566 bp, 5 predicted proteins | sample TroAtlMetagenome_FD_88706 | JGI IMG/M metagenome (GOLD analysis project Ga0115012, IMG submission 88706) | Marine eukaryotic phytoplankton communities from Atlantic Ocean - Tropical Atlantic ANT10 Metagenome | ecosystem: Environmental > Aquatic > Marine > Oceanic | place: Tropical Atlantic Ocean...
TATATTCCTTGTTCAATGCACCAGGAAGTAATCCGTCTTCATTTTCTAAAAGAACCTTTGGCTCAGAAGAAGCCATTCCTACTGCAACTAATCTATCTTTATTCACTCCTTGCTCAACTAAATAATCAACACAGCTCTGAGCTCGATCAAAAGACAACCTGGTGTTTAAAGTGTCGCTACCTCTAAAATCTGTGTGAGATCGTAGTTCAATAACAACATTGGGCCAATCTAAATTTAACTTAGATGCTAAAGAATCTAATTCTGCTTTTGAAGATTCACGAAGATCAGATTTACCTAAATCAAACAACACACTATTTAAAACCAAAGGACGTCGTGTTGTTACCATTTCAAATTTTCTATACATGGAATACTCTAAATGTCCTTCTGTATAGCTACAAACATTTGGATTCTTCTCTTCTTCCATCTCCCTAGTTATATATTTACAATCACGATTTTTAACGTTACGCGTACTAACAGTAGTATCGGACTGCTGTGCAAACCATTCTTTATTTACCACTATTCTATAATCCTCATTTTCACTAAAATTGCATTCGTCAAAAACAAAATTACCAAAACCATCTGTTTGAGCAATTTTACTAGAAGTAGGTCCTATTAATTCTACCTGAGCACCTGAAATTGGTGAACCATCAGCAACATCAATAACTTGACCAGACAGATTAAAGAAAATCTGTTGTTTGTCAAAATAATAAATATCTACTTTTCCTTTGCTTTTCCATTTGGAGCCAATTCTATTTGAAGAAAAATAGCCCTTTAACTCTGGCTCTAAACCAGGCTCACTATAACGCTGAAATGTAATACCAAAATCATCAAAACAAGTATTAACTGGATACTGTAAGTTTTCAGCTTTATGAAACATTGTTTCAGCTGAACCACTTGATTCAAAATTATACTCTGATTTATATATATCTAACCCTCCCATTCCTGGTCGACCATTAGATGAGAAATATAAATTTTTGGTTGAACCATTAAAAACAGGAAAGCCTTCATTACCATCACTATTAACATTTGGTCCTAAATTTTGTGGCTCACCCCAAGATTTTTTTCGTCGATCATAACGACACACATATATATCACTACCCCCAAAACCACCTTCAATGTTGGCAGCAAAAAACATAGTTTTTTCATCAGGACTAATAGATGGACCATGAACATTAACCATAGTATCAATAGGAATTTTTTCCATTTTTACATCCTTAAATTTCTTAGACTTAAATGTTGCTGAATATATCCTTCTTCCTTGGTATCTATTTCGAGAAAAAATAGCCCTTGTAAAATACATTTTATTGCCTCGTTTATTAAAGGATACAGCTCCCTCTTCAGAGTTTTTTAAATTCACAATATCAGCTAATCCGTCGGTAATATTACTTAAAGTAGTTTCATCCCAATCAGGCGGAGTAATTGTTTTACTAGATTTTTTTCTCTTACCACGTTCTTTTTCAGGTTTCTTAATTGAAAAAATATCTGAAAAATATTGGCCTGTCATATGATTCTTACTTCTACCTAAAACACCTTCTCTTGACGATGTAAAATATAACTCATCATTCTTCTTACCTTTCATCACTGGACAATAATCATCTGATTTCGAATTTAAATCAGTTCCAGCATTAACAACTCGATATTTACTACCATCCTGAATCCATTCTTTTGTTAATTCAAGTGATTCTAACGCAAAAGAGCCTTTTGGATTATCTGGGTCTAGTTTTATAAATTTTTCATATTCGGACTCAGCCTTATCGAATTTCTCCATTCCCTTATAGCATTCTGCTAAATAATAATGTACTAATGGATTATCATATCTCATTTTAATTGTTCGTCTGAAATTTGTTTCAGCTTTTTTAAAATCTCCTAAGAAAAAATAACATTGTGCTAATTTAAAACCTATTTCATTTTTCTCAGCTCTATCATTGGATCTTTGATATGCATTTTTAAAAATCTTTTCTGCCTTACCATATTCACCGTTATCAAAAGCCTTATTAGCTTTTATAAAATCACCTGATTGACCATAGCTAAAAGATGACAGAATAATAAGTGATAAAAAAATATACTTTTTGAATTTCATATAAAAAAAATTTGTTATAAACATCAAATTATGTTCGCAATTTAACAATTAATTCCGTAGAAGGAAAAAAAATAGAGAAATTAGAAAAAATCATCAAACAGGACTAACTGTATTAATCATAATAGCTACTATTTTATAAGGGTCAGCATTTGATGCCGGCCTTCTATCTTCTAAATATCCTTTCCATTCATTGGATGGAAGAGAAATTGGAATTCGAATTGAAGCACCTCTATCTGATACTCCATAACTAAATTTATCGATTGATTGAGTTTCATGCAAGCCGGTCAATCGCTGCTCATTTGCAGACCCATAGACAGCTATATGTTCATTATGATTAGTACCTAATGCCTCACAAATAGACTCTATGTAATCCTTGCCTCCAACCTCTCTCATTTTTTTGTTCGAAAAATTACAATGCATACCAGACCCATTCCAATCTCCTTGAACTGGCTTAGGATGAAATTCAAGACCGACCCCATACTCCTCAGTTACTCTATGAAGTAAATAACGTGACATCCATAAATCATCACCTGCTGCATATGGATCAGTTCCTAGAACCTGGAACTCCCATTGACCCAATAAAACTTCTGCATTAATTCCTGTGATATTGAGACCTGCTTCAAGGCACAAATCTAAATGTGCCTCAACAATTTCTCGTCCTGCCACATTTTTACTTCCTACAGAACAATAATACATGCCCTGTGGATTAGGAAAACCCTGTTCTGGAAAACCTAACGGCCTAACACCATCCATCAAAGTGTATTCTTGCTCAAAACCAAACCAATAATCATTAAATCCCTCTTTAATCTGAGAACGAGTATTAGAGACATGTGGCGTTCCATCAGGATTCATAACTTCACATAAAACTAAATAAGCATTAAGTCTTGCTGGATCTTTATAAATACGAACAGGCTTAAGCACACAATCTGAAAAACTTCCTTCTGCTTGCTGCGTAGAGCTTCCATCAAAAGACCATTCAGGTAAACTAGCAACTTCTTCGTCGAAATTAGCAAATTGAAGAACTTTGGTTTTGCTTCTCAGATTAGCTTCTGGCTGATAACCATCTAGCCAGATATATTCAAATTTAATAGGAGTCATGGGAAATTAATTTTTAATAGTTTTTAATAACGAATTATACAAAAGGATTAGTAATTAAATTTATTGCATAAATCAAACATATTTAAAATTAATATCTTTTTTTTATTAACATAAATAAGATTTTATTAACACAATTTATAATATATTATTTATATAGGTCAGTATCAAATTCTTTATAAATATCATCAATAGATCGTTTTATTTTATAAAAAAATTTTCCTGCATCCTTCATTAAATCTGGAAGGTTTTTAGATCCAAAGAAAATTAAATAAATGAAGAAAACTAGAAAAATTTCTCCAAATCCTAAGTTTAGCAAGAGTAAATACATATAGGTTATAGGTGCTTTATTTTGTTGTGTCATACATAATTGGAGATGCAATGAATAAAGATGAGTAAGTACCTACGACTACACCTGTCATAATTGCAAACATAAAACCTCGAATTATCTCTCCACCAAAAATAAATATAACTAATAATACAAAAAAGGTGGTCAATGATGTATTTATTGTTCTACTTAAAGTGCTATTTAATGCACTATTGATCACATCACTACTATCCCCAACTTTCACAGCAACATATTCTCTGATTCTATCAAAAACTACTACTGTGTCATTTAATGAATAACCAATTACTGTTAAGACAGCTGCAATAAATGCCTGGTCAATTTCTAAAGAGAATGGCAAAATACCATAAAACAATGAAAAAATAGATAACAATATCATAACATCATGGAAAACTGCTAACACAGCACCTAAACTATATTGCCATTTTTTAAACCTAATAAGGATATATATAAAAATTAACATTAATGAAAACAATATTGACCAAACTGCAGATTTTTTAATATCATCTGCGATTGTTGGACCAACTAATTGTGAACTCATAACCTGATATTTACTATCACTAAATAAAGATAATCCACTATTTAACTTTTCTTCTACAAAATCATCAGCTTCTAAATCATTAATCATATAATTAGTAGTGATTTTAACCTGATTTATATCACCAAAAGTTTTAACTTCTGGAAACATTTTTAAATTATTTTCAGTGACAAATATATCCCCTAATGCAGATCTTAATTCATTAGTGGCAACAGGCTCCTCAAATCGAACCACATATGTTCTTCCTCCTTGAAAATCTACCCCCTGATTCAAGCCTTTTGTAAAAAGAGAAAATACACCAACCGTAATAATCAATGCAGACAAAAGGTAATAACGTTTTCGATTAGGAATAAAAGCTATATTTAAATTTTTAAAAGCACCTTTGGTGATGAAATTTGAAAATGTAATTTTACTTTTAGCATTTATTCTAGATTCAAAAATCAATCTTGTAATAAAAATAGCACAAAACAGAGAAGTTAAGATACCTATAATCAAAGTAGTAGCAAATCCTTTAATTGGGCCAGAACCAAAGTAAAATAGAACAACACCAGTTAATAAAGTGGTAATATTCGCATCTATAATAGAACTATAAGCTTGTTGGTAACCATCCCTTATTGCTAAAGTTAGTCCTTTACCTTGAGAAATCTCTTCACGAATTCTTTCATAAATTAAAACATTAGCATCCACTGCCATACCGATAGTTAAAACAATACCGGCAATACCTGGTAATGTTAAAACACCTCCTAATCCAGATAAAGCTCCAAAAATAAAAAACATATTAATGATTAATGCAACATTAGAAGCTAAACCAGCATGCATGTAATAAAAAATCATATAAATTAATACGAATCCCAGTGCTATTAAGAAAGATCTATATCCTGAAGAAATAGCTTCAGCTCCCAATGATGGCCCGACAATCTCTGACTGTATAATTCTTGCCGGTGCTGGCAGTTTTCCTGCCTTTAATATATTTGCTAAATCTTGTGCCTCGTCTAATGTGAAATTACCTGAAATCACAGAGCTACCACCAGAAATTTCTGCATTTACAACAGGAAAAGAATACACATAATCATCTAAAACAACAGCAACTGAATTACCAATATTCTCTCTAGTAATTTTTTGCCACAACCTAGACCCACTTCGATTCATTCTCATATTAATTTGAGGATTACCAAATTGGTCAATGTCTTGATTTGCATCTACAATCACATCACCAGATAATTTTGCTTTATCTTCTCGGTTGGATTTAATTGCTAACAAACGAAGTCTTTCGTTGTTCTCATCAAAAGGTTTAGCTTCCCATAAAAACTTTACATTTCTCAAATTATTTGGAATCAGAGACACTACATTTAAGTCATTTAAATATGTATTTACTTTAGCCGTATCCTTTATTAATGCAGAACCTACAACAGGTCCTGGAATAATTTGCAAAGCATTTGTATTAGGATCCATCGCAATATTTGGTGCTAACAAATCAAATAGAGCATTTGACAAATCAGATATAGTATCATTATTATCTAAATCATCTAAAACTAAATCACCTAAATCATCATCAGTTTTATCAACTGTATTACTTTCATTATTAATGTCATCCATTAACGCAACTGATTCATTTAAAGCAGTATTAGCATTTTGCATAAAATTAAATACATCAAGATTATCATGAGTTTCCCAAAATTCCAAAACAGCGGCACTTTGTAATAATTTTTTGACTCTTATAACATCTTTAACACCTGGCAACTCAACAATAATTCGACCTGTTCTCTCAGCTTTCTGTATGCTAGGTTGAGCAACTCCAAATTTATCAATCCTAGCTCTTAAAACAGTAAAAGCTCTATCAACAGCTCCTTCAGCTTCAACTCTTATAATAGCCATCACTTCTTTGTCAGAGGCATTACTTGGTATTTTATCTCTTAAATCCTTATTTCCAAAAATTCTAGGAGAAGATAATGTGCTTGTTCCAGCTTTATTTAAGTCTTCAAATGCAGCTTCAAACAATTCCAAATAATCTAACTGACTCTCTTTCTCTTTAGATGAAGCTAACATAAGTGCTTTGTTAAAAATTGGATCCTGACTATCATCAGATAATGCAATCAAAATATCTTTCATGGATATTTCAAGAGTAACATTCATACCTCCTTGTAAATCTAAACCTAATTTCAGTTCGCTATCCTGACAATCTGAGAATGTCCAAGATTTTTGACCAAAGAATAACCATGGAGTATACACGGGTTCATTAGCTATAGAGTCTAAATAATACTGCTCTAAAGCATAATCACCATTTGAAAATTCAATTGCCCTACCCTGTTCTCTGTTAACAACAAATGTAAATGAGAGTGAGAAAAGAAAGGATATAAAAAATATTATTCCAATAAACCTAATTAAGTTTCTAACATTAGTATTATTCATAAGATGCTTTTTAATTGTAAAATGAACGCAAATATATAAAAAAGAAAGTAAGTTTTTAGTATAAAATAACTGATGTTTTTAACAACATGGCAATATCAAAGAAATAATAAATTTAGTTTTTATGTATATTCACGTAATATGAAATGAACAAATATTTATGAAAAAGACTTATTTATTAATTTTTACAATATCAATGACTGTTTGTTTTGCACAAATAGATTTTGCACAAAACAATGAAATTAATGTTGAAAAAAATGGCCAAATCCTCTCTAATGCTTGGGCTGGTGGCATGAATTTTTGTCAGTTTTCAAAAATTGACTTAGATCAAGATGGGATAGATGATTTATTTATATTTGACAAGTCAGGAAAAAACGGAACTATGAATGGTAATCGGGTTATGCCTTTTTTATTCAACCCAACAACAAGTTCCTTTAAATATGCTCCCAATTATATTGAATCATTTCCTGATCTAAATGATTGGGCATTACTTATAGATTATAATCAAGATTTAAAACCAGATATTTTTACTAGCTATGAATCTTCTATTGCTCTATATACAAATACAAGTGAAAACAACCAAATCTCGTTCGATTTCACTAAGATAATAACTTCTGATGCTGGATTTGGGCAGATTCCTATTTATGTAAGCAGCTCTGATATACCTGCTATTATTGATGTTGACGGAGATTTAGATATAGATATTTTAACATTTGATCCATCAGGAACCCATATCTACTTTCACGAAAATAAATCTATCCAAATGTATGGCAATACCGACAGTGTAAATATGGTGAGAAGTGATAACTGCTGGGGTAAATTTAAAGAGGATTTTAGCACTAATACTGTAACTATGGGATTAGATGAAAATTGCAATGAAGATAATGATGGTGGTCGTTTTGCACACTCAGGATCAACTGTTTTAGCAATTGAAATAGACCCCTTAAATAATGATGGATTAGAACTATTATTAGGGGATATAACTTATGATAATATAGTTATGTTAGATAACGGAGGTTCTAATGAGAATGCTTTAATAGTAGATCAAGATTTAAATTTTCCAAGCTATAATAATGAAATTAACTTAACCAGATTTCCTGGTGCATTTCATTTAGATTTAGACAATGATAATTTAAAAGACTTAATTATAAGTCCGAATGGTGTTAATGTTTCTGAAAATCATAAAAATTCTCTTTTTTACAAAAATACCGGAGTGATATCAGATAATAATAATATACAATTTGAATTTATTGAAAATGATTTCTTAATAAAAAGCATGATTGATGTCGGGACTAATGCTACACCTATCTTATATGACTTAAATAATAATGGCTTATTAGATTTGATAATCAGTAATAAAGGATATTTTGATAATGGCAACTACAATTCTAAAGTTTCTCTTTATGAGAATACCGGAACTAATACAAATCCTCAGTTTAATTTTGTAAGTGAGGACTTTAGCAACTTATCTTTATTGGGTGATCTAGTAAATATTCAATCTATTCATCCAACATTTGGAGATATTGATAATGACCAAGACATTGATATGATTATTGGTGATAATAATGGGCAATTATATTTGTTTGAAAATAATTCAGAAAATACAACAAATGGATTTCCAATATTTTCAACATATGAAATTTTAGACATTGATGTTGGTAGCTTTGCGACACCACAATTAATTGATTTAAACAGAGACGGAAAACTTGATCTAGTAATTGGGGAACGAATGGGGATTGACAACGGAGTGTATAATGGAATCAATTATTATCAAAATACAGGATCAAATAATGTACCTGTATTTGAAAATTACACACCAGAATTTTTAAGTGGTGAATATGATGAAAATGGAAATGAAATCGTCACTAAAAGCCTAGGGGGTGTTCATCTTTCTGACCCAGTCTATTTAACTGGATACACTGTGCCATTTATATTCGAGTATGAAGATGTTTATCACTTAGCAGTCGGCACAGAAAGCGGTTTAATATCTTTATATAAAGATGTAGAAAATGTCATAGAAAATAATCCAACAATTAATTTATTAACTGAATATACGCTCGTTACGAATGACATGTTAAATAATAATAATTGTGTTCATTCAAAAATCACAATAGCAGATCTAAATTATGACGGAAAACCCGATCTTATTAGAGGAAATGCTAGTGGTGGGCTAGAATGTTTTTTAGGACAATCTTTTAATACATACAACACAATCAATGAAATTCAAAATGTGGCAATAATACCAAATCCAAATAATGGGAATTTCAACATTAAAATAAATTCCGATGACAATTGCAACTTAATAATATATTCCAGTTTAGGCAGGATCTTAATAAAAAAAGAGAACATAGAGAAGATCACAAATATTCAATTGCCTAATTATACGGCTGGCGTTTATTTATTAGAATTAAACTGGAATAACAACAAAATAATAAGAGAAAAAATAATTATCAATTAAAATAATTTCATTTCGAAGAGAATCAAATTTGTCTTCTTGACCCCATCAGCTGACAATTTCAACTGATTTAATTCATCATTGTTTAAGTCAATATCTATGATTTTTTCTACGCCATTTCTTCCGAGAATAACTGGAACGCCTATTGTTAAATCTGATAATCCATATTCACCATTTAATAACACTGAACAAGGAAACATTTTCTTTTGATCACATGCAATGGATTGAACAAGAGATGATACTGCAGCACCAGGTGCATACCAAGCCGAAGTTCCAAGCATTGACGTCAATGTTGCACCTCCAACTTTAGTATCTTGCTTGACTGCTTCTAATTGATCAATTGATAAAAAGTTAGAAACCGGCACACTATTTCTAGTAGCTAAACGTGTTAAAGGAACCATTCCTTTATCACTATGACCACCAATAACCATAGCAGAAACATCAGATGAAGGACATCCTAAAGCTTCACTCAATCTATACTTAAATCGTGCACTATCTAAGGCTCCTCCCATCCCGATAATTCTATTTTTTTCTAATCCTGTAGCTTTAAGAGCTAAATATGTCATAGTATCCATTGGATTACTAACAATGATAAGTATAATATCTTTGGAAAATTTAATTAAATTTTCAGATACTTCCTTAACAATACCGGCATTTATACCTATCAATTCCTCTCTACTCATACCAGGTTTTCTTGGTATACCACTTGTAATAACAGCAATATCACTACCGGCAGTTTTAGAATAATCATTAGTGCTACCAATAATGGCTGTATCAAAGCCATTTAAAGAAGAAGTTTGCATTAAATCCATCGCCTTACCCTCAGCAAAATTTTCCTTAATATCTAACAAAACCACTTCCGAAGCAAAATTTTTAATGGCAATATATTCAGCGCAGCTTGCTCCCACTGCACCTGCACCAACTACAGTAACTTTCATCTTATTTTTTATTTAATTTTAAGTTGACAAATTTATAAAAATATAATATTTTGTATGTAACAAAATGCAAATTATTTATAATTTAAGTTGTAAATTGTATTTTTAGTAAATTAATCTATTTTGGTACAATTATTGATTCTTTAATTAGAAAACATAAACCTTAAAAATTTTACAATGAAAATCTATAAAAATTACCTTAGTATTCTTATTCTATTTTTAATTGGATATTATACGAATGCACAAGTCATTGCAACTGGGGATACAATATTATGTGAAGGACAAGAAGGAAATGTAGGCATAACCCTATCCGCAACTTCTTATGCAGTAGATTTAACAGATGCTAATATATATACAGATGACATATTTGGTGGAGTAATTGAAATGGGTTTTGATTTTGATTTTTATGGGAACACATATAATCAAGTAGTTCTATCTTCAAATAATTATTTATCCTTTAATACAGCAAACGCTGGCGCTTATTCTGGCTGGGCGATCGGTGCCGCTGTTCCTAATAATTTTGATGCTCCAATGAATGCCATTTTATGTCCTTGGCAAGACATATACCCTGGTGTTAATGGAAATGGAACGATTCAATATGCAACAACTGGAGAAGCGCCAAATCGAATATTTATTGCTTCTTTTTGTGGTATACCAATGTTTTCTTGCACTGATATATGTTATTCCAGTCAGATTAAACTTTATGAAACA
>Ga0115012_10002611_pt1 | contig 10564 bp, 16 predicted proteins | sample TroAtlMetagenome_FD_88706 | JGI IMG/M metagenome (GOLD analysis project Ga0115012, IMG submission 88706) | Marine eukaryotic phytoplankton communities from Atlantic Ocean - Tropical Atlantic ANT10 Metagenome | ecosystem: Environmental > Aquatic > Marine > Oceanic | place: Tropical Atlantic...
AATGGCAAACATTAATGACTTTAAAGCCCGACTAAAAGGCGGTGGTGCAAGAGCCAATCAGTTTAAGGTAACTTTACCTTTTCCTGGTTACGCTGCAGTTGGAGGAGAAACATCCGACTTAGCATTCTTATGTAATGCTACATCAATACCTGGGCAAAATCTTGGTACTGTTCCTGTAAACTTTAGAGGAAGAATACTGAATCTTGTCGGTGATAGAACATTTAATCCATGGTCTATTACTGTATTAAACGATACGGACTTCAAAATTTACAGAGGTCTAGAAAGATGGATGAACGGAATGAATAACATGACTGATAACGAGGGGTTAGTAAATCCTTCAGATTATCAAGTTGATGTATTCATTGACCATTTAGACAGAAACGGCGCTACTCTTAAATCTTATACTTTAAGAGGTGCATTCCCAACTGCTCTAGATGATATCGCTCTTAACTATGGCACTAATAATGCTATCGAGGAGTTCGGTTGTTCATTTACATATCAGTATTTTGAAACAGATACTACTACATAATAACAAACAAGTTATAAGGAAAATATAATATGGTACAATTACTTGGCTTCCAAATAACACGACAAACTGACGAAAAGGGAAAACCGGCGGAGGCCAAACAGGCCTTCACGGTTCCTTCTCCTGATGACGGTACAACTACTATATCTGCTGGCGGCTATTTTGGTCAATACTTGGATATGGAAGTTACTGCCAAGAATGATGTCGATTTAATTAAAAGATATAGAGAGATTGCCCAGCACCCAGAGTGTGATATGGCAGTTGAAGATATTATCAATGAAGCAATCGTTTCAGACGATAGAGACCAATCGGTTTCAGTTTCATTAGATAAATTAGCGATATCAGAAAACATCAAATCAAAAATTCGTGATGAGTTTGACGAGGTTATGAAGCTTTTAAATTTTGACGAAAAAGGTCACGACATATTCAGACGATGGTATGTTGATGGTCGAATTTACTTTCATAAGGTCATAGACCCGAATAGTCCACGAAAAGGCTTAACAGAATTACGATACATTGATCCACGAAAAATTAAAAAGGTTCGTGAGGTTACAAAGAAAAGAGATTCAAAAGGTAAAGGTGTTGAGATTATAGAGAAAACCGCAGAATGGTTTGTCTATAATGAAAAAGGAATGTCATCAGCAAATTCAAATGCTGGTGTAAAAATTTCTTCTGATTCAATATCTTACATTACATCAGGTGTAATAGACCAAACTAAAAATATGGTTATGGGTCATTTACATAAGGCAATTAAACCTGTTAATCAATTAAGAATGATTGAGGATGCTGTTGTTATTTACAGAATAGTAAGAGCACCTGAAAGAAGAATATTCTATGTTGATGTAGGTAACTTACCTAAAGTAAAAGCAGAATCTTATTTAAGAGATGTTATGGCAAGATATAGAAATAAACTTGTCTATGACGCTTCTACTGGTGAGATTAGAGACGACAGAAAACATATGTCAATGCTCGAAGATTTTTGGTTACCTCGTAGAGAAGGTGCAAAAGGTACCGAAGTTTCTACACTTGCAGGTGGTCAAAATCTTGGTGAAATTTCAGATGTACAATACTTTCAAAAGAAATTATATAAATCTTTGAATGTTCCTATTTCTAGAATGGAATCAGAAAATGGTTTCAATATGGGAAGAGCAGCTGAAATTACTAGAGACGAACTTAAATTTACGAAGTTTGTTCAAAGATTAAGAAAAAGATTTGGAACACTTTTCAATGATATACTAAAATCTCAATTAGTTTTAAAAGGTATTATTACTATTGAAGATTGGGGTAAAATTAAAGAACATATACAATATGACTTTTTAAAGGATGGGTATTTCTCTGAATTAAAAAATGCTGAAATGTTAAGAGAAAGAATTAATCTTGCAAATGAAGTCAGTCCGTATATCGGAAAATACTTTTCTGTTGAATATATCAGAAAGAATGTATTAAGACAAAGTGATGATGATATCATTGATATTGATAATCAGATTCGTAACGAAATTAAACAAGGTATTATCGCAAATCCTGAAGGCGCAAGTATGGAAGATGATGATACTAACGATATAAATATAGGAGATAATTAATTATGTCAGATAATGAAAAAGTAGATAATGTAAAAGCAATGGTTGACTCTCTTGCAGACGGCGATAATATCGCAGCTCAAGACGCATTTAAAAGTGCTCTATCAGATAAAATAGGTAGTGCTTTAGATGATAAAAGAATGACTGTTGCAAATGATTGGTTGAACGCAGCTCACGAAACAGAAGATTTAGAAAAAAATTCTACATTGAGTGGGACGGTTTCAGAAGTAGAACCTGTTGAACAGGAACCTGCTCAAGAACCTGTTGAAATAGATAATGATGAGGAACCAAATGAACAACCTGTCGTTTCAGAAGTTTAAAGGACAGTTATCTGAACGAAGGTATGGTGGACCCGAAAAGGGTCAGGCGTATAATAAATTATCGCCAAAGATGAAGGCCGCTGTAGACGATGTTTATAGTAAGATTGATAAAACTTCCGATCCTCTTATAGGAAAAGTTGAAGGAATTATTAGTCAAGTGGCTAAAAAACATGGTATTAATGTATCAAGTATAGAAAGATATATTGATAACGAAACAATAAAGTAAGGGAATAAAAAATGGCAATTGCAACAAGAACACTAAAAGATAGTAAATTAGAAACTGGTAGTGGTGCTCAAGGTGGTAAGGTTACTGTTTTAGTAAACATGAACGATAACACTACTGCTGATTCTAACATATTGGATGCAAGTGGTTTAGCAGGACACGCTAACGGTGCTATGCTAGATATCACTAGAATATGGTGGGCATTAGTACAAGGTACTGCTGATGATAACACAGGTTGGGTTCAAATACAATTCAAAGGTGCTTCATCGGATACTGTAGCAATTAATCTTGCAGGCACAGGACATTATGATGGAACTGCTGGTAAGATTGAAAATAATGCAACGAATACAACAGCAACCTCAGGAGACCTAGAGTTAAGTGCTTATGGTGTTTCTGGATATGTTCTTATCGAATTAAGAAAAGACGAATCATTTACTGCATAGTAGATAGGATTTTCTATGACGATTACGAACACAGCTATTGTTGATACCACTTCCAAGTACATTGTACAGTCGAAGGGTATCAAGGATGAAACAGACCAAATAGTAGCTGATGGTGAAAAATTGAAAGATGGTACAAATGAATCAAAATTATGTTTGATTGAGTGCCATTATCAGATAAAAGGTACAGGCACTTTAAAGTTAAGTGCTGAAAGTGAAGATAATGATTTGAGTTTTACTGGGAATGGTAAGTATGGTTTACGACCTGACGAGTTAAAATTTGGAGATGATAAACAGATAAAATTAACAACTGATTCAAATGTTAAGAGTTATTTGTTAATCACAGAGTTTAGGAGAAAATAATATGGCAGATGTAGTTACATCACAAACAATAGCAGACACCGTAGGTGTTAAAACTGTTATGAAGTTTACAAATATAAGCGATGGCTCAGGTGAAACACTTGTAACTAAAATGGACGCTAGTGCTTTGAATTTTTTATCAGAGGATGCAAATAGAGTTATATCAAAAATTTGGTGGGCAGTTAATACAACAAATGGTAAATCAGGTGTAGAATTATTATGGGCAGGTAGTGGTACAAGTGCTGCTAACACAACAATAGGGTTCTTTTCTGGTAGAGGTTATCACGATTACTTTACTGCTGGTAATAGTATTCCTAATAACGCTACATTAACAGCAAACACTAGTCCTGCTGGTGATGTATTACTTTCAACAAAAGGTTTTGTTGCAGGCGATAACTATACCATTATAATAGAAGTGAGATAAATGGGAAAGAAGAACAAAGATTATTCTAAAGCAATTCTAGAAAGAATTGTAGGAACAAAATCTAAAACTTATCTTGCAGATGAATTTAGAAAAGCATTTGCAGAAAAGTATGGAATAAAGAAAGAAGAAATGAAAAGAGAAGTTGTAGATAAAATCTATAACAATAAAGAAAAGGTGGAGAAATGAAACTAATTACAGAAACAATTGAAGATATCGAAGTCTTAAAAGAAGATAAAGGCAACGGTAAAAAAGATTATAAAATTCGTGGCGTCTTTATGCAGGCGGATATCAAAAACCGTAATGGTCGAGTTTATCCAGTCGATACTTTAGCAAAAGAAGTTACACGATACACAAAAGAATTTATAAACAAGAAGCGTGCTTTCGGTGAACTTGGACATCCAGACGGACCAACAGTTAACCTTGAAAGAGTTTCACACATGATTACTAGTCTTAAACCAGAAGGTAAAAACTTTATTGGAGAAGCTAAAGTAATGGATACTCCATACGGCAAAATCGTTAAGAATTTAATTGACGAGGGTGCTCAACTAGGTGTATCATCAAGAGGTATGGGTTCTATTCAACAATCTCAAGGAAGAAATGTTGTTGGAAAGGATTTTTATCTTGCAACTGCAGCTGATATAGTTGCAGACCCATCGGCGCCTGACGCTTTTGTAGAAGGCATAATGGAGGGTAAAGAATGGGTATGGGACAACGGCATATTGAAAAGTATGGAAGTTGAACAATACAAAGAAGAAATCGAAAGAACTAAGCGAGAAGAGCTTGCCGAAGTTAAAGCAGATATCTTCAAAGACTTCTTATCAAAATTTTAAAACCTACGGGACTTTATTAGAAAGCGTAGGGTTTAAGATGGTAAGATGTATAAATAATAGTAATAAGAAAAATTAATTAATTTTTAAATATTAAGGAGAGACCGAATGTCTGAAACCGAAGTAAAAAAAGAAGTAGAGGCGGTAGAAGAGCAAAAAAATGCGGCTAACAAAGACGCAGCTCCAGCTGAAACTACTCACCTTAAAAATGACGCAGAGGATCTTGGTGCTCCAGTTGTAAAACCAACTGACAGTAACCCAGACGCTACGAAGAAGGTATCTAAAGTATCGGACCAGGTTAATAAGGATGCGAAAGACGGATCTTTGGAAAAAGATAATAAACCATCTGGCAAATCAGAAGAAACTAAAGTAGAAGGCGAAGAAATCGCTGAAACTAAAGAAGAATCTGAAATGAATATTGACCTATCTGATGATGTTAAGGCTTTAGTTTCAACAGACGCTGACCTATCCGAGGAATTCAAGGAAAAGGCTGCGACTATTTTTGAAACTGCTGTTAAAACAAGAATACAAGAACAGGTTAAAGTACTAGAGGCTCAGTATGAAGAAAAACTTTCAAAAGAAACTGAAACAGTAAAAGAAGCTATGGTGTCAAAAGTTGACTCATATCTAAACTATGTTGTTGAAGAATGGATGAAAGAAAACGAGTTAGCAGTTGAAAGAGGTGTTCGTACCGAAATCGCTGAAGATTTCATTACTGGTCTTAAAACTTTATTCAAAGAACATTATATTGATGTTCCAGAAGAAAAGTACAATGTACTTGAGGACTTGACAAACCAATCAAAAGATTTAGAAGCTAAACTTAACGAACAGATTGAAAAGAATGTAAATCTGACAAAAGAAGTTTCTGAATTCCATAAAAGACAAGCAATCTTGGAAGTAACTGCTGATTTAGCAGAAACACAAAAAGAAAAATTTGTTTCTATGGCAGAGAATGTTGAGTACGAAAGTGCTGAAAAGTTTAAGGAAAAGTTAGAGACTATTAAAGAATCTTACTTCCCTAAAACCGAATCAGAAGTAGCAGAAGATAATTCTGTTGATTCTGTGGCGGCGAATGAACCAGCTGTTGAAGCTAGTTCGGATGCTATGGCTGCATATACAGCCGCAATAACTAAAAACCTTAAGCAATTATAGTCTTAATGTTTTTTAAAAATGTAAATAATAATAAGGAGAGATAAAATGTATCTTACTGAAAACTTACAGGAAAAGTGGCAGCCAGTCCTAGAACATCCAGATTTGCCAAAAATCGAAGATGCTTATAAAAGAGCTGTAACTACTGTGATTCTAGAAAACCAAGAAAAGTCAGTTAGGGAAGACCGAAGCTTTATGGCTGAGGCTGCACCTACTAACTCAACTTCTTCAAGTGTTGATAACTGGGATCCAGTTTTAATATCATTGGTTCGTAGAGCTATGCCAAATCTTATCGCATACGATATTTGTGGTGTACAACCAATGTCAGGACCAACAGGTCTAATTTTCGCTATGAAATCAAGATATGGTTCACAAGCTGGTGCTGAAGCACTATTTGATGAAGCAGACTCAGATTTCTCAGCTAGAGATGCTGCTAGCGATACTGGTTCACCTGACGCTCAATCAGGTACTAACCCTGCAACATTAAATGATTCACCATCTGCTGGAACTTACACAACTGGTTCTGGTATGACTACTGCTCAAGCAGAAACACTAGGTGATGGTACTGATGAGTTCGCTGAAATGGCTTTCTCAATCGACAAAGTAACTGTTACTGCAAAATCTAGAGCTCTAAAAGCAGAGTATACTATGGAACTTGCTCAAGACTTAAAAGCAATCCACGGTCTAGACGCTGAAACAGAACTTGCAAACATCCTTTCAAGTGAAATTCTTGCTGAGATTAACAGAGAAGTAGTAAGAACTATTTACGGCCACGCTAAAGCGGGTGCTCAAGTAAATACAACTACTGCTGGTATCTTTGATTTAGACACAGACTCAAACGGCCGTTGGTCAGTTGAGAAATTTAAAGGGTTATTATACCAACTAGAGAGAGACGCTAACGCTATCGGTCAACAAACTAGAAGAGGTAAAGGGAACATTATTATTTGTTCTGCTGATGTCGCTTCTGCTTTACAAATGGCTGGTGTTTTAGATTACGCTCCTGCGTTGAATACTAACTTAAATGTTGACGATACTGGTAATACATTTGCTGGTGTACTAAACGGTAAATTCAAAGTATATGTTGATCCATATGCAGCGAATGTATCTGCTAGTCAGTACTATGTTATCGGTTACAAAGGAACTTCACCTTACGATTCTGGTCTGTTCTATTGCCCATATGTTCCACTACAAATGGTGAGAGCAGTTGGTCAAGACAGTTTCCAACCAAAAATTGGATTCAAGACTAGATACGGAATGGTTCAAAATCCTTTCGCAACATCAGCTGGTGCTGGTGCATTAGATAACTCTGGTGCAGTTGGTTCCACACACCAAAACTTATATTACAGACGAGTTAAAGTTACAAACATTATGTAATTTCGATTCCTCTCGAAAAATAGAAAAAGGGGCTTCGGCCCCTTTTTTTAAGCCTTTTCTGGAAAAAAGATTGTCATAACCGCTCGCTGAGACGGAAAACAGAGCACGGTCATATGATAGTACCCCCTAAAAACTTTTATAAATAGTAGTATGACAACAACAAATGTAATTCAAAGAGAACCTTCTAAAAGTGATTATGCTAGTCCTATTCAGTTTAGGTTCAAGTGTACTAAACTTCCAACAGTAGAGTTTTTTGTACAAAGTGCTAATATACCTGGCATTAGTTTAGGTTCAGCAACCCAAACTAATCCATTGTATGATATACCTCTACCTGGTGATAAGATAACTTATTCTGCTCTTGATATGTCATTTCTTGTTGATGAAAATTTAAACAACTATAAAGAGATACATGATTGGATTCTTGGTCTAGGATTTCCTAGTAATCATACACAGTTTCAAGATTTACAAGCTGCTGGAACAGATAGATTTCCTGGTTCTGCTAGAAGCACAGCGGTTACTGGTTCATCTACACCACAACCTTTAAATGAAGGTGGTATATATTCGGATGCAATACTAACAGTTTTAAATAGTAAGAATATTGCTAAAACAGAAATAAGATTTCAAAATGTTTATCCAACAAATTTGGGTGGTTTAAATTATGATGTAAGACAAACTGACATTGACTATTTAAGTGCTTCAGTTAGTTTTAACTATATGAATTATGATATAGTACAAATCTCTACTTCATAGTAGAAAAAATATAGGATGGTATATAATGACGACAGCGTTTTGCTTTGGTAATGGTAATTCTCGTAAAAGTCTAAATCTAGACGACTTCAAAAAACATGGAACAGTAATAGGTTGTAATGCAATCTATCGTGATTTCACACCAGATATTCTTGTGGGATTAGATTCACGAATAGGTCACGAAATATATCGTTCAGGATATGCACACAAACACACTTGTTATTTAGGATATTGGACGCCTGTACCAATATTTGTTGCAAAAGAAATGATGAAAACTATGGCAGATAAAACTGATATAGTTTGGAATGATAGTGAAGAAGTAGTTTATCATGGTGCTGATGGAGTATTTACACTTATGTTAGGACATAATTTAGGAATAACTTACATCACAGGCGTATCACATCCTGACAAGGTAAAAGATATAGAACCAGATGTGGATGGTTTTGCATATGCAACTGGATCAAGAAGTGTATATTTGGCTTGTGAATTAGGTGCAAAAGAGATTTATATTATTGGTCATGACTTGTATAGTTTAGATAATAAGGTAAACAATATCTATGCAGGTACAGATTGTTATGCCGAAAAGAATGCCGATTATGCTAGACCTGATAATCCAGATGAGACATATAATTGGATACTACAACATAAAAATACATTTAATAAGTTTAAAAATGTCAAGTTTTATAAAGTAAATCTGAATACTATTGGTACATCATCAATAGATTGTGAAATAGAGGAGTGGAAAGATTGTGGTAATCTTACTTACATAACACAAAAAGAAATGCTCGAAAGCCTTGACTTTTTTACCAAAAGGTGATATAATACCCTTTATGACATTAGAAGAATTACAACAACAGGTAGATAAGGATTTTAAACTTGATGATACGGAATTGGATTCCGAATCAATTAAAATACCTTTATTACATAACAAATACTTACAACACTTTAATAAGTTTTCTTTATTACTAAAGAAGGCTGAATATGATTATAAAACTTTACAAAGACACAAATGGGAATACTATACAGGTAAATCAGACCCATCGGTTTATGCAGAAAAACCTTTCGATTTAAAAATATTAAAAGCAGATGTTCATATCTATATGGATTCAGATGAAGAATTGCAAAAGGCAGACCAAAAGGCTGCATATTTAAAACAAGTCGTTACATACCTTGAACAGGTTTTAAGAAGTATAAACAATCGAACATTCTTGATTAAAAATGCAATAGAATGGAAGAAGTTTACAAGTGGAGCTATATAATAGAGATTATCCTGCTTGTGTTGGTTTAAGTAAATCAGGTAAGTATGGTAGAGTACATGAAGTTTGGAACGATACAGAAAGTAGTCGTCCTACACCATGGTACATGAGATTTATCCCTATGAAATACATTAAATGGGATAGTAAAGGGAGTTATTTATTTTATGGAACATCAAAAAATATTCGCAACTAATATATTCTTATTAAACGAGTTTATACCAAAAACATCACCTGGTTCTCAAGGAGAAGCTGATATAATTAATATGAAAAAATATATTAGTGATTTATGGGTTGAAAGAGATTATGATGAAAACTGGCAAACAAGGTCGGCAGATTTACATACTAAAAAAGAGTTTCATAGGTTTGCTAGTTTAGTCATTGAAACTGGTAAAAAAATATGTCATAAGTTAGGTTATGATGTTCAAGATTTAATAATTACTGATATGTGGGCAAATGTTTTAAAAAGTAGTGAAAGTCATCCCGTCCACACACATTCAAATAATTTTTTAAGTGGTACTTATTATTTACAATCAGACCAAGGTGCTAGTATAGTCTTTCACGACCCTAGACCAGCAGCTGATGTTATAGTACCAAAAAAGAAAGAAAAAAATACTTTAAATTCTAGTCTATTAAGTTATGCTTCTAAAACAAACAGAGCGATATTTTTTCCTGCATGGTTGCCACATTGGGTTCAACAAAATAAGTCAAATAATAAGCGTATAAGTATAGCCTGGAATCTACAAGTGAAAGGTCAAGTAGGTGAACACCATGAATTCCAATCAGCCAATTTCTAATTACATATACTATTATCCACAAGTATTAGATGAAAATGCTTGTGATAGTATAATATCACATTATAATAAAGATACATTTAAAGGGTGGAAGACTTCTACCTTTTCAACTGCTTATAAAAATCTAGGTACATCTAAAGTTGAAATGAAAGAGTTTTGGATAGCACCACAAATTTTTGGATACAAAACACTACAGCAAGGATTTGAAACTGCTGTAAATGATTATATATCAATGCAAAATAAAATTAAAATACAAGAATACACACAATTTAGAATTAACTGCTATGAAACAGGCGGGTTTATGAAAGAACATATAGATAATATACACCATAGTCATGGTCAAAAACAAGGTTATCCACATCTAACATCTTTAATATTTTTAAATGATGATTACGAAGGTGGTGAATTTGTATTATGTGGTCAAGCCTTAGAAAAGAAAAAAGGTTCTGCTGTTGTCTTTCCTTCAAACTTTATGTTTCCTCACGAAGTTATGAAAGTTACAAGTGGTATTCGATACAGCGTAATGACATGGATACTTTAATAATAGAAA
>Ga0115012_10002613_pt1 | contig 10557 bp, 11 predicted proteins | sample TroAtlMetagenome_FD_88706 | JGI IMG/M metagenome (GOLD analysis project Ga0115012, IMG submission 88706) | Marine eukaryotic phytoplankton communities from Atlantic Ocean - Tropical Atlantic ANT10 Metagenome | ecosystem: Environmental > Aquatic > Marine > Oceanic | place: Tropical Atlantic...
AATACCACATCCCCATTTTTTATAATTGTTTTAATAGATAATTTTTTCTTTCCTAATCTTATTTTTTTTATTCCATCATTATTTATAATTTTTTGCTTTCTCAACCATGACAAATTTTTAAAATCTATCGAGGTTTCCTTTTGATTAGATAGTAATATTTTTAGACTTTTATCTTTTGTTTTTTTTACCAATCCAACATATCTTTCTCTTGGTAAGCCCTTTTCAATTTCTTTTAATTTTTTTTGGATATTATCTAAAGAAACTTCTTGAAGATTTATATTACTAATTGGTCCTCTCCAACCTTGTCTTTTATCTAACTTCTCCAACCCTGCTGCTAAAACACCTTCTGCAATTTCTTGAAGATTAGGGTTAAGTGTTGTTCTTACAGATAAACCACCTTCATATACTTTTTTAAAAGTGAACTTTTTTAAAAGAGCTCTTCTTACTTCCTCTGCAAAATATGGCGCAGAAACATCATCTAGTCCAGTTGATCTCTGAATTTTTATTTCTGTTGTTTGAGATTTATTTTTCTGCTCAAGGTTAATATATTTATTTTTATACATTTTTTCTAAAACCCAATTTCTTCTTTCTAAAGTTTTTTGATAGTTATTTTTTGGATTATATTTACTCGGCGCTTTTGGCAAGCCTGCTAAAAAAGCAGATTCCTGAATATTTAAATCATCTAAACTTTTATCAAAATAATTTAAAGCTGCAGCAGCTATTCCATAAGAATTGTTACCTAAATAAATCTCATTTAAATATAATTCTAAAATCTGGCTTTTTGAAAATGCTCTTTCCATTCTAATTGCTAAAATGGCTTCTTTAATTTTTCTTTCAAATGATACTTTTGAAGACAATAAAAAATTTTTTGCAACCTGCTGAGTTATTGTAGACGCTCCTACTAACCTTCTGCCTGAACCATAATTTTTAATATTTATTATAGCAGCTCTAAAAGCAGCTTTTAAATCTAGACCAAAATGTTTAAAAAAGTCCTTATCTTCAGCTGACAAGAAAGCATTTATTATATTTTTTGGGATCACTTCAATAGGTACAAATACTCTTTTTTGGATAGAATATTCCGATAATAACGCACCATCACCTGCATGCACCCTAGTTACAACCGAAGGTTCGTATTTTGCCAATTGCCTATAGTCTGGCAACTCTTTTCCATAATGCCACAATAAATAAATCATTAATCCTAATATAGTAAAAAATAAAAGAAATGATGTTGTAAGTATGAATGTAATAATTTTCATAGTTTGATTATAATCAAATATTGAGACATTAATTAGGCAAAAATTTTATTTTTCTCTAATTTTTAAAAACTTCACAATAGATATAGAGATTGTATCGCATAAATTAGCTAAATATTTAGAGCTTAATAATTTTTTTTCATCATTTGCATTAGTTAAAAAACCCAATTCTATTAATATTGAAGGGATTTGAGGTGATTTTAAAACTGCAAAACCAGCAAACCTATGTCCTCTATTATAAAGTGAATACTCAGTCATATCATTCAAAACAAATTTTGCAAACTCAGAACTTTGATTCATAGTTTCTCTTTGAAAAATTTTAATTAAATTACCTACAACCAAAGGATCATTGTTTTTTAATTTAATATTGCCAACAAAATCTGACTTATTTTCTCTTCTAGCTAATTTTTTTGCTTCTGCATCTGAAGCAATATTAGATAGACTAAATACTGATATACCCCTTGCTTTCTTATTTTTAGAAGCATCCGCATGAATTGACAAAAATAAATCTGCCTTTACCTTATGCGCTAAGTTTATTCTATCTCTCAAATACAAATATTTGTCATTATACCTCGACATAAACACTTTTATATTTTTAAACTTTAATAAAGATTTTTTTAAAATTTTGGAAGCCCTTAATGTAATATGCTTTTCATAATTTCCTTTTGGACTTATAGCACCCGGATCTTTTCCACCATGACCAGGATCAATAAAAACAATATATTTTGAATTTAAACTATTAGCTAATGATTTGATTTCTTTATGTTGTTTAATATTTAACGAATTATATTGAGATTTTTTTTCTTTATTTAAATATAAATTTTTCTTTATCAAACCTATATTATTTATTTTTTCTTTATTCGGAACAAATGTACATGAAGAAAAAAAAACAAAAGACATCAGTAAAATGAATTTAATTTTCATAATATAAATTTTTATTTGCCTATTTCAAATTAGTCAAGTCTGTTAAGATTAATATCTTACTTGATATAAAAAAACAGATAAGATAATGTAGAAAACCGTATTAAAGAATTATTTATAAATATAAAAATTTTGATGAATGAAACAAATGATGAATTATTTTGGAAATGTATAAAGCTTAAGGATATTAATTGATAATGATGCTAATAACTAATTTTATAAACATAAAAGTTAAGTTTTTAAGAGTATTTTTTTTATTTAACATATAGCCATTATAAATTCATCTAATTACTAGACTTGATAATTTTCAAGTCTCGAATTGGAGATGAATATGACAAAAAAAATTTTAATTGATGGAAGACAACCAGAGGAAATTAGGGTTGCGTCAATAAATGAGAAATTAGTTGATGATTTTGAATATGAAGTTAATGAAAAAAAACAACTTAGAGGAAATATATACCTGGCAAGAGTAACAAGAGTTGAGCCGAGCCTTCAGGCAGCTTTCGTAGAATATGGAGGAAATAGACAAGGGTTTCTAGCGTTTAGTGAAATACATCCAGATTACTATCGTATACCAATTGAAGACAGAGAAAAAATTTTAGCAAGTGTAGAAACTAATGAAAATGAAGACATTTCTTCAAGCTTTGACAAAGATGAAAACAATGTGGATGAAGAAGAAATCAATTCACAAATAATTAAGAAAACTAAAGCAAAACTTTATAAAAATTATAAAATACAAGAAGTAATCACAAAAAGACAAATACTTTTAATTCAAGTGGTTAAAGAAGAAAGGGGAAACAAAGGAGCTGCCCTTACAAGTTATTTGTCAATTGCTGGAAGATATTGTGTTTTAATGCCTAATACTCCAAAAGGTGGCGGGGTTAGCAGAAAAATCATGAATAATGCTGATCGTCAACGATTAAAAAAAGTTGTCGAAGGCCTTGATGTACCTAAAGGCATAGCAGTGATAATTAGAACTGCAGGAAGTAAAAGGACTAAGGTAGAGATCAAAAGAGACTTTCAAAATTTATTAACCATTAGGGAGGACGTCAAAAACAAAACTTTAGAATCTAATGCACCAAACCTTATACATGAAGAAGGTTCAATTATTAAAAGAACAGTTAGAGACATGTATAATAGTGATGTTGAGGAAATTATTGTTGAAGGAGAAAATGCTTTTAAAGCATGCAAAGATTTCATGAAGGCATTGATGCCAAGTCATATAAAAAAGGTTCAACAATACAAAGATTCTGACTTACCATTATTCCAAAAATATACAATCGATTCACAATTAGCTGACATTTTTAAACCAACAGTAACATTACCGTCTGGAGGGTACTTAGTTATAAATCATACTGAAGCATTGGTAGCAATTGATGTTAACTCAGGAAAAGCAACAAGAGAAAGATCAATAGAGAAAACCGCACTTCAAACAAATATAGAAGCGGCTGAAGAATTTGCAAAACAAGCAAAATTAAGAGATTTGTCTGGTCTAATAGTTATTGATTTCATTGATATGGAGGAATACAAAAACAGACATACCATTGAAAGAAAATTAAAAGACGCGTTAAAAAAAGATAGAGCCAGAATACAAATTGGAGAAATTAGTAACTTCGGATTATTGGAAATGTCTAGACAAAGATTAAGACCTTCAGTCTCTGAAATCTCATCTGAATTATGCGAGCATTGTGGTGGAGTTGGAAGAATTCAGTCTATGGACGTCAGTGCAATGCAGATTCTTAGATCTGCAGAAGAAAAAATATTAGAAGAAAAAACTGAAAAAATAAAGATTAAGGTAAACTCAAATGTAGCTATTTACATATTAAATAGTAAGTTTAAACAACTTAAAGACATTGAAGAAAGACAAAATGTTAAAATTATTTTTGAAAATGATAACAATATATTTCCACCAAATTTTGAAATTGAGGTCTTGAAAGATGGTATAAAAAATCTTCAGGAAAATAATTCTGAAAATGCAAAAGGACAAGGCAGAGAAAAAAACAGAACCAAAGACAAAAGGAAAAATAACAATCGGTCTATAGCAAGCCTACTAGACGAAAAACAAAATAATGTAAAAGAAAATGACAGTCTTGAAAAGAAAAGTATAAAACACAAAAAGCCAAAATTAAAAAATGATAAAAATACAAAAATAGCAAAAACTAACAATAACCATTCTTCTAATGATCAACCTTTAGACAAACCTGAAACAAATAATCTAACAAAGACTGAAAAGAATAAGCCTATAAAGAAAATTAGAAAAAAAAGTTCGTCAAAAAAAATTGATATTGTTGAAGTTAATAATTCAGAAACAAAAAATCAGCCAAAAAAAACAGGATGGTGGAGCAATTAATATTTTAACGAAAAAATTTAAATTTATTAAAATATTCCTTTTAATTTATTTTATAAATTTCTCTGCTAATTCAATCGAAAAAAATACAATAACTGTATTAAGAGATTCAGAAATAGAGTTTTTCATACAACATTTGATAAATGAAATGTTAATATTACACGGTAAAAAAAAAACTTAGTAAACCCAAGAATATTGTTAAATGATGAATTGAACGCTTTTGTCATTGGAGAAAAAAATATCTATATCAATTCGGGTTTAATTCAAAATGCTTCATCTATAGAAGAAATTCAAGGAGTATTAGCTCATGAACTTGGTCATTTATTTTTAGGACACATTCAATCAAGAAAAACATATAACAATAGAAATTCTTCAAATTTGGCTATAGCTTTCTTCACATTATTAGGTGCATCTTTAGCATCAAATTCGGATCTAACAGGGTTAATACTTGTTGGCCAAGATCTGAGATTAAAAAATAAATTTAAGTATAATAGAAGCCAAGAAATGGAAGCTGACATTTTTGCAATTAAGTCTTTAAACAATTTAAATATTAATACTATCGGATTAACAACTTTTTTTAATAAAATAGATAAAAAACAAAAGCTTTTAATGAACAATGTAAGTAGCTATTACATATCACACCCAAGTCCAGGAAATCGATTGGAGATGATTAATGATTTGTCAAAACCCAATGCCAATAAAATTAGCAACCGGATAGATTTTGGAAATTTCAATATTCAATTAGATCAGATAAAAATTAAAATTAATGCTTTTTCAAAAAACAAGAAAAACTTAATACATAAAAAATACAACAATGATTTCTTAAAAATATATCAAAATTTGGCAATAAATTATTTAAATGGCAATCTAAATAAAGCTCTTATTAATATTCAAACCATAAAAAAAGAGGAAAAATTAAATCCTTTTATTTTTGAGTTGTCCGCTAATATAAACCTTCAAATGAATAAAACTGATAAAGCAATACAAAACTATGGCAAAGCAATAAAACTTTTAGAAAAATCTGATATTAAATCTAATTCACTTATAAAACTGTCTTTAGTGAAAGCCCTTATAAAAAAAGATGACAAAAAAAGCTTAGATGAAGCTTTTAAAGTTCTTGAAGAAATTATCCCTTTTGAAGGTCAAACAACAATACTATGGAGATTAATTGCAAAAACAGCTGGTAAATTAAATAAAATCTCAATAGCTTATATCGCATTAGCTGAAGAACAAGTGATTAAAAATAATTTAAAAAAAGCTAAACAATATGCCTTATTAGGTTTAAAAGATAAAAAACTAGATCTTGCATATAGAATTAGAGGTGAAGATATTTTAAACTTAAAAAATTGAAAGTGTAAAAAATGAAAAACTACTATTTATTTTTTTTAATATCATTTTTTTGTTTGTACTTTAAAAATTCATACACTCATGAAATTAAAGAAAATCAAATAAATCCAATTTTAAAAAAATTCATTTTAGATAATCCAGGTTTGATTGAAAAGTCTCTTCAAAATTATTCTAAAATTAAAGAAAAGAAAGAGTTTGAAACAGCTATAAAAGATCTAAATAAAATTCAAAACCCAACTATATCTGGAAAGAAAACCGATGTCATTGTATACGAATTTTTTGATTATAACTGTGGATATTGTAAATCAGTTTTACCAGAAATGCTTCAAGTGTTCCAAGAAGATAAAAACATCTCCATTGTTTTTGTTGAGCTTCCTATTTTACACCAAAGCTCTGTAACTGCTGCTTTAGCAGCACTAGCCGCTCATCGACAAAAAAAATATATGGAATTTCATATCAATTTAATGAAACATAATGGAAGAATTGATGAAAAAGTTTTATTTGAAATAGCCAAAAAAATTGATCTTAATGTAAGTCAGTTTAAAAAAGATTTTTCAAATAGTAAATTAATGTCTATGGTAGATAAAAATAGAATAATTGCTAAAAAGCTTAAATTAAAGGGTACCCCAGCTTTTATAATTGGTAATAAAATTTACCCTTATGCAATGAAAAAAGAAGAAATAGTTAGAGCTATAAATTTAACCAGGAAAGAATAAAAACTTTTATATAAATTAATTTTTTAAGGAGCAAATAGTTGAATAAGTTAATATACATCATTAACGGTCCAAATCTTAACAAACTTGGCTCAAGAGAACCAAGTAAATATGGTAAAAAAAATATTGATGATTTAAAAAATTTATGTGTAGATACTTGTGAAAAAAATGACTTAGAATTAAATTTTTATCAATCAAACAGTGAAGCAGATATTATAAATAAAATTCATGAAGCTAATGATAAAGCAGCTGCAATATTAATAAACGCAGCGGCATTTACACATACCTCTGTCGCAATCTTTGATGCGTTATCTATGTTTCAAGGACCAATAATCGAAATTCATATTACAAATATACACTCTAGAGAAAAATTCAGACATAAATCCTTTATATCTAATGTGGCTTATGGAATAATAGCGGGGTTTGGTTTGAAATCATACCAATTAGCAATAGAGGCTATTAAAGATAAATTGGATGAAGATAATGAGTAAAATTAAAGAAAACAATAAACAAAACTTTGAATTAATTAGTAAACTTTCTGACCTAATGGAACAAAAGAATATAACTTCCTTAGAATACGAAATAACAGAAATTAAACTTAAAATTGAAAAAAAATTTTATACGCAGTTTAATAATACTGCTGATATAACACCTCAACCAAATGATAAAGCAAAACTAGAAAAAGAAAATACAGCAAATGAAGAGCTATCGTCTAATCACCCCGGGGCTATAAAATCCCCTATGGTGGGCACAGCTTATTCATCTCCTGAACCAGGGAAAGAACCATTTATAAAGCTAGGTGATCAAATTAAAATCGGTCAACCACTTTTAATAATAGAAGCGATGAAAGTTATGAACACTATAAATGCAGAAAAAAATGGTAAAGTTACTTACATTGGCTTTGAAGATGGGCAACCCATAGAGTTTGAACAATTACTAGTTATTATTGAGTAAAATGTTTTCAAAAATATTAATTGCTAATAGAGGTGATATTGCCTTAAGAATCCTTAGAGCGTGTAGAGAGTTAAATATTAAAACTGTTGCCATACATTCAACTGCGGATACAGATGCGATGCATGTTAGATTAGCTGATGAAAGCGTTTGTGTTGGGCCTCCTCATTCTTCAAAATCTTACTTAAACATCCCTTCTATTATTACAGCAGCTCAACTTGTTGGAGCTGATGCAATACATCCCGGGGTTGGATTTTTATCAGAAAACTCTGACTTTGCAGAAATAGTTGAGGCTCATAATATGATTTTTATTGGACCAAAAATTCAACATTTAAAAGTGATGGGAGATAAAATCAAAGCAAAATCTATGGCTAATGAATTAGGTTTGCCACTAGTACCAGGTTCAGATGAAAATGTTATTAACGTCAAAAATGCAAAAGAAGAAGCTAAAAAAATTGGTTTTCCCTTATTAATAAAAGCCTCTGCTGGTGGAGGCGGTAAAGGGATGAAGATTGTAAATAATATTGAAGAATTGGAAGAAGGCTATTCTTCAGCAAAAAACGAAGCTAGAGCTGCATTTGGAAATGACGATGTTTATATAGAAAAATACCTTTCAAAACCAAGACATATTGAAGTTCAAATTATAGGTGACAAATTTGGAAACGTTATACATCTTGGAGAAAGAGAATGCTCAATTCAAAGAAATCATCAAAAATTAATTGAAGAGGCTCCATCTCCAGTATTAAATGAAACAGAGAGAAATTTCATTGGTAAATTAGCGGTTAACGCTGCAAAAAAAATGGAATATGAAAATTTAGGAACTATTGAGTTTTTGTATGAGGATGGCAAGTTTTTCTTCATAGAAATGAATACACGTCTTCAAGTAGAACATCCAATTACCGAAGCAATTACTGGGGTTGATATAGTTCGAGAGCAAATCTTAATCGCCTCTGGCAATGCCCTATCATTAAAACAAAGTGATATAATTTTTAATGGACATGCAATTGAATGCAGAATTAATGCAGAAAACCCCAAAACCTTTATACCATCGCCTGGAAAAGTAAATCAATTTCATATACCTGGCGGCTTAGGAGTAAGGGTCGATTCTGGAGTATATTCAGGTTATAGTATACCTCCATATTATGACAGCTTAATCGCTAAATTAATTGTGCACGGAAATAATAGAGAACATTGTATTTTAAGGCTTAAACAAGCAATTCAGGAAATGGTCATAGAACCGATTTCTTCTACATTAGAACTTCACAAGGAAATTATAGAAACTAAAGAAATGATAGATGCAAATTATGATATCAAATGGCTAGAAAATGTTTTTTTAAAAAATGAAAAATGATAGGTTTAGACAAAAAAACTGACTATATATCTCCGGAAATAATTTTAGAACTATACAAATCTGGTATTTTTTTAATGGGAAAAGAAAGAAACGACCAAAATATTTATTTTGTTAACCCTGAAAAAAGAGCACTTCTTCCAATCAAAAAATTTCATTGCTCAAAATCTTTTGTTAGATTTTGTAGAAAAAAACCTTTTCAAATGACAATTGATAAATGTTTTCAAAATGTAATCAGGTCATGTGCAACGGTTAACAGAGAGGACACCTGGATTAACAAGATCATTGAAAAAAAATTCATAGAATTGCATAAAATGGGATATGCACACTCTATAGAAACATGGCAAGAAAAAGAATTAGTAGGAGGCATTTACGGCGTGTCCATCGGAAGTTGTTTTTTTGCAGAATCAATGTTTAGCAAAAAAAGCAATGCCAGCAAATTTGCTTTAATAAACCTTGTATCAAGATTAAATTTGTTAGGTTATAATCTTCTTGATGTACAGTTTGTTAACCCTCATTTAAAACAATTTGGCGTATATGAGTTAACCAGAAATAAATTTAAAGAATTATTAAATCACGCCTTAACTATAAACATAAATTTTCATTCCTTAAGCTTTAAAGATGAGGACTTATTTGAGAATGTCTTAGATTTCCTACAAGAAATAAGTATCAAATCATAAACGGGATGTTCCAAAGCATTTAAGGCTGGACTAGAAGCAAACATCCAGCCATTGAAGACAATGTTTGTTTGTTTGTTTTTTATATTTTTTTCTGAATTGTCAAAAATTGTTATATAGGCTATAGATTCTGGTGTTTCAGTTGGTTTTGAAAGAACACATCTTTTTACAAAGATTTCTAAAACACCAAAATTATTTTTCTTACCAATTTTAAATTTTAAAGTCTTTATTCTAGCTGTAATTTTATCTAAGCCTTGCAATGTGACAACATTTCCATCTATCCAGTTAGAAAAAGATGGATTTGATAAAAAAATTAAAAATACAAATAAAATTGTAATATTTTTTATCATTAATGTTATTTTTTACTATTTGAAAAAATCATTTTTCCCAATAAATCTGTAAAACTCACTGATCCAGTTGTATCAAATATTGTATCTCTTTCTTTTAAAACAACTTCTGAAATTCCTGGTACAATCTCAATGTAATTACTTCCTAGCAAACCAGAAGAAGTTATTCTAGCACTGGAGTCATCTGGCAAATTTATTGATTTATCAATACTTATTGTTGCTCTAGCTTCATAAGAATCAGTCAAAAGTTTTAAATCTTCAATTTTACCTACGTTAACTCCAGAAACTTTAACCAAACCTCCAATTTTCAAACCTGTTGAATCTTCAAAAACTACAGATATAAAAATTTTTTCATTAGAGTTTAATTTATTTGTATTTATTCCAAATATTAAAAAGCTAACTGCAGTCAATAGAACTAAGAAACCCATAGTTACTTCCATCAGATTATACTTCATTTTGATATCCACCTTAATCAGTTGTTGGGTTTCCAGGATTCATAATCTGCATGAGACTTTTGTCTTTCCCCTGATTTAAACAAGCTTCCTTCTGGTCTGTTAGCATAAATAGTGCCAGTCAAATTTGGAAGATGGGATTTTTTCCATTCATATGATTTTCTGTTTTTTTTAGGTTTTTTATTTTCCACATGGTGCAAC
>Ga0115012_10002614_pt1 | contig 10556 bp, 10 predicted proteins | sample TroAtlMetagenome_FD_88706 | JGI IMG/M metagenome (GOLD analysis project Ga0115012, IMG submission 88706) | Marine eukaryotic phytoplankton communities from Atlantic Ocean - Tropical Atlantic ANT10 Metagenome | ecosystem: Environmental > Aquatic > Marine > Oceanic | place: Tropical Atlantic...
ACACCTTGGCCTTTGCACCGGAGCCATATCCGCACAGCCCGATTCTATTGGATTCGATTTCCACATTCTCGAGATAGTCTGATTCCATAGCAGACATCAATGCGAGGAAGATTGATCCAGTGTACTGGTTGCCAATTAGGCTTGAGGCCCTTTGAGTCTTCTCAATCCTCTCATCAACGAAGACTCGGAACTCTTCGGTCTTTGAAATGAGTCTTCTATATGCGTCGTTTGCTTTCTCGAATTCCTCAATTCCATCGGGGGTATCGGAGTAGTCGGATGGAAATGGCTCCGGCCCAATCTCTTCTACAATCTTCAACCACATCGGAAGTTCCCGGCGATCGTGACGGAACACGTCTGGGAACATTCTCTTGCCCTGGAAAGCGTATGGAAGGTGGACAATAATGCGACTCCATTGGTTGGTCAGAATTTCATCAGAATTGGGGTCATATCTGCCCTCTTCTATTGCCTTTCGACGGAAGTCGATGAAAGCCTGCTTAACCGACTCGGAGTAGCATCGATTTGAGAACTGGCCGTCGAAAACTGGAGTGTCCTTGTGGATCATTATTTTATCGTTCTCGAAGATTAACTCGTTCTTCTTCTTGGAGCGAGGCAATAGTTTGAGGATCTTCTCGGCTAGGTTTGACGTAATACTGGCACCTGATTCCTCTGCTAGTTCTAGTACGTTCTCCACTACTGTTCTTGTTTCAACCTGCCTCCGTGGCTTGAAGAAATCGTGGACTGGCATTGTGGAAACCCCCCAAATATCTGGGATTGCCAATAATCTGGGATTGTGACGAATTAGTATCGCTCCGCCTCCGGCCCCCTGGGTGTACTCTCCAGAAGAGCCGAGGTCGTACTTTGCGTTATCAGCAAAGACAACAATGCCTACTCGATTTCTATCCCCTCCCCCTCTAGCCACCCAGTCAAGGGTATTGTGCATCGCATCTACTGCACCGATGCAAGCAAATGTCATATCAACAACGTCGCAATTTCTGAAGCATTCTTCACCGAACTTTGGCGAGTAACGCTGTTCCAGCATGTCCATTATGTAGGTTGCAGTTGGTTTTGCTCCGTCAAGGGCTGATTCGGTCCCGAGATAAATCCGACCGACCGACGATGGTTCGATAGAGTTCCTGTCAATCAACCTAGAAACTGCGTTTGCACCCATGGTTGCAGTATCTTCGTGGACATCTGGAATGGCCATTGCCTCTAGTCCCAATCCCTTGCTAAGCTTCCCGTAGTCCGCCCCTCTGAATTCTGCGAAGTCCTGCATTGCAAAGTAGAGCCTTGGGAAGTGCAAGGCGATGTCGTCGATTCCTACTTCTGGCACGTTATTCCTGCTTATCGGCATTGGTCTACATTATCATACCTGTGGAATAACTACACTGGAGTCTCACATTAGTCTTGTAACTAGTTTCCGCCGGTGATATTGTTTATCGAATCCAGGAGTTCTTTCTTTCCTGAGAAATGGGAGGAAATTGGAGATAATACTTCGGAGAGTCCATCGGCAACCCCCATCTTTGCATCCAATGGGTGTATTGTACCGTCCGAAACTGCGTCCATGAAAGACTGAGAATCAGTCCACTCTGAGGCCTCTCCGTACTTTGGATCCGGGGACACTGTGATCTTGCCTATTTTGGGCATTATTACGTGACTAGCGATCTCGAAAACAGGGGAGTTTTGGTTGCCGACCTCGAGGAATGCCTTCCGCATCTTTGACCTAATTAATTCGGGTTCATCGTCCAGCAAAATAGCATTTCCAGGATCAGACTTGGACATCTTGTGATCGAAGGAGTCCATCCGACCCCCGGGTCCCTTTAGTCCGGACAGCATAGGAGTATGGATGCAAGTTGGCTTGATCCAGTTATTTTTCTCCGCGACCTCGCGCATGTACATATGCGCCTTTCTTTGATCCATCCCTCCGAATGCGATGTCGACGCTCAACTCGAAGATGTCCGCAGCCTGGAGGGCCGGGTAGTAGAATGCTGCTAGATCATGATCCGATGAATCCTCGTCTCTGCCCATTATGCTGAATGTTCTGCGAACCCTTGAGAGGCTCATGTTCTTTGAGCATCTTAGCACCCTTTCCCAGTACTTTCCAGAATCCATTACCTCTGAGGCTCGTACAAATTGAATCTCCCCTGGGGCCTCACCTTCTTTTGGGTTTCCGAGAATTGCCCGGAACATCTCAGACATGTACTCAGAGGCTATGGAAATCTTCCCCATATCTCTCCCGAACTTGTCATTTACCCATGCATGCCAGTCGGCTAACAAGATGATTACGTTCACGCCTTCATCAATCAGATTTCTAATTGTGTCAGCAAGTATCATCCAACCGAGGTGAGCCTTTCCACTCGGCTCCAGACCCACATAAGCCACCAATTCTTGATCACCGGAGTGACTTGAACCTCCAGAAAGTACTGATTCAACATGATTTATCCCCACTACTTCTTGACAGCCTGAGAACATCCTCTCGATTCGATCTCGGGATTCCGAGTCTATCTCTGGAGGAGTTCCCTCTGACATCTGGACACCTAGTTGAACAGCTTGTTGAGCTTCTGAGCCCTGCCTGCGGCCTTAGTATTGTCATTGGCATCTAGAAGTGCTTCTATCTCCCCTATCAGAGACTCTGCCTGTTCTTTCTTCTCCTCTGCAATACTTTCTGACATCTCCATGAAGTGCTTCGCTGCGGAGATTGCTGACTTTGCTTTTGATGCCTTCTTTGCCCATTCCTTCGCCTTATCCCCTCGTTGTTTGGAATTGTAGCCAGTGGCCTTGTCTAGGAAGGCCGTCCACCTCTTCCTATCTTCCATTGCAGACTTCATCGCTTCCGGGTCTTCAAAGTCAGGAGGGACATTAGTGATATCAACAATCATTGCTCCATTTTCATATCTGGCTTCAATAGATGTCATCACGCCATGGGATGCCTCGAATGAGTCGCCAGAGGAGCTTTCTACTTCGTCGAAGAACTCCTTCGCAAGGGCGCCTAGTCCGCCACTGCCGTCTACTTCCTTGATTAATCCCCTGCGAACGTCGAATCGCTCCATGGCCCTCCGAATGAACAGGGTCTCTTCAATACTGCCGACCCAGATCAACTTCTAGAACTAGTAGAAGGGCTAAACGGGCACAGTGTTTCCGGCATACATGGGCAAGAGTCATTTCCTGACGATAATGGGAGTAGTGGCCATTCTTTTGTTGCCACTGGCAACAGCACAGTCGGTAGTCGCCATGGATAGTGTCGTCATCCTTGAAGATCTCGACCTTGGAATGGAGGGAGGGGAGATTTCCCCAGATAGAGGGTCCATTCTAGCCTATGGTGCTGATTCTTCGATTTTCTTAATCGCGGCCGAAGAACCGAAGAACAATTCAAGAGTTCAATTTTCTGGGAGCGGGGCACTGCTGGATGCTTCGTTCCATCCTAGCGGCAAGACAGCACTAATTGTGGGTGAGGGGGGTCTTGTATTGAGGTTTATTTCATCCAATAGAACCGTCGAGAACGAAGGGGGGGCTTCGAACTTCGGCAGCACGGAACTAAATGCAGTATCGTGGAACGGAGATGGAAGTTGGGCTTACATTGGCGGCGAAGGAGGATGGATTTGGAGGTTCAGAGGCCTTGATGGAGGAGGAGTTGAGGCAATTCCTCTCGAAAATAGGGGTGAAAGCGACGTTAATGCAATCTCTTGTCTGAGGGGTTACAATGTCTGTATTGTTTCTTCAAGCGTCGATGGAATTGGGATAATAAATCAAGATCACGAGTTATTCTGGATCGGAGGGTATGGAAATCCTTGGATTGATGTCACGTGCCCCTCGAGTACCTCCATGGAATGTGTTGTCATCTCCTCGGATCTGACGATTGCTAGCATTGGGATAGATATTGAAGATCCTTCGAAAACTACGATTTATGACAATGATATCGTTCAATTGAAAGGATTTGATGGCGTAATGACTGGGGTCGACACTCAGAAAGAAGGCAATTCTCTGATTTCACTGGCCCCCTTCGGATTAATTGAACATGACCTGGAAGAAAGTAAGTCGTTCCACTGGTTGGACAATACTGATGCAATAGATTTCGATGCTTCGATTGCAGGAGAGAGGATTGTATCCACATGGGGTACTGGGCCCTTTGATGGGTGGATTCTAACTGATAGTGGAACTATCGTTTCATTCACAACAGATACCCAGGGAGGAGGTGGGTCGATGATAGAAATCTGGATTGGAATAATTATTCTCGGGGGAACTACCTTGATGATTGCCTCCCTACTGACTAGTTCTTCACCGAGGCTTAGCAGATGGGTGACAAAAAAGATCGGAAGTGAAGAAGAACGGAAAAGTGCGATCAGAGAAGAAAGGCGACTCTCGAGGAAAAAAGGTCGAGCATAAATTCATGTGCAAACTTGTTCGCGGGGGGCTGAGAACATGGCATACGAGGCGTTAGACTTCTTCGACATCGATTCCTTGCTGACCGAGGAAGAGAGAATGGTTAGAGACATGGTGAGAGACTGGGTAGAAGAGAGAGTGCTACCGAATATCGAGGATGCATGTAGGGATGGGGTTTTCCCAGACGAGTGGAGGGCCGAGATAGGGGAGATGGGGATCCTTGGGGCTCCTTTGGAGGGATATGGTTGTCCCGGCCTCTCTTACATTGCATACGGACTAATTTGCCAGGAGTTGGAGCGTGGAGACAGTGGTGTTCGCTCTTTTGCCAGCGTCCAAGGTTCTCTTGCGATGTATCCGATCTGGGACTTCGGAAGTGAGGAGCAGAAAGAGAAGTATTTGCCGGGAATGGCAAAAGGAGACTTGGTCGGTTGCTTTGGCCTAACTGAGCCAGACTATGGTTCCAACCCAGGAGACATGATTACTCGTGCTGAAGACAAGGGGGATCACTTCCTCTTGAATGGGGCGAAGATGTGGATTACGAATGGGACAATTGCTGACTTGGCCGTTGTTTGGGCCAAACTCGATGGAGAAATCCGCGGTTTCATTGTTGAGAAGGACGACGAAGGTTTTAGCGCCCCTGAAATGAAGGGGAAGCACTCACTCAAGGCAAGCGTGACCAGTGAGTTAGTTTTCCAAGACTGTAAAATCCCCAAGGACAGGATTTTACCAGATGTGAAGGGCCTAAGAGGGCCTTTCAGCTGCCTCAATAATGCCCGATATGGGATCTCTTGGGGTGCTGTCGGTGCTGCCCAATCATGCTTCAACTCAGCGAGAGAATATGCACTGAGCAGAATTCAATTTGGGCATCCTATTGCTTCTTTCCAACTTGTTCAGAATAAACTATCATGGATGCTTCGTGAGATTACTAAGGGGCAATTACTAGCTTATCACATTGGTAAGAAGAAAGATGACGGAAGTTGGATTCCTGAGCAGATTTCCCTGGCCAAGATGAATAACGTAGACATGGCCCTTGAAATCGCACGTATGTCGAGGGACATCCATGGCGCCAATGGCATCCTTGATGAGTATCCCGTTATGAGGCACATGGCCAATCTAGAGTCAGTGAAAACATATGAGGGGACGCATGACATCCACAATCTGATACTAGGAAGGCACATTACGGGTATCCAATCGTTCACGAGGGAGCCTTGAATCGCAAGAGTCTGCCGTCCCAATATTGAAAGAGCCTCCTCCGACCCCGTTAACTGGGTAGCATTATGGGAGTAGCAGTTCTGCTTAAGCAGGTCCCTGATACTACTGCCAAGATTAGCATTAGCGGAGGCAGGGTCGATGAGGCATCAATCACTAAATGGTCAATTAGCCCTTACGACGAGTATGCTCTCGAGAACGCTATCAAGTTGAAGGAATCTGGATTCGGGGATGTAGTAGCGATAACATGCGGCCCTTCACGGTCCGCGAAGTGCCTCACAGAGGCCGCGGCGGTTGGGGCGGATCGGTTAATCCACATTATTTCTGAATCTCCATTGGACAGCATACAAGTTCAATCACTTCTATCTGCAGCGGTAAAGGAGTCTGGGTGCGACGTGGTAATGTGTGGAAAGCAGGCTGCAGACACTAATAGTGGTTCAACAGGGCCTGGCTTGGCCGCTTCTTTGGGATTCTCGTGCGTAGGCGGGGCAACCGAGGTTTCAATGGATGGAGGAGTAGCCTCTGCTACTCGTCTAGGCCCCTCGGGCATGGAAGAAGTGGAAGTAGGGGTTCCTTGTGTTTTTACTTTTGACAAGGGTGATTCTGAGTTAAGGAGGCCGAATGTCAGAGGAATAATGATGGCTAAAAAGAAGCCCATAGATATCTTCGCACCTGATGATCTGGGGGTCGATGTCAGCAATTCAATGGTCAGCATCAAGTCTCATTCTTCACCTCCAGAGAAGCAACCGGGGCAGAAATTCGTTGGTTCTGATTCGATTCCAGAGGTGGTTAGCAAGTTGAGGGAAGAGGCGAACGTCATCTAGAGGTTGTAAAAATGAATATAACAATTATTTCAGAGTCTAGCAATGGTTCCCTGCACTCAGTTACAGCACAGCTAGTCGGTGCAGCATCCTCCCTAGGAGGGTCGATTACGGTCATCTGCCCAGGCGGGATTGGTTCCTCTGATGCTGCGAATATTTCTGGCGTTACAAAGGTAATCTCAGTGGAGGGGGATTGCTTCGAAAACTACGATTGCTCGGCATGGTCAGAGTCTCTATCCCCCTTGGCCGAGGGGGACCTGTTGCTCTCCTCATCGTCGGCAATTGGCAGGGAGTTGATCTCGTCAATAGCTGCATCGAAGGGGATTCCGGTTGTTCAGGACGTGACTAGCCTGACAGGGGGCCTTTTGGCTACTAGGTCGATTTATTCGGGAAAGGCGATAGAGGAAGTGAGTATTTCTCCTCCCTGCGCAATCAGCCTGAGGGCTAATTCATTCGAATCAGCAGGAGAAGGGGGCAGTGGGGAAGTATCCACTGTCAATGTCAGCCAGGATGTTGCCGTTGCAGTAAAACAGGCACTTGCCAAGGCGAGTGAGAGACTCGATGTTTCCGAGGCGGATATAATTATTTCAGGAGGGAGGGGGATGGGCGAGCCTGCAAACTTCTCCCACCTGAACGAAGTTGCAGACTTACTTGGGGCGGCGGTTGGAGCTAGCAGGGCTGCAGTTGATACTTGGGAAGAAATACCTCACAGCATGCAAGTCGGACAGACTGGAAAAACAGTCACTCCTAACCTATACATCGCAGTTGGGATAAGTGGGGCCATCCAGCATCTCGCCGGAATGCGTTCGAGCAAGTTTATTCTCGCAATAAACAAAGATCCGGAAGCTCCAATCTTTGGTGTTGCGGATTACGGAGTTGTTTCAACTTGGGAAGAAGCACTTCCGGTGTTAAAGGAACAGCTTGCGGAAATGCTGTCAAACTGACGCCTGCTCCTTCTCCGAGTCGGCCCTAGTCTGCCCTATTCTATTGAGGTACTCCTCAGTAACTCCTCCAGTAACATATACGCCATTGAAGCAAGAGCAATCAAAATCAGCCGGAGTTTGTGTACCTGCACCAGTGCAAGATTCTACAAGATCACCAAGATCCTGATAAATCAGCCAATCAGCCCCTATAGAGTTGCAAATTTCCTCGTTTGTCTTTCCGTATGCGACGTATTCCTCTCTTGCTGGCATATCAATTCCATACACATTCGGATGAATGATGGGCGGAGAAGATGAAGCGAACAGAACCCTTGATGCCCCAGCATCCCTCGCCATTTGGACGATTCTCCGGGATGTGTTCCCTCTGACTATGCTATCATCCACTATCAGGACTGTCTTGCCGTCAAACTCCTCATCGATAGTATTCAGTTTCTTCCTAACTGAGTCCTTCCTTATCTTCTGGCCGGGCATTATGAAAGTCCTCCCAATGTAGCGATTCTTGACGAAACCTTCTCGATAGGGTATCCCCAATGCGCTAGAAAGACCTAGGGCAGCTATTCTCCCACTATCTGGAACTGGGATGACTGCATCGATCTCACCCTCCTGGAAGGATTGAGAAACTCTCTTTGCAAGTGATTCGCCCATCCTCAATCTTGCCTTGTGGACTGAAATGCCGTCAATTACAGAGTCGGGCCTGGCAAAGTAAACATGTTCGAAGACACATGGTGTGTGGTCAATGTTGGAGTGGCAAACCTGTGAAGCAATACGCCCGTCCATCCTAACAATTACTGCTTCTCCGGGCGAGACATCCCTGTCCATCTCGAAGCCTATTGATTGACAGACCACGCTTTCTGAAGATACTAGCCTCTCAGTGAAATTGTCGGACTCCCTCTTTCCTAGGAATAGTGGACGAATCCCATTAGGATCCCTGAATGCGACCATTCCCCAGCCAGTAATTAGGCACACCACACTGTAGCTCCCCTCTACCCTCAGGTGAGTCCTCTCGACTGCTCGGAAGATGTCATCCTCGCCTAGAGCACCCATTCCACCTGGCCGGCCATCTACCGATCTCTGTATTTCTGCTGCGAAAAGGTTCAGCAGGGCTTCTGAATCTGAACTGGTGTTTATTCTGCGATGATCGTATTCCAGGAGGCCGGAGATTATGTCAGGAGTATTATTGAGATTCCCATTGTGTGCCAGACTGACGCCAAATGGGGTATTTGTGTAGAAGGGCTGTGCCTCTGCGGAAGAGTTTGAGCCGGCGGTCGGGTATCTCACGTGACCAATGCCCATTGATCCGACCAAGTTGTTCATATGGCGCTCGAGAAAGACATCCCGGACCAATCCATTTGCTCTCCGATGGCATATGTTGTCAGAATCACTGGTGACTATTCCTGCTGCATCTTGACCCCTGTGCTGCAAAACAATAAGGCCGTCATATACAGAAGTAGCAACCTGAGTTCCCGGAGCGCCAACTATTCCGATGATTCCGCACATCGGCTATCATTCTCGGGTATGCGACCAAGCCTTAGGCGTTTCCGGCATTGTCACTTCTTCTGAGACATGGACCTGTTGCGCTTGTTCCACCTGAACTTCCGAAGCCTGGCTGTGTCGCCATACCCACAACTTGCACATTGTCCCTTTTGCTTATGGTACGAGTGGCGCCCACATCTCCTGCATCGTATATGGGTAGATTTCTGTCTCTTGCCCATGCTCGGTGTACCTTTTGACATGCGTTTCACCCTACTAAGACGACGCGTCCACCGACCGATTTGTTAAGAGGCTTATCCTGAACAATACCATTGTAATTACCGACAAAAAGATGGGCAATAGTCCGAGCAAACACGAGATTGCCAAGGACAAGGCTAATTCCAACGATTCCAATTGGCTGAGGTCTGTGGAAATGTTGGCTGAATAGAAAGCGGCGATTCCGATAGCAATTGAAGAAAAAAATGCGAGTGAGCGATTGTGAAGATTGTAAGAAGAGGCAAAATGGATTAATGCTAGTGAGGATAAAACTAGGCACCCCCCAGAAACAAGCAGGAGGGCTTCTGAAATTCCAATACCCATACTAATCGCCTCCTAATCGCCTTTCTAGAATCGTCCTCACTAGAGCCCCTTCCTCAATTGATAGTGGCTCTGACTCATCCCGCAGTCCCGATGATCTCTCGACCACATGTGATCCGATTAATATCGCAATTAGGCCTACTAAGACTCCCAGAAAAACCAATGCACCTCTAGCGAACCCTAGTATCGAAAATGCGTCTTTCTCGGAGAGGATTACTGCCCACGAGACAATGACCATAATCCACCCAGTAACAAGTCCAGGGATGCTTCGCCCCCCATAAGTAGGGGAATTACGAAGAATAATGATTGCCCCGATTGCAAAGGGCAATGCAATGGAAATCGATTGCAAGATCGATTCATGGAGGACCGATCTCTCTTCGGAAAATTCACTTGGTAGAAAAATTAGGAAAGTTAGGCCTAAAAGCATCAATGGAAAACCGAATCTACCTCTCTCAAATGAAGGGCCCATGCGATGGAAGCTGTTACCTATTGACACGATAATCAAGGATATCCAGATTAACCCGTCGTCGCCAAACATGTACTGCGGGCAATGATTGGATTCTTGTGTTTTTCTTGGATGTGGCGGAGCCGCATGGTCAAATCGCTCGACTAGATTCATATACGGGCCATCGGTGGCTCGCGGCGCACAACAAGCTAGGTGGGGCAAGAATGGTCAAGATGCCGAGGAAAATTATGCGCTACAGCCCCTTTGCTGGAAAGCATACCGAACACACTGTTGAGAGGGTAAAGAAGAGAAGGGCTAGCGAACTAAAATGGGGGCAGAGGCGTTTCAGGAGAGTCACTTCTGGATACAGGGGTTTCCCTAGACCAAAGCCGTCCGGAGAGAAGCCGACCAAGAGAGTGAACCTAGTATTCAGGTGCACTGAGACTGGGAAGGCCCACTCTCCAAAGGGTAAGAGAGCAAGAAAGTTCGAACTTGTAGATAACTGAGGTGAGCTATTGGCTGGAAAATTCCTGAGAGTGAGTTGCAAAGATTGTGGTAACGAGGCCACTCTATTCGACCGGGCTTCAACAATAGTTGCCTGCCCAATTTGTGGATCGACCCTTGCAGAGCCGGCTGGCGGACTTGCCAATCTAACCGGATGTACCGTGGTTGAGGTTCTGAACTAGAGGGGCGTCA
>Ga0115012_10002617_pt1 | contig 10554 bp, 15 predicted proteins | sample TroAtlMetagenome_FD_88706 | JGI IMG/M metagenome (GOLD analysis project Ga0115012, IMG submission 88706) | Marine eukaryotic phytoplankton communities from Atlantic Ocean - Tropical Atlantic ANT10 Metagenome | ecosystem: Environmental > Aquatic > Marine > Oceanic | place: Tropical Atlantic...
ATAAGACATACGCTCTAAGCGATGGTAGTGAAATGCCACTGTCAAAAGATGAATGTATGGCGATGATTGTTAGCAGACCTTTCTGCTTGATGTTGGAAAACACATACAATTGCGCCACTGTTCGATTTTCTTGGGAAGACACGAAAGACATTATCCAACACGGGATACTTGCTTATCGTGTTGATTGGGATTGGAAATACATTCCAGACCACTACACCAAGCATGAAGACGAATTGTATTACGTCTTCTTGGACCCGGCACAGATATCAATTGATATCTTGGAAAACGCTCTTGGTAACAAATCTTACCGGAACGTCCACACCACTACGTTAAAGCAAATTGTTAGTCATATGGAATTGCACGTCGCTTCAGACGGTAAATTCAGAACGCAACCCTCTGCCATCATGGCAACGGTTGCGATGGCAATCGGAATCCAAGAAATGGAAATCGCACAAGTAGTGCGTAACGAGGATTAATCCTCATAGAACCGAATCATCATTGAGGAATTACAAAGCACCAGAATGGTTCACAGATGGAGCAAAATGCTACCAGCAACGTAGAAGAGCAAGAACCGTCATTCTCACTAAGAGAAGGCGTGCTTTTCTTCCAAGGGAAGATTCGTGAAACGACTGTTCTCAACAGCGGAGATAACATCCAAGTATGGACAAATGACCGCCGCCGGTCGGGAGAAAATCCTGCAACCGGTAAACCATATCAAGACCCAGAACTCTATGTCAAGGTCTTGTCCAAGGAACAACAAGAGAAAGGCAGTTTTGCCTCTCGGGTTATTTCTGGGCTATGGTCTCGACTTAAACGTCAAAATTAAAAACGGTCGCCGATGAGTGACCATAGGATAACATGGCTAACAAGATAGTCAACGGTTTTGGGTTCGTCGTTCTCGAGGAATCCAAAGGAGTAAGACGGGTAAAAACCAGCGTCTTATTTGATAATCCGAACAGAGGATACAAAGCAAAGCCAAAATGGAACCACTTGATTAAAAGAGTCGAACCTGCAAAGGTTTGGACAGATATTGGTGGCCCTTCGACGGTTACATTTCATTTGGATAAAATTGTTGTCTCAAGGGGCAACAAAGAAATTCCTTGTAATGTTACTGTCGACAGAACGCTAACCAACAGCGGAGATACTGTTGGCGGGTGGTTCATACACGGCTTTGTTAGGTTCACATTAGAATTTGAAGGTAAAACTTTCAAAAAGTGGGCCATGGTTCATGGTAAGTGGGGAGACTCAAAGTCTGCCTCATTCCAATGGGCCGACCCTGTTCAAAGCGCACAGTGTTCGAATATTACGAGAAATGAACATCACAAGACATATCTCATCGCACCGAAAGAAAGTGGGAGTCCGGGAGCCAATCTGGTTCCAAGGGCCACTGATTTGGTGAACGCACCCTGTGCAAAAGCAACTTTCGTTGCAGAAAGTAAACGCAAACTCCTTGCTATAAAGCATCGAGTGAAAGCAGGAAATAGAACGTTTGTCAAAATCAGCGATGCTGATAGACTAATTGATGTCGAAACAGGCAACATGTCTAAATTGATGGTTCCGGGATTTCAAAGCCCGGTATTCAATGTAAAGTCGACTACAACGTTCAGAGAAGACAATGATGATAACAAAATTTTCTCTCTAAGTGCTGGAAGATGGATGTGTGAACAAGGTGAAGGAACCTATCACAACATCGAAATCTTCGACATTGCGTTTGGAGCCGCACACCGTGCATCGGTGTCTGTGGCTTCTACTCCAGCAAAGAAAGATGTCAAGAAGAAGCGTTTCAATAATAAGAACGTCTTCCGAAGACTGTGAAGGCCAAGTGGCCATAGAGCAAAACAATGAATGAGAATTACAAGATTTCGGAATGCTCATAGAACCGAATCATTGAAAATGTATAATACTAACGTAGTAAGGTTCACAGATGACCAAGAAAATATGGTCTTGCGATGTTATACTCCACTACAAAATAGCGGGGTATGACGATAAGACATTCTTGAAGAAGAAGTTTGAGAATGTCATGGGAAGCAACCCGAATGAGTGCTACGGTAAAGCCGTAGAGATGCTCAAAGAACAATTCAAAGAAGAGGAAGGTCTCGAAATACTCGGGGGCTCTGCTTCTTTCAATTTCGAGGAATAGTCCTCATAGAACCACATCAGGGCAAGGGAATTACACATCACCTGTATGGTTCACAGATGTCTGAAGAGACTCAAAACAACTCTCCGGGTAACGACTCGGGGGGATATGTATCCTCCGATGCGAGGAACACAACAGTAGCAATGCTCGGACACATGGTCACACTAAAGATGGCCGAGAAAGCCGATTGTGCGTATTCAAACAATTTTGAATCAGCAGTCGAGCAAGCAAAGAGCATTGGTCTTGGACGCAAACATCTTGCGATACCACGTTTTGGAAGTGACGCATTTCGTGTCGCTCTAAGAACGCTCAAGACGAACCCACATGAGGTAACAGTGCCTCTTGACCAAGGGATTGCCTACGACAATATGCGTTGTAAAGTATGGTATGATACTGTGAACATGGGTAGAGAATACGTTGTTCGCAGACACACTACTGGGCTGGTAAACGGCCAAGAAGAGCACGATATGGACAAAATGTATCGTGTATCGTATAGGGCGGCAAGCGGAGACGTAATTGCCCGAACACATCACAGAGCATACGTGAAGCGTGCTTGGGAAGGAGTAGAATCCTTGACTGAAGCAGAGCAAGCGGCTCTTGATGGTGATAACGGTGTTGAGAATATCGAGATTGAACCTTATGACGAAGGTAACGTAATCGATTTCCCGACAATGACTAAATTCTTGGAGGCCGTAAGAGGTCGATACCAAGAAGAATGCACCCGTATCGATACGAGAAGGTGGCGGATTAAAATCCGTAAAGTTTTGGACAAAGACCTTAACGCGATTCCGTTTACTGCGGTTCGTGGTGCGGTTATCATTCCAGACACCAGAAGTAGTGAAGAAGCCAAAGATGCAGACGGAAAGCGAACCTCTCCGCCGTATCTTGACACACTTGACGCATTGAATTCACTGATGCATTGGTTCGGAACAGGGGCAACCCTTACTACCGGAACAGTGCAGTTTGAAGATGAAGTGATTCCGGGTCTCGACCCAGAAGAAACTGAAGATAACACAGTCGTAGCAACGATTGTCGGAAACGTTCAAAATCTCAATGTTTCGCCTTGTCAGATGACCGTAATGGGATACATCGACGACGCGGCTCAAAGAGCGGACCTTGAAAGAGAGATGACTCAACACCTCAACGAGAAGTTGAATGAGTATCTCAATGAGTTTACTAACACCTTGTCGTGTCTTAATGACGACGACCAAGAGGACGTAAACAAAGCAATCAGAAAGTTCGCCAAGCGCAAAGAAAAGATGCAGAGTATGCTGGAGTTCTATTGTGGCGGAGATTTCGTAAACAACGTCGGTGTCGACTCCACCATTGGAGGAGATGACCGTCTTTCGGGATTGAGGACACGAATTAACAACATTGGTTCTGGAACAGGAATCAATGTTAACGGACTTCGTGAACTCGTCGACTTCGAACAACCGGACCAATGAGGTCCATAGATGTCTAATCAAGACAGAATCAAACGCCCCAACGGGGCGGAATGGGACACGGTGAAGTTCGCCTGTCCCAATTGTGGAGCGACAGATTCTTTCGCATTCCACATGATTGATGACGAGCAACACTTCGTGATGAAGTGCCATAACATGATTGCAACACACATGATTTGCACATGGCAATCAGAACGCTACACTCACCTCCCATCTGATGTGGAGGCACCGGAGTGGCCGTTTGAGCCTGTCGTAGACGACACTCAAACAGTCGAAGTGCTCGTTCCTATCGATGACGATGGGAAGATTATTGCGGAAGTTGCAGACTTCCGTGGAAAAGATTGTGACGTTGTTCTTCCAGAAGTCGCCAATTCGCTTGGCAACATAACAGAAGAACGCTAACGGCCTCACGGCCATAGATGTCAAACGAAAGGATTGACCTTAATCAGTTTGAAGCAATAACCAAAGGCCCTTGGAGGGCTTTTGAAGACATAGAAGGCGACGGTCATAAGACCGGTGCATGGTCGGTAGGTAATCAGTTATACGACTTGAACCTACCACCACTTCATGGTGGAAGCGACTTTTCTGGCACATATAGTGTGGCGGGAATATGCGTATTGCGCCATGGGACTGAAGTAAACGCTAAAGCGATTGCCGCACTTCCCGAACTAATTGCTGAACTGAAGAGATGCTATGAACGCATCGACGAACTTGAATCCTCGGGAGAGGAATGAACGGTCTTAAATGACCATAGATGGACATAATGAGTATCATCATGTTAGTGATAACATACACGCTGATAGGCTTCGGCTTTGCGTGTGGTTTTGCACTATTCCGTTGGGTTTCCGCTAAAAGAAAATCCAACAAGAAAAAGAAATCTGGTTCAACTGCTCCCCAAGAATCACAATGGGAGAGAATAAGAAACCGGATTCCTTAGAGCACTTGCTCATAGGACGCTGAACCAAGGTAAACGAGGGCGCAAGCCCAATGACCTTGATTCGCAATCGCACGCTCGCGTCAAGAACGAGCGGCGACATAAGACGCAAAATACACGCATTCGCGCTCACGTGCGATTGCGAATACAGTTGCAATGAAAAAAAAAGTGAAGGAAGAATATGGGAGAGGCATTCTACGTGCTGACCAATTCTGCATACTGGGAACTCTGGGACCATGGTCCACGTGCTCCCCGAAAGGCCGGTTGGAGGCGATGTAGTGTGGCTATCGAGCCATCATCGCTGACAAACATATTCTATCACAGACGGATACTTCCACTGGAGGTTCCGGAATCATTTGCTACCAACTATGCGTCTGCTAATTTCCACAAAGTAGGGAAATATTTCCCCACTGACTTCCTTCTGGTAAGACTTTTCTTACAGGTGGATATGCAGGCAAATTAGTGAAGAAACATATTCTAAGACGGATGTGTCTCACAAACCAGTGCTACTACTATTGTGGTAACCAGAGAAGACGTCAAATTTGACAAAAATCTTGGTGCTGAAAATGTGAGATGGTATTCAATATCCAATCACACCACTACTAATCACAGAGTTGGTGTCTGGGGAAAACCCAGAAGAATCTGGGGTATACTCCGGAGATTGGTGATAGAACATAGTCTAAGTTGTAATCCGTGCCTATAAGCACGAGATGCTGAAGAAGACCAGAAAATATTCTGAAGAAAGTAGAAAACTTTCCGAATTGTCAGAAGATTACAATCTGCACAATTACGATTGGAATCTATTTCGCATATGCGCAAGCGACGTGCGGACGAGGTCAGTCCTACTATAACGGCTGATTTGGATGAGAAACATATTCTAAAGCACATTTGGAACGGAAACATGTGACTGCTTGCAGTAACACGTGAAGAAGAATTCATATGAATTTGCTATTCCAAAATCGATACGACTACCCATATTGGGGATAAAGGAACAAGGGTGAGGACTCACCTTTTCTTGCTGCATCTATTCAGATACGGTAGCGGAAATATCTGACAAACATGTTCTAAGACAAATAAAGACTCTATCGGGGTGCGGTTACGAAGTAATCAACTCTACCCGGGTAGACATCTCTCGTGGTGTTGTCCGACAACCAGACCAATGATTCTCCACTTTTCCAAGTGGAATACCTCGTTGGGTGGTGGACGATGCCCCGAATATGACCAAAGCGAATACGATGGAACGGTAGGGTTGACCCCCTTTACCGATTTCCTCCTTGGGGAAAGGCGTCCCCAGAACCGAACCAATGCAAATGAAATTTATTTTGCCCGTATGGTTCACAGAATGGGATTTGAAATATACCCAGAACAGAAACCCGATTACCAAGCCAAACTTACGGTTTGGGAATGGAGTCGGTTTCTTGACTTGCTTCTGCATTCCGCAGGAGCAATAAACATGGAGCAGATGTTGAACAACATTATTCATATTTCCATGATGGAGGCAAAAGCACTCAATCACGGTAAAAGCGATGAAGATATCGCTAACTTTGATGTGACCGAATACAAGAAAAATGTAGAGGTCATAAAGAAGTCCGACCGTTCAAAAATGGAAATCATCGACAAAGACCTGCCCAATGGCAGTAAGGAATTTATCGGTGCTACGATTATGTTGAAAGAAGGAACTCCAGAAGAAGCAGTAGAATCAATGGTCGAAATGGTGGCCGTATCTATTGCTGGCTTCCAGCATATGGAAGACAAGTTGTTTGCGGCAAGAGAGAAACTCCCTTGCTTCCGAGGACTTGGACAAAATGGAATAACTCTCAAAGGAGACGATATTTGGGCAATCTATGATTGCATGAATAATTTCTTTGGGCCAAATGTTCCAGACATGCTACGGATGACCGTATTTCCGAATAAGGAAAGAGTCATACCGGAATTGTCTGATAAAGACGGCGAAGCATTTGTCGAGTTTATCAAAGAAAATGTCCAACCACATGACATAGGAAATTGGCCCCGAATATTCGGGGTCATTTGTCAAGCAATTAGTGATGAGGATAACCTCGTCATATCATAGGCCAAGTGGCCATAGAGCGAAACATTCCAGTAGAATTGCATTTACATTGTGTGCTCACAGATGTGGACTAATACTCCCATGGTAAAGGATAATGGACAACACATTATCCTAATTACCGGCGACGTCGAAGAAGACGAGGCCGGATGGATTGTGGCAGAAATGCCTTATCCAGATGACGAGGCATTACGTCTCGAACAACAGAAGAGGGCCATGATGATTAGTGGCTTACCTCTTGCTTACAAAGTCCTACAAGACATCAGAGAAGATGCGCTTGAAGCAGTAGGACACATGAACTTGGTATATGGAGAGTTGCCCGAGACGGCAATGTTTCAATCCATCATACTACAAGCAGAACGAGCCTTGGCATATATGCCGTGGCTTGACGAGGAACAGGAGGAATGACCTCCATAGAGCACAACAGAGTAGATGAATTACAATGCCGGAGTATGCTCACAGATGGAAGAAAGTTTCAATGAACTTTATGATTTCCTTTTTCGAGATGCCGTGAAAAAAAATTGCAAACACAATAGATTTGTTCCACGGGTGTCTGAAAAAATGCAATTGATTAACCCCATGATGGGGGTTATAGCAATGTCGATGGCTCTCTATGAAGAAGAGGACCAATATCGTATGGGCTTTGGCAGAATGTTTGTCTTAGCCCACGTAACGGCATGTCAAGTATCAACACTGATTACCATTGATTCAATGGATTCGGTGCTTGATGAAGCGGACAGATAGTCCATAGAATGCAACCTAAAATTGCAGAATACCTCACTATTAGGAGGTCAAGAGATAAGGAAATCAACAGTCCCTATCTCTCTATGAATAACGAAGGCGAAGTGCTATACAAGTATGCCATTATTGGCGACTTATCAATCATTGAGCAAATGAGCCGAGATTTTGTTAAAAATATATATGAAGATAATGATGGCCCCGAGGTGCTCCGTCTTTACGACACAGGAGTTAACTTCGTGGTATATCATTTGATTCGAGCGTGGAACATCTGGCATGAAAGAACAGGCAACGTTAATCACGGCCTGTCAGTCATGATGTTCGACAGAAAGAATGCTAAATGGAGAGAAAACATTTGGTATTCAAATCGGCTGTGATGGCCATAGATGGGGACTGAAAGGTTCACACTACATCGTCCGGGAGGACACCAAGCAAAACATAACGTAAACTACGTTTCTGGTGAACTCTTACACGACGACGGTGTTGCTTGCATCAATCTGGCAATGATTGGGCGAGGATTTGAGGGGACTCTGAGAATAGGATATGATGGAGATAAAATCATTATATTTATCAAAGATTCAGAGAAAGAATCTCATGTGATACACATGTATCCTAAAACCGAGGAATAATTCCTCATAGAGCAAAACAAGCACCCGGAATTGCACGAACAAAGAATGCTCATAGAACCAAAACAACATTCGAGAAATGATAAATTACGCGAATGGTTCACAGATGAATTGGCGTGAAGAACACACGCAATGCCTACATCGTAAGAAAGACGGAACCCGTTGTCAACTCGACACGGCTCCCGGAGATTACGTGTGTGGACATCACACCATCGGTCTCGAAGACATCTTTGAAGACCCGATGGCAGTAGTCGCTAAATTCCGACTATACTTCCCGAAGAACCACCACCCTGCGTGTGACCGGAAAGGACAGAACGATTGTTCTTGTCCCGACCGCACATTTGGGGAACTTCTCGGGCTTGCTTACAAGCGAGCCGCAACCACCAGCCTGCAAAGGACAAGGTTGCACCGAGCAATGGTTCGAGCGGAAATGCGAGACAGGACTCGATTGATTCGAGCCTATTACAACTCGATAACGGAAGACGACTTGTGGTTGGGAATGCCTAACCCCAAGTGGCGACAAATTCGATACTTCGTATGGAACGATAGTGAGGAGCGAATGATAGTGAAGAAGCACGATAGAAGCATAAGAACGAAGAAACAATTGCTTGACCTGCTACGACGCGAAGCACCTCATCACGTTTACTACACCACCTCACAATGGAGAAATCCAGCAGAGGTTGGTCCCGACCCGTTCTCTAAATCGGGTCGAGACAAATACATCAAGAAGAATGCAAAGAGACTTGCTAAGAAGGAAGGCTCGAAAGACAAAGGTCGTATCAAAGCATTGATGCACCCTGTGTCGAAGTGGTCAGATTATGGCAACGCATTCATTGAACAGGAACTCTATTTCGACGTTGATTACGAAATGGAAACTTTCCAAGAGTCAGCCGAAGAAACATTGAGGTTGGCTGAATTCTATGAGACCGTAGAATTTGCAGACTGTGAGAAAGACATACGATTCGTCTTCTCCGGTGGCAAAGGGTTTCACATGATTGATTACGGATTCAGTATCCGAAAGGCCGTTGGTGAGAAAAACTACGGCTCGAGAATCAAGAACATATTGGAAGGTGAAAAGGCAAGGAGCGGACTGATGAAAGGTCACGCTTTTGCCGCTATGAAGATAAGTCGTAACGTGAAGAAGCGACTCATCAAGAAAATCAGAAAGAAAGGAATCCTACTTGATTACGAAGTGACCGTCGACCCTCGACGAATCATTCGACTACCCGGTTCAATCCACGGAAAGCGTGGACGGGTTTGTAGAGTGATAACCAAAGAGGACTTGACGGATTTCGACCCCGGACCTACCTTATGGTAAATAGGTCATAGAGCACAAACAATATACGAGAATTGCATGGAAGGGATGTTGCTCATAGAACCGAACCAATGTTGCGGAAATGCAAATATCGAGAATGGTTCACAGAATGGTAAACATCTACACAGATGGTGCCTGTATCAACAATGGACTACCAGATGCCAAAGGAGGCATGGGCGTGTTCAGTCAAGACATGGACCTTGAGTTGTCCATACCGTGGGAGATGGAAGTCGAACCTACGAATCAAAGATGCGAAATGGGAGCAGTAGTATACGCTCTTGTCGCAATCAAGAAGACTGAACCAAGTCAAGATACGGTTTTTCAGATTCTAAGTGATTCTGAATACGTTGTTAAGGGAATGAATGAATGGATGAGACACTGGAAGAACCGTGGCTGGAAAACAGCCAAGGGGAAGGAAGTAAAGAACCGGTGGCTTTGGGAATTGCTTGATTCGCAATCCAAAGGACTCAACGTCATTTTCAAACATGTTCGTGGACACTCTGGTGTTCTCGGAAACGAAAAAGCAGACTCGCTTGCGCTGTCTGCCGCTGAATCGTTAAATGTGTGAAACTTTGTTTAACAATGATTAAGGGCTTTATGTCCATAGATGATTAATATGTCAGAAGACGTAGATGACAGCCTCGATATGTATCGAGAGTTGGCATTACTCGCATCGTATGGTATCGAAGAATACCTTGCGGTGGTGGCAGAATTGCTTGATGCAAGCATACTGCTAAACGGACTGCCCTGTGAAATTTCGCAGAAGGCAGAGGCATGGGCTGAAGAAATATCGACCGACGTGTCTAAAAAAATGGAAGAACAAAATGTCATCCCGCACTATTATATTGCGGCGTTGATAGAAAAATTGCATGAAGTTGGAGTTAACTCCTTCACAACAGGCTTCAATAAAATGGCCTGTCGCAAATTTCAGGAGGCATACTCTTGAGTGAAGATTATGAAAATGTTACCGATGAAGAGTTGAAAGTTCTTCTCGATAGAATTTCACAATTTGCTTTTGACTTCATGTCCAACAAACTGGAGCAATTTGGCGGTTTAACACAAGAGTTTCCTCAAGAGGACGGCTCTAAGACCGTTGTTGTTGTTCCTACTGGGAATGAGGATGTATGTGTCGAGTGGACGGAGTGTCCACACGGCAGAGTGGAAGTATTCCACATTACACCCGTTGGTCTCGAAATACCGAGGCTCATAATCCCCGCTCCGACAATCATACAAGAACAAATCAGTATACCACTTGATGCGTTCTCTATGAAATTAGAAGAGTAGCGGCCTTATCGGC
>Ga0115012_10002618_pt1 | contig 10554 bp, 10 predicted proteins | sample TroAtlMetagenome_FD_88706 | JGI IMG/M metagenome (GOLD analysis project Ga0115012, IMG submission 88706) | Marine eukaryotic phytoplankton communities from Atlantic Ocean - Tropical Atlantic ANT10 Metagenome | ecosystem: Environmental > Aquatic > Marine > Oceanic | place: Tropical Atlantic...
CCGCACCCATCGCTTCGGCCGTAGGATAACGGTCGGTCGTCCAATACGCGCAGGCCTTGCGGATGATGGACTCAATCGGCTTGGGCACCCCTTTGTAGATGCTTGGGTCGAGCTCGGCGGCGAACAAATCGTTGGGCGTCTTTCCGGTGACGGCCGCGAACAATGTCGATCCCACCGAGTAGATGTCCGCCAGTGCGTCGACTCCCTTGGCGTCGGCCCGCTGTTCCGGAGCCATAAAGGCCCACGTTCCCATGACCATGCCCGTGCGGGTGAGCGACATGTCCGTGTCATCTACAATTCGTGCGATTCCAAAATCCGACACGTACACGCGCCCTTCTTTTGAAATGAGAATGTTGTGCGGCTTGATGTCCCGATGAACCACGCCATTTTGATGAGCCATGTGGAGCGCATCCAGCACCGGCATCAAAACTGTCACAGCCTCTGCAGGGGCCAGCACGGCGCGATTCATTTTGTCGAGCAAGCTTTCGCCGTCGATGAAATCCATCACAATGAAACGGGTGTCGCCCTCAAAGTGCACATCGTGCAGCGGCACAATGTTGGGGTGCTTCAGCCGGTCCATTGCTGCCGCCTCAAGCTCGAACCGGCGAAGCACTTCGCTGCGGTGCGCCAAGCGTTCATCCATGATCTTTATGGCGACGATTCGATCCGTCTTCCGGTCCCGGCCTCGGTACACAGACGCCATTCCGCCCGTACCCAAGAGGTCCAGAACCTCGTAACGGTCGTGCGACAGGATGGACTCGCTCACAGGGCACCTCGGCTGCCATGCCTATAATCGAATCGGCGAATACACGCGGTTGGGTCCCAAGATCACTTGGGCGTCCCGCTTATTCTCAGCCTTGCAGCCCCGGTCATTCGCGACCCCATGGGCCCTGAATGGCCACTGTCGCGCCCACCGGCGCTTGAATGTTCACGAACAAAACCCTTCCGTCCGGGGAAAAACAAGGCCCGGACAGCTCCGCCCCGCAGTCGCCCGGGAAGCTCACGGGATTGCGGGCAAAGTCGTAAATCGCACCGTCGGGGGTGAGTCCCCTGATGAATTGGTGAGTCGCCCCGCCACCCGCGTTGTAGTTGTCCTCAGCCAACAGGAGGTCGCCCCACGGTGCAATCGTCAGATTGTCGGGCATGGACAACACCGACCGGTCGTCCACCTGCACCTCGAGATGCAGCACACCATTTTCGACGTCCAGACGAAAAATTTGGCCGGCACCCACGGGCCCGGCGGTGGAAGCGATGAACCACAGCGAACCATCCACCAGAACCGATCCTTCGCAGCGATTAAATCGGGCTGCGCCCAAGGCCTGGACTTGTTCTCGGCAAGGCTTCAAGGCGGCCTGAGGGTCCCCAACGGCCACCCACCTGACGGGCCAACTCGCCCCCCGGGTCAACGGGGACTCTGGATCGGTATCGGTAAGGCCCTCGATCGCCAACGCCTGAAGCCTTCCGGCGCCCATCGGATCGTCCGAATTGTCTGGTACAAACCTGTACAATGACCCATCACGGTGATCCTCGGTCATGTACACGTGCCCCGTTCGCGGCTCCACCGATACGCCTTCCCGCTTCAGGCACCCCCAACTGGTCACACGCCTCGAATGGGCGTCAACGAGGCGGTCATCGTCCGTCCGCGTAAAGAACGCATAGCCATGCTCCGGTGCATCGGACTCCTCGCAACTGATCCACCCGCCTTCAATGGAACCACCCGAGCAGTTGAACTGGGTTCCTGTCAGAACCAAATTCGAGGACACCACAGAGCCTGCGGCATCGCCTGTTTTCAAACCGCGAACCAACCGTTGGGGGTCCATGACGACTCGACTGACTCCACCGTACATCTCTTGGCTGTAAGCGCCCGAAGGGCGACGGTTCTCCGCATAGATGTCCGTTGGGTATTGGTTCCTGGCCTGCTTCATCCAGGCCGCGTCGCTCAGTTCATGATTTCTGAGCAGGACGTACCGCCCCAGCGAGTCCATGTGGCAGGTCATCCCGTCGGGTTGAGCCGGCATTCGGTTGCCGCAGGTCATGGTCTCGTTGAACCGTTGAACGACGGCGCATTGGAACCCTTGGGGCAACTCAAGCACGGCGGAGGGATTTGCAACCAAAGGCCCGAAACCAGAAATTCGGTTCGACGGCACGTCCAGGGGGGCGCCCTTCCTGGGCGCCTTCCGGCAGGCCATCAGCGCAAGCGCATTGAGCGCACTCAAGTGAACAAAGGAGCGTCTGGAAAGATTCGAGTTGGCCAATGGATTCGTCCTCGCTGGTACCTCAGCCTAACGGACAAACGTTACGGACCCGTGACGGCGCGGGTTCCAAGTTTAGCGCGACTGGACGGAGTTGAGCCCCCCCGCACCCAAAGGCGTTATGGAGGGCACCAATGAGCCCTTACGAAGCCATCGCCGCGTGGTTCGTGTTCACCGCCTTGCTTGGGTTGGGGAACACGGTCGGGTGCCACCGGTTGTTGACCCACCGCTCCTTCAAGACCGGGCGGGTCGTTCGCTGGTTTTGGACCGCCCTTGGCGCGCTTCATTCGGGTTCCCCCATGTTCTGGGTTGGGCTGCACCGCTTCCATCACGCTCGCTCGGATACCGATGAAGACCCCCATTCGCCCGCAAACGGCTTTTGGCTCGGACACACGGGTTGGTTGATTGGTTCGGCAAAACCAATCCCCTGCATGCTGTTCGCGCTCAGTGGATTTGGTCAGCAGGTCATGATCTTTCAGCACGACATTCGACGCCTCCGCGGGCTCAATCCTCCCACCTGGCAGAAGATCTGCCCCGACCTGATGGCCGAGCGGCTCATGCGCATCTTGGACACACCCCTCGTCATGCCCGCGCTCTTCGGTGCGCAGCTTGCCTTGGGGTACGCCATCGCAGGCTGGGTGGGCATCGCGTGGCTTTGGGCCGCGCATCTGTTTTTGACGAACGCATCTTGGGCTGTCAACTCCATCTGCCATTGGCCGCGATTTGGCTCGCAGACATACGACACCGGCGAGGGTTCCCGAGATGTCCCATGGGTGGCCTGGTTCACGAACGGTGAAGGGTTCCACAACTGCCACCATCGCTTCCCGAAAAGCGCCAAACACGCCCTGCACGGCGGCCCCGACTTGTCTTGGACCGTCATCCGAGGCATGGTCGCCCTTCGCCTGGCTCAAGACCCTTGGTTGCCCAAGAGCTTTCGCGGCTCATGATCGGGCTGTCCTTCATTGCTCTCATGGCCCATGCATCCACGGCCACCGAACTCATCTCCCGCCAGGCCCAGCCGGTGGTGGTGGCTCACCGCGGGGCCAGCTCCCTCGCCCCAGAAAACACCTTGGCCGCGATTCGGAAGGCCGCCGAGCTTGGGTCAGCAATGGTCGAATTCGATGTGCGCCAAACCAAAGACGGTGTGGTTGTGCTGATGCATGACGCCAACCTCCGGCGCACAACCAACGGAAAGGGACGCGTCAAAGACGCCGACCGCATCGAGCTTTCGGGCCTTGATGCCGGTCACTGGTTTGATGCTTCATTCAGCGGAGAACCCATCCCCACGCTCGATGAAGCCCTGGCTGCACTCGGCCCGAAAATGGTGGCTGCCATCGAAATTAAATCGGGCCGGACGGTTGTGCCGCGCGTTCACGAGGCGATCGATCGGCACGACGTGGCGGGCCGAGTCGTACTGTTTTCGTTTCGGGCCACCCATGTGCGACAAAGCAAAGCCGCGCGTCCTGGCCTTCCCGCCCTGTTTCTGATCGATCCCGAACAAGGCCAAGACTCGTACCCGCCCGACATCGTCGCACAGGCCCAGAGCACCGGCGCTGACTTGGTCGGACTGAACCATCAAGCTGTCGACGCATCGGTTGTGAAGGCGTTCCAAGCCCAGGGTCTGCCCGTTTTCGTCTACACCGTAGACGCCCACTCGGATGTTGAACGGATGATGAAGTTCGGAGTGGATGGAATCATCTCAAACAAACCTCGCTCAACCCGTGCCCGCATCGAGAGAATCAGCCGCCAGTCAACCCAGCAAAGTGAAGCCCAAAACCAAGAAAGCCGGAAATAGAACGCAACTGCACCCTTGGGCCCACCCTCGAAATCGTTTTCGCGTCCAATCGCTGTCGTTCATGCTCTGCGCCTTAACCTGCACACAGGCGCCTCGGAATTGGTTAGGCTTGCGGCGTGACCGTCGTATCGCCAGAACTCGTTGAGATGTGTGACCGCATGCCGGCGTTTCCAGCCAGCGTGCAAAAGGTGATTTCCCTCACCTCCGACATCAACTCCAGTCCGCGTGACCTCGTTCGTGTGATCGACCACGACCCCGTCTTGACCATGAAGATTCTCAAAGTGGCGAACTCGGCCTACTTCGGGTTGTCGCGGAAAGTCGTTTCAATCAACCATGCGGTTGTGTACTTGGGGCTCAATACAGTCAAGCACGTCGCCCTGGCCATCGCCGCGATCGGTTCTTTGCCGACGGAGAATGAAGCCAACTTCGACATGGACGACTTCCTCCTTCACTCGCTCACCACTGCCGTGCTGACCCGATTGCTCGCACGGCCCATGAAGGTGGCTGAGGTTGATGCAGCAAATTTCTTTGTGGCCGGGCTTCTGCATGACATGGGCAAGGTGGTGTTTGCTCAGTTTCGGCCCACGGAATTCAAACAAGCCCTGGAGCTGTCGCGAAGCGCCCGTATTCCACTTCATCAGGCCGAGGTCCAGTTCATCGGACACCACCACGCCGAAGTCGGTGCTGTGTTGTGCGAGTCTTGGGACTTCCCCGCCAACCTGGTGGCCGCAATTCGGAATCACAACGAGCCTTGCGAAGAAGGTTCAACCGATGTCATCCGTCAATGCGTGTTCATGGGAAACCTGTTGGCCCACCGATTGAACCCCTCGGTCAACGGGCCACCCTCAGTTCTGGAGCGAGACCTTCCTCACTGGATCGTCAAACCCTTTGGGACAGATTTCAACTCGGTCCTCAATGGAATGGATGGCCTGCAGGCCGACTTAGACCAGGCGACCGCATTGCTCAAGGTAGGAAAAAGTTCATGAAGGTTCGTTTCTGGGGAGTCCGGGGCTCCATCGCAAGCCCAGGCCCGGACACCGTTCGTTACGGTGGGAACACAACCTGCATTGAAGTGGAGACCGACGAGGGCGCGACCATCATTCTCGATGCCGGGACCGGCATTCGACCCCTTGGCCTTGAGTTGATGAAAAAGAGTCCCGTGAAGTGCGCTGTCTGCATTTCGCATACCCACTGGGACCACATCCAGGGACTGCCTTTCTTTACGCCGCTGTTTGTGCCCGGGAGCGAAGTTCATTTTTACGGAGCATTCGATCCCGTTTACCAGAAAGACCTCAAATCCATCCTCGCCCAACAAATGGAGTACTGCTACTTCCCTGTTCGCGAACTGGAATTGAAGGCGGACATGCACTACCACACGCTCCGGGAAGGCGCGACGGTCCAGTTCGCCGATGCCACCATCACCAACGTGATGATGAACCACCCGGTCTTGACCTACGGCTACCGCATCGACTGCAACGGAAAGTCAGTGTTCTTTTCCGGCGACCACGAGCCGCCTCACAACATCTACAACGAAGACGACACCTTCTACGGAGAGTACTCCGGCCTCATTGATGAGAAGGTTGACTCGATTTGCGAAGTGGCCCGAAACGTTGACCTATTCATCGTGGATGCCCAATACACCGAACCCGAATTGGTGCACAAACGAGGCTGGGGCCACGGGAGCTTTTCGTCAGCGCTCGCAATGGCCCGGCGCTCCAAAGCCAAAGCCGCTTGCTTTACCCACCACGATCCGACCCGAACCGATGACAGTTTGGACCGAATCGGCGAGAAGCTTAAGGCACAGGCCAGGGCCCACGACCCCGACATCACAATTGCCCGCGAAGGCTTGGTCATAGACCTCGGATGAAAACCCGTCTGGTGCCAAACACCGACCTGCACTTGTCGGTCGTTGGATTCGGATGCTGGGCCATCGGGAAGACGTATTGGGGCGACGACGTCGATGACGCCACCTCAAAGCGGGCTGTCCGCGCTGCACTGGACACGGGCATCAACTGGTTCGACACCGCACCCCTTTATGGGGAGGGTCACGCCGATGCCGTCCTGAAAGACGCCCTCGGGCCAGACAGGCATCGCGCCATCATCGCCAGCAAGGTGGGCGTCCGATTTGGCGGCGAGGGCGAACACGCAAACAGTGACCTCACCGCCCAGTGGATTGTTGAGGACACAGAAGCCAGCCTCCGCCGATTGGGGGTCGAAACCATTGACCTGCTCCAAATCCACTGGCCGTGCGAAAAAGGCACCCCACTCGACGACTCGCTCGGCGCCCTGGAGGGCCTTCGAGAGCAGGGTAAGATTCGCTATTACGGACTCTGCAACTACGATGCAGAATCGGTCACGCGGGCCAGCGGTCACGAAGGGATGGTCAGCCTGCAGACTCCGTATTCGTTGTTGCGTCGTGAGTTCGAAGCCAGCCTTCGCTCGGCCACCAGCGACCTTGGTGTTCTTGTCTACGAGCCGCTTTGCCGTGGATTGCTCAGCGGCAAATTCAAACAACAGCCGCAGTTTCCCGAGTCCGACATGCGCGCATGGGACGAACGGTTCCAAGGGGCACGTTTCGAGCACGCTCGACGCCTGACTGCGGACCTGGACCGTGTTGGGCAAAAGGTTGGCCTTCCGACCGCGGCTGTGTCCATCGGCTGGGCCATCTCGCAGCCCGGAATTACTTCAGCCATTGTGGGCGCAAAGAACCCGCACCAGGTCGAGCAGAACGCGCTCGCTGCGGACATGTTGGATGACCCAAAGGTCGCAAAGGTTGTCGACCGCATTGCCTCGATTCACGGAGGGTGGTGATGGATCGCATCGAGTTCTCGCGGGTAACGGTGGTGAGTTGGGACATTGACGGCACGCTCTACGACCTGCATAGATTGATGTCGGCATTCAAACTCGACCTGTTCCGCCGGATGCTCAGTCTGGAATGGGTGGCCGCTTGGCGGGACTTTTTTCGACTCCTCCGGTTCAAGCGTTTCATGGACCGCGTTCGTCGAGCCAAGGGCGATTACGCCGTTGGGACGGTGCCGAAACGGGCCGCAATTGCGGAAACCCAAGATGAAATGTACGGCCGAATTCTTCCTTCAATTGGAGAACTGGAAGGCGTTCGAGAGTTGCTCGAATGGATTGAAAGCGTCGGCATTCGCCAGGTGGCATTTTCCGACTACAGGCCGTCCACTAAGTTGTCCGCACTGAACCTTCAGGGCCACTTCTCGCGGGTCTATGCTGGGGAAGATTTGGGTCACCTAAAGCCAGCCCGCGAGGCCTTTGAGGCGATGCTGTCGGATCTGGGCGTTTCACCGGACGGCCTGCTTCACATCGGAGACCGGGTGGATACCGACGGCGCAGCAGCGCCGGTGGTTGGTTTTCAGGCCGCGATCATCGGCCACGACTTTGAATCCGCGAACGACCTCTTGCAGCATCTTCAAAGCCAGACGCCCCCAAAAGACTGATCCGAACCCACTCCACTCAGTCGGCGGCTTCCAGTTGCGTTCTCGCGCGTTTGGTGAGCCTCACCAACTCCACGCGGGCCTCGTTGGCGTTGCCCGCGGCATTGTCAAAGGCAAGTCGAATTGGGCGCGGCCCGTCGGGCAATTCAACGGACATTTCGAATCCGTAGCGATCCACTGCCGTCATCTTGACGCTCGAAAACTCATTGGCCTTGCTGAACGCACGGCACATCGCAGCCATGGCGTCTTCGTGGTCCTCATTCATGTGTTCCACAATGCGGTCCCTCACAGCAACCAACGGGTCCGGTTCCCCGGTCGACCATCCCTCCTCGTCGATCCAGGACATGTTCCCGAACCCTCCGATGTACCGAGCCGACTCCACCCGAAGCCCCCAGAGGGAGAAGTCTCGAAAGTCGATGTAAAACTCTGCGCTTGGGTGAGCCTTCAAATAAGCCTCGCGAGCGGATTCCATCTCGGCACCGGAAAGTTGCTCGCACCGGCCCACCAGCGTCACTCGCCCACGAGCCAGAGGGTTCCCCTCTCCCGGTTCCGCAACCAACAGGCTGCACCGACAATCGACAAGCAGGTTCCGCGTATGCTCAGCAAGATGACTGATCAAAAAGACTGGCGTGGGGCCATCGAGGGCGTAGGTCACAAAGGAGCCGTAAGGATGCCCTTCGGGCTTCCGGGCAACCGAACACAATGTCGCGGTGTCGACAGAAGACACCAGCGTTCGGGACCGCTCTCCGTGGTTGGGCGTAGCCACTGAAGTGTCGTAAAGGGGAGCTTTGGGTTGCTTGTCTTTCGGCGCATCATGCCTGCGTGCCACGGGCTTCTCCTACGCGGGCACAGCCCACACTTGCTAAGTTGTGCTCATGGGTAACCGAATTCATTGGAGCGGCGACGGCATCGTGTGGGTTGGCTTGTCAGCGGTCTGGGTGGCCAGCTTTTTGTACCCTTACACCCCCCTGAATGGCGAAGTACTCTGCGTCTGGAAAAACCTTTCCGGCCTGGGTTGCTTCGGCTGCGGACTCACTCGGTCGTTCATTGCCGTGAGCCAAGGATCGCTCTTGGAAGCGTTTGGCCACCACCCAGTCGGGCCACTGCTGTACGCGCCAATGGTCCTTTTTGTCGGTGTGATTCCTGCGCGCATCCTGTTGAAAAAGCCCGCATGGCTTCAGTTGAATTCGAGGACCTGGTCCCTTTATTGGGGCCTCTGCGGTGTGGTGTTTGTCTTGCATGCAGCGCGGGTGGCTTTCGGTTGGTTCAACCTGTGAGGGCAGCCACCGATGCACTTCGGCAGTCGCACGCCACGGTGGGCCTGAAGTGCCACCACCGCGCTTGGCGTTTGCTTCATGACGGAGCCCAAACCACAAGGGGCGACTGGACCCTGCACAAGGGCCGCCGGCAGCGCCTGCTCACGCACGCATTGGCGCTGACCGCACCAGACGCAGAGCATGGGGTGCGAGCGACTGGACGAGGCATCACCGTCGTGGCCGATGCCATCGAGTCGAACGGCAGCCTGATCGGGGTCCGTGCGAGCGGTGCGGTCAAGCGTCACCACATCGAGGCCCTGGCCCTGCAGTGGCTTGTCCTTCACGCCGCCGATCGCCCGGTGTCGTCCGGACGGTTGGTCCACATCAACCCGAAACACACGCCTGAGAACGGGGTTCCCCTCTTTTCCGTCGTGGACGTGACCGCGGCCGTTATTCGCAAGGCTGAAGACATCGACTTGAACCTCCGCGACTTAGAGCAGGCTTTGGCTGGCGACCTCCCGCCGCCACAAACGGGCGCCCATTGCCAGCGGCCATTCCCCTGCCCCTTTTACGGGTCGTGTCACCCGACGCTGGAGGCCCATCCCTTGTCGGAATTGTACCGAGTCAAACGCCGTGTGCTGGGGAGCCTTTCCGCCGCTGGCATCGCATCCATCGGTGACATACCCGAAGCCACCCCTCTGCCCAATACCGCCTCGCTGCAGCGGCAAGCGGTCAAAAAGGGTGGCTTGGCCGTGAGCGAGGACCTGTCCGCACAACTGGACCGCATCCAAACGCCCGCCGTGTTCATTGATTTTGAGGCGGTTCAACCCGCCGTTCCGGCGTGGGCCGAATGCAAGCCCTTTCAGATGGTGCCCGTTCAAGTCTCCCTCCACCGCATCGACCTTCAGGGCCATTTGACCCATTGCGAATGGATCGCGGAAACCGATGTCGACCCGCGACCAGCGTTGGCTGCATGGCTTGCACCCAAGGTCGCAGGCGCGGCCACCCTTGTCGCCTACAACGCTTCCTTCGAGCAAACCATCATGAGGAAGCTGAGCGCTGTGGCCCCCGGTCACCTGAAGACCGTTTTACTGGATGCCACGGAGCGTTTCGTCGACCTGTACCCCATTGTTCGAAACCACGTCTACCACCCAAACTTCCACGGCAAGTTCGGGTTGAAAACAGTGTTGGGCGTATTGCTGCCGCACCTCTCGTACGAGGACCTATCCGTAAACAGGGGCGATTTGGCGAGCATGGTGCTTGAAGAGTTCATCATCCATCAAACGCCGAAAGCGCACGATGAGCGCGCAGAAACTAGACGGAACCTGCTCGAATACTGCCAGAGAGACACGCTTGCCCTGGTCAAAATCGTCGAGTTTTTGCGGAATCTGAAACGGAGCTGAGTTGGACGCGGGGTCGACGCATCACTTTGCGTGATAGCAGAACCGCATGAAATACCGAATTTCCTCCGTACTCGTTGTTGCCACGACTGTTTCGTGCGCTTCCTACCCCACCGGTCTCCGACTGACTCCGGAAGGGAACGGACCCACTGTGATCGTCGATTGGGACGCCACGCCCCTTCCCGAAATTCCACTGCCAAACAACCTGGCGACCCGACCGGACCCAACATCGGTGACCGGGCTGCGATTGAACATTTCAGAGTTGGCCCCCACCGAGATGGAACAGCGGGCCCGCCGCAAAATCAACGAACTGGTCGGGTTTGGAATCTACGCGCCCTTCACCGTCTCTTTCGATGCACCGCTCGACTTGGATGACATCCAAGCCCGCCACGC
>Ga0115012_10002619_pt1 | contig 10550 bp, 13 predicted proteins | sample TroAtlMetagenome_FD_88706 | JGI IMG/M metagenome (GOLD analysis project Ga0115012, IMG submission 88706) | Marine eukaryotic phytoplankton communities from Atlantic Ocean - Tropical Atlantic ANT10 Metagenome | ecosystem: Environmental > Aquatic > Marine > Oceanic | place: Tropical Atlantic...
ATAAGTGGTGGATCTACTTATAACGTCCCAGACGTGGGTGGTAACGCTGGTAAGGCATTGAGGTCTACTGGTGATGGCTTTGAATGGGCAGAAGTATCAGCAGCATCTGGTATTCGCTCTATGCAAGTATGGACATCAAATGGTACGTGGACTAAACCCACTGGTGTCACAAGTGTTATTGTTACTGTAGTTGGTGCAGGTGGAGGAGGCAGTGGATTCTGCGAATCTGCTGGTGCTGGTGGTACATCGGAGAGAGTTATCGATGTTACTAACGTATCTTCAGTATCAGTTTCAATAGGTAATCCTGGTGGAGGTACAAACTACGCTGGATGTGGAGGAAGTGGTAACTCATCAAGTTTTGGTGGTTATTGCTCTGCTTCAGGAGGATATGGTGCAAACTGTCGTCAGCAACACGCAGGAGGTATTGGAGGAAACGGATCAGGTGGTACTCTAAACGTTTACGGTGGTGGTGGTAACGGTCATGGATCATATTGGTCCTTTGGATCACACCAAGCAGGTGCTTCATCAATGGGAGGTTCGCAACCCTCATCCCATAACCAAATGAATTATGCTCATAGACATCAGTCACACTGTGCTTGGGGTGCAGGTGGTAACGGATCTGGTCACGGTAACCGTGGTGCTAGAGGACGTGAAGGTGTAGTTGTCGTTCAGGAGTTCTTCGGATGAGTGTTCTTAAAGTATCAGGAGTTACAGACCTCGCTGGATTGGGTGGTTTTACATTCAACAGTGGATCTATCACTGCCAATGGCACACTCCGAGTCAATAATATAAACATCAACGGTAATATAACTGGGTCATCCAATTATATTATTCCCAACCTTTCAGGTAATACAGGTCGGTTCCTAAGCACTGATGGTACCAATTTGATATGGTCTACTGATTTTGAAGGTGGTGGAGGAGGAGCAGGTTTCAGATCTATGCAGGTCTGGACATCTAACGGCACGTGGTCAAGACCTGCCAACTGCAAATCTATCAAGGTAGTTGTTGTCGGTGCTGGTGGCGGGGGATCAGGTTATTGTGAATCAGCAGGTGCTGGTGGCACATCTCAAAGAGTTATTGATGTAACTAATACATCATCAGTATCAGTAAGTATTGGTAACCCAGGTGGTGGTACAAACTACTCAGGTTGCGGTGGTAATGGCAACAGTTCTTCCTTTGGAGGATTCTGCTCTGCATCAGGTGGATATGGTGCCAACTGTAGGACACAACACGCAGGTGGTATCGGTGGTAATGGATCTGGTGGAAACCTCAACATCTATGGTGGAGGTGGAAACGGATACGGATCATGGGGTAGATATGGTAACCACAACTGTGGGGTATCCTACATGGGTGGATCTCAACCCTCATCTCACAACCAAGCAAACTATGCCCATAGACACCAGTCTCACGCAGCGTGGGGTGCAGGTGGTAATGGATCTATGTTTGGTAACAGAGGTGCTAGAGGTAGGGAAGGCGTAGTAGTGGTATACGAATACTACGGCTAAATAAATAAACTAGGAGTTAATTTCAAATCATGTCTAAAGTAGCAATTTGTAACGCTGAGTCAGGACAACTCACAGACATCTGCGATGAAGCAGATAAGTTTGCAATTTATGAGGGTCCAGACGCAACACTTAAGTGGGTAGATGTCCCAGATGACACAACCTACGAACATTTCATGTGTAATGGCGTAGTCATTCACAGAGCAACAACAGAAGATTTAAGAACCAATGCGACTGTCGATAGGATATTAGCATATGGAGATTTCGGTGAGCAGATGGATATGCAGTACCGAGATGCAGTTAATGGTACTACTGAGTGGAAGGATCATGTTGCTAACGTTAAAGCATCTACAACTAAACCCAGTACTATTCCAGCATTTGTAGAGGATGAGAAGAAAGTTCAATTAGTTGGACGTAAGTCATGGGATCCATGGGTTGACGGATACACCCCACCTGTGGGATAATATAGACAGCAATCTTTCGTTATGAATAATATTGTTATTGTTGGCGGTGGCACAGCAGGTTGGATGACTGCTGCTACTATGATTAGAGCATATCCAGATTCAAATATAACTGTGTACGAAGATGAACAATCCCCTGCTACTGGGGTTGGAGAGTCTACTACACAGTTTTTTCGTAAGTGGTTATATTACGTTGGGATAGAAGATGAAGAGTGGATGAAGGAGTGTGATGCTACCTATAAGATTAGTGTACAATTCCATGACTTCCATAAGAAAGGAGATATACCATGGCAGTATCCATTTGGATTGCCAAGGACTGACACATATACTCCTGATATGTGGTTTTATAAGCAATATAAAGACAAATGGCCCCCAGATGGGTTAGCAAGAGACTATTACCTAGCAGCAGAGTGTGGTGCTAGAAATAAACTACCTGTTACTGATAACCCTTGGTTCAATGTCAAACACAACAGTGGATTCCATTTCAATGCAGTAAAATTCTCTGCATGGTTGAGAGATAACTACTGTTTACCTAAAGGTATTAAGCATAAGAAGAAGAAAGTCAATAAGAAGAAACTACCTAAGCATGATATATTATTTGACTGCACAGGATTTAAGTCAGTCTTTAATGATTCACCATGGGTGAGTTATGAGGAGTATCTACCAAATAATAGTGCATGGGTAACACGTGTACACTATGATGATAAGAATGAGCAGATCAAACCTCTTACTGATTGCACAGCATTAAGTAGTGGATGGGTATGGAATGTGCCTACCTTTGATACTATTGGTACTGGATATGTTTACAGTGATAAGCATATCAGTGATAAGGATGCCCGAAATGAATTCCGAGATCATTTAACAGAGAATGTACAAAATGATTGCGGGGTATATGGAGATACAATGTTCCGTCAACTTAAATGGAAGACAGGACGTAAGGAAGAAGTATGGAAGGATAATGTAGTATCAATAGGACTATCTGCTGGTTTCATTGAACCATTAGAATCTAATGGATTGCTATCTATTCATAACTATCTGTTGATGTTGGTACGTGTGCTAGAGGATAGACCAGTACATACACAGTTTATGAGAGATACTTTCAATGAGAATTGTAAGTATACCTTTGATGCCTTTGCATCATTCGTTGCTATGCATTATGCTGGTACACAGAGAGATGATTCACCATATTGGAGACATGTTAGTCAGATTAAATACCCTAACCACCATATGATACAGACTGCACAGATTAATTTCTTGGAGGAGTCAAGTAACTTTGGACAGAAGTACCAATGGCATCCACTATATGAAGGACTGTGGTGTATAATGGCAGGACATGGGTGGACACCATTTAACAGTGTGATAGAATCTGAGATAGATTTCTTTGGACCTACTGATCCTATGTTAACGACATTAGAGCGACCAGTATGGGATGTTGATATAGATAATATGCCAACACCATATGAGTATTATAAGAGGACTATCTATGCAGATTGAATCAGTATGTATTGTAGGAGGTGGTAGTAGTGGGTGGATGTCTGCTGCTATATTCTCTAAGACATTTCCTGACATGGAGATATGCCTTGTAGAGTCAAAGCATATTAAAACAATAGGTGTAGGTGAGAGTACATTAGGACACTTCAATAGATTCCTTAAGAGAGTAGGACTATTTGGCAAGGATAAAGAGTGGATGCCTAAATGTAATGCAACATATAAAACATCAATAGGATTTACTAATTTTAGGGATGGTAAGGGAGAGAACTTCCAGTATCCATTTGGTAGATTTGATATGATAAACTACAAAGATAACATCATGCGTTTCTTTGAGTTGCAGTGTCAGTATGGTGATGAGTTATATCCACCAGAAGAATTCTCTCGGTTTGTTAATAACCAGACATGGTTAGCAGACCATAATAAGATGGCAGATGATATCCCTAACTCACTATTTAATTTTGGTGAGGACACAGCATATCATCTAGATGCAACAAAGTTTGGACAATTCCTTAAGGATGAGGTATGTGAGAATGTACAACATTACACAGGTGATGTACAAAATGTAATTAAAAGACCTGATGGTAGTATCGAGGCAGTAGTTACCACTGAGGGTAATTATATTGGTGCTGATTTATTCTTAGACTGCACAGGATTTAGATCCCTACTATTAGAGCAACACATGGGGTCAGAGTTTATATCCTTTGGAGATCAACTATTCAATGACAAAGCAGTAGCAGGTCATATGGAATATGAGGATAAAGATAAGGAGATGGAATGTGTCACTGATTGTACAGGATTAGATAACGGATGGGCATGGAATATACCACTATGGAATAGTATTGGTGTTGGTTATGTATACTCTAGTAGACACACTACACCAGAGAATGCCACCCAAGAATTATATAATTATCTTAAGAAGAGATCAGGTAGGTACCCATCACTTAGTGGATTCACTGAGATAGATATCAGACATGGTAAACGTAAGGAGGCATGGGTTAAGAATGTAGTTGGTATTGGTCTATCATATAGTTTTGTTGAACCATTAGAATCTACTGGTTTGATGACCACACATGAGAACCTCGTGTACTTGGTAGATGCTATACAATCTAAGAAGTCAGGAAAGATGAACAATTTTGACAAGCAGTCATACAATTATAGTGTAGACCACTTGACAGAAGTGATGAGAAACTTTATAGTATTACATTGGGTGTTGAGTTCTCGTGATGATACCCCATATTGGAAGGAGTATACCTCTGAGGTTAATATTCCTACCACACTGAATGATATTCATAGTAATGTTAGACAGTTGTCTCTAGCTAATACATATTCATTAATGGATAATGTGCTGAATTCATTTTATGCACCTGATAAACTAGAGGGATTACTTTATATTGCAGCAGGTATGGACAACCGTCCATTAAACCCTATACTATATAAGGAAAGATCCGATGCAGATCGGAGAGCAGTAGTTGAAAGCATTCATAACGAATGGCAACGAGAGAGAAAATTTATGCTAGAATGGGTGAAAGAACAACCATCACATTACCAATACCTTAAGGATAATATCTATGTGGAATCCGTTTAAAAAGAAAGATAAGAAGTGGATTAGATTCTACTCACAACATCCTGGTGTTGCTGATCTAAACCCTTGGATACCTGCTAGTAAATTGCAGAGACCATGGGTTAAAGATGCTATTAATAAGTACTATACTAAAGAGACACAGTGTCCTTACACTAAAGTCAAGAGGATGTGGACTAAGTACCACTCTGTTAGACAAGGTGAGGTTAAAGCAGAGGACGCTATGTTCCAACATGCCGTCACTTGCCCTGCTATTACAGGTATAATGGATCATGGGTTCGTGCTAGTAGCACCTGCTGATATCCTTATACAAACTGATGGTAGTGGTGATAACTTTGAGTGGATGGCACAGTTAATGTTTGACTCAGGTGGTCAGACATATGTTAAGGCACATATACCAGAGCAAACTGAGTTTATGCGTCACTTGGTACAACCACAGCGTGACATATTAAATTATACTGTCAAGTTGGAACTACCATGGAGAGTGATGGCACATCCTGATGTGTTATTCATTCAAATGCCTATACCTTATTGGGATGAGAAGAGATTCACACCACCAACAGGTCTAGTTGATCCATCATATTCATTTGAGATCAATCTACAATTATTCTGGCACGACACAGCACCAGGTGAGCATATCATCAAAGCAGGTACCCCATTATGCCAATGGATGCCAGTTGATAGATCATTCTTCTATGCTAAAGAGAAGGACTGGGATATTGTAATTGAGGAGATGAATGATGATGACAGAAAGAATAATGAGCAGATGGACTATAACAGGTACATGCACTTTATGGAGATGTCATCTTTAAAAGATAGGATAGAGAATCAAAAGAAGATTCTCAAGCTAAATAAAAACAACGAGAGGTTTAATTAAATGGCAGATGAGTTAGCACCAGTTGCAGCAAATGCACCTGATGTATTGGAAGTGGACCTAGCACAAGAGGCAGGTATCGCTGAGAAGGAAGAAGCACCCGTACTTGAAGGTCTAATCTCTTTTGATCAATTGGTAATGAATTTCCTGCAACAGCATGAGACTGCCAAAGAAGAGTATCAAAAACTTCAAGAAGCATTAGACAATATGCACTACACTAGTACTATCACTAAGATATCACTAGAGGAGTTGCAGACTAAAAAGGATCTTCTTAATAAATTATCTGGTGCAGTTGAAGCACTAGCATTATATAAGAAGCATGTAGATCCTAACTGTTCAGAGAGAGATTTCGTATTTGAAGAGTGATGGAGACTAAGTTATTATTTCCTACACCTGTGTGGGTTGAAGATGACTGTGGTGTAGATCTTGAGACAATAAAGAGATGGGTTGAGATAGTTAAAGAGACTGACCCTGAAGGTAGGACTGCATCAAATGATGGTGGGTGGCAGTCACAGGATTTTGTACCACCATATATTAGAGAGGATCATGCACTCGCTGAGTTATATCATAAAATATTAGAAGTATGTTATAAGGCAGCAGATGAGTGGGGATTCCAGCATTATATACTTGAGGTATCTAATCTCTGGATGAATGTGAATACTAAAGGTAACTACAATCATGTACATACACATGCTGGTAGTATACTATCTGGAGTATTCTATGCTAAAGTACCAACATGTTGTAGTGGTGATCTTAAATTCTTAAGGAATTTCAATGACCAAAACCTTAAGGAAGCATGGGGGTGTGACCCTAACTTTGAGAGGTATGAGCATATTAATGAGCAAGAGCATTATCACTCACCTAAAGAGAATCAGATGGTGGTATTTCCTGCATGGTTACCACACAGTGTAGATAGAAGTAGTAGTGAAGATGAGAGAATATCTCTATCATTTAATCTACACGTATTTTCCAAAATATATCAACAGCATGAAGTATATCCAAGTTCCAAACCTACTAAGACCAACGTACCACTCAAAGTTATATGAGTTAGTTAAGGGAATGAATGGATTCCCATGGTATTTCTTATCGGAGGATGTTAGTTACTCTACTAATGATATAATGTTTGGTGAGGATAAACTATTAGATATGCCAGAGAATGAGAAGGCAATAGGATTTACTCATGTACTATTAGATCAGGATAATGTAGAGTCACCATGGTTACCTAGGTTTGAACCATTATTATTTGAGGTTGAGGATGCCCTTAAATGCCCATTGAAATGGTTACGTGTTAGACTAGCATTACAATTAAATAATGGTAAGGAGCACCATAACGCACCACATACAGACAGTGAGAAGGATCACTATGCTGCATTATATTATTTGCATGACTGTACTGGTGACACAGTGTTTATGAATGAGTATGACGATCCTAACAAGGGTACAGTAGAGGAGAGATTCTATAAGGCAAGGACACAGAAATATACTGAGCACATGAGGGTGACACCAGAGGCAAATAAATTATTTGTGTTTGATGGTCATCAATTCCACGCATCATCTAATCCTACAGGTGAGCACAAATGGCGTGTAGCATTAAATCTTAATTTTATATGTGATGAAGATCTCTTCGCTATTAACTAAAGACTGGCATTATGATGATGCACCTCATCACTGGAAGGGTGCACTAGATCCTACTGGTCTAGTCACATGGAAGGATATAGAATATTGTCTAAACAATCCTAATCAATTTGATATCAAGTTTATTAATAGATTTGTTAATCAGTTTATTGATTACCCTAAGCATGAGAGAGCATGGGATCCAAATCCACAACCAGAAGTAGGACAGTTGATGGATATATTTGCTGAAGGTCATACATGTATAATAGAGAAGTTTGAATATATTAACCAGAGTAAGAGAGATATATTATTTGACTTAGAAGAAAGATTTAATGTACATGCTTCAATGCATGTATTTTGTGGTATAGGTGATACTAGATCATTTAATATACATGAGGATTATGCTAATAATATTATAATACAGGTGGAGGGTGAGACCCACTGGCAGGTATTTAATAATCGTGCATCTAATTTAGTTGAGCAATTAGATTATACTTCTGTTGCTAATGATCTAGGACAGGGTGTAGATGAATCAAAATTAGATGTTGCTATTGATGCAGTATTGACACCAGGTGATATAATATACATACCAGCAAGATGTTATCATCGTGCACAACCATCAACTAAGAGATTATCTCTCAGTATACCTATGCAGCATTTGTGTAACCTGAATAAAGTAGACAGAAATTATTATGCTCTCCCCTCTTAACCCACACCCATATATTTTCAAGGATACTTATGATTTTAACTTTCAATCAGTAAAGAATAAGTGTCAAGATTATATACGTCATGCTGATGAGAAGATACAGCAAGAGAATATCAACACACATGAGAAGGATGGTGGAGTAACAACAGTAGTACTATGTAAACAGGATCCACCACATAACTGGGAAGAGTTTAAATCATTTAGAGAAGACTATTTGTACAAGAAGATAGATGAGTTGTGGAACGTGTGGCGTATGATGCCAATGCGTAGACAGTTAGACTCATCATGGTTGAATGTACATCCAACTGGAGGATATACTGAGGAGCACCATCACCAGAATGTACAGATAGCAGTATCATGCTATCTTGATGTACCAGAGGGTAGTGGTAGGTTTATGGTAAAGAATCCATTACATGTATATAAAATGAATGAACCATTAGTATATGATTATTATCCTAATCAATATGAGTGGGAGTATATTGATGTTAAGACTAATGATATATTATTCTTTCCAGGTTGGATGACACATAAGACAGAGGTTAATAAATCACCAGATGATAGATATATTATGTCATTGAATGTTGTGGGGGTACATGAGTATGCTGCTTGATGTACATGATACTGGTATGACAAACCAGGAACTATTCTATAAGGTGATGTATCTACCTTATAAGTTTACTCGTACTGATGATCCACCAACAGAGGGTAATCCTGATGTAGATATGGCAGGTATGTATTGGACACACCAATTATATAATTTCTGCCCAGTATCAGATCCTAGTTACTTTCAAAACCCAGGACTACAGGCAAGTGAGGATCCCATATACCTAGACATCCTAGGTTATTTGGAAGCAGTTTGCCCACGAATGCCCAAACGAGACCATTTATACAGTGCATATGTTAATGTACTTAAGGATGGTGATATGCCTGGTGTGCATGTAGACTCACCCTATTTTGTAGAGGATAACCAAACAGTATTATTATATTTGAACCCAGAGTGGCAACCTAACTGGGGTGGTGAGACTATATTCTACGATCACAACCTTGACGCTAAATATATTGTATCACCTAAACCAGGTAGGGTAGTAATATTTGATGGTAGGATACCACACTCAGGTAGACCACCAACACCACGATATAAAGCTAATAGATATATCATGGCATTCAAATATATGGATCCGAAGATCAGACAGAAGTTATTTGACGATCACGAGATGAATAACTTGCCACCTGTCAACGATCATGGTATACTAGGTTTCAACCCACAAACAGTTAAAGAAATTATGACCAATGCAAGAGACAGATCCTAGATGTATACGTGTCTTATTAAATGAGAAGGAGCAAAAGACATTAAGGAAGGCACTTTTCATCTATCAAGGACAATTGTACAAGAAGTACGGCGGTGTTACTAAGGAACAACGCAGTGAAATCGAGTCCATTTATGATAAATTAAATCTAAGATGAACGGAGAAGTATTACCTCTATTTTCACAACCAGTATACGTTGACACACTTGCCTTAGATGATTCTATGGTACAAAGTGTTATCAATACAGAGTGTGAGTATGTAGCAGCAGATACAATAGGTAACAATGGTGCTCAGAGTAATACACAATGGTTGCAAGAACAACCAGAGATAAGAAATTTAGTAGAAGAATACTTAGATCATTATGTATATAATATACTAGGTATTAACAGACAACGACATCAATTAGTCCATCAATCATCGTGGGTTAATAAGCATGTTAAAGGAGATAAAGGAGACGGTCATTCACATACAAATAGTATGTTTAGTGGGTGTCTCTATTTTAAAGTACCACCTAATAGTGGTGAGTTAAGGTTTCATGTTGGGTCAATGTTTCCAACATATGTAACACAAACTATTGTACCTGACATAGCAACATCTAACGTATATAATATGCGTGAGGTTAGCATTGAACCATGTAAAGGTATGATTATATTCTTTCCATCACACTTAGCACATAGTATTAGTACTAATGAGAGTGATGAAGAGCGTTATTCAATGGCATTCAACTATTTTATGAAGGGTGCATTTGGATATGATGATAGTGCTCTAACATTATGACTATTCATATTTTCTTAGCGGAGGCAGTACCATTGGAGATTAGAAACATTCTTAAATCATTAGAGAGAGGAATGAAGGTTAGATTGAAAGATGGTGAAGAGGGTACTATTAATTTCATTGGTGACCAGTATATTACTGTATCAATGAATAGGAGAGAAGATCCTAATAGTATGCACGGATATAAAGAGACTAATGTGCTAGTATATCCACATGAGTGGGATGATATGGAAATAGAAGAT
>Ga0115012_10002620_pt1 | contig 10549 bp, 11 predicted proteins | sample TroAtlMetagenome_FD_88706 | JGI IMG/M metagenome (GOLD analysis project Ga0115012, IMG submission 88706) | Marine eukaryotic phytoplankton communities from Atlantic Ocean - Tropical Atlantic ANT10 Metagenome | ecosystem: Environmental > Aquatic > Marine > Oceanic | place: Tropical Atlantic...
AGCTAACATCCAAATCCTCCATGATAATAAAATTCACACAATTCTTGCCTTATTATTTACAGTTAATTACTTAATAATTACAATTAGTTAGAATAAATATCTAATAAATTTTATTGATGTTCATCTAAACATACTATAAAATATTCCGACAGATAACAGAAAATTAGAAGCTATTATATGGGTAATAAAAAATATATACAAATTAGACAAACAATTCCAATTGATAGTGATGGAACAGTATTTAAAGAATTTAATGCTAATGAAAAGTTCAGACAACAAGATATTACAGTTATGTTGAAGCTATTACCTCTGATTGCAAAGTATGATTTGGATTTTTTACCTAAGATTGTAGATTATAATAAGAATGGTTATAGATATGAATTTGTCGATGGAAAAACTATAAAGGAAGAAGTGGACAACGGAATGAAAATAACTCAGAAAATGATTTTCGAAATGAAAATGTCAATGGATGATATTTGGAGAAGATTTTATAATATATCAATAGAAAATAAAGATAATGAACTATTTAAGGATAATGGATTTTTGTATCATGGAGACCCATGGTTAAGTAACGCTATATGGGATAAGAAAAGTAAAAAACTCAAATTTATAGACTTAGATAGCCTTACAATAGCAGAATTTGTTCCTTTAACTCAATTAAACAATATGTTTTTTCAACATTTGGAAACACTAATTTTAACACAGAACAAAAATACAGTAACCCAAGGAACATGGTTATGATTGAAGAAGAAATTGAATATGAATAAAGAATTGAGATATTTTGCAAAAAAAAATAATGTTCTAAAACAATGAATCATCTGCTTAAAACACAACAACCTTTTAAGGGTGTTTTGTTTTTTATAACTGCAATCTTCCTCATATCTGTTGTAGACACTATATGTAAATCATTTACAAAAGATCTTCATGCGATCCAACTTGTATGGGGATATTTCCTTGGAATTAACTTAACATTGTGGATTTTTTTTTTCTTGAAACGCAAAAAACTCACCAGATTAATAAAAACTGATAGATTATGCCTGCAAATATTTCGTCCAGCCTTATTAGTTTGTTCAATATCAAGTCTTTTTTTTGGTTTAACATATTTACCCATAGCTGAAGCCACTACGATTGGATTTGTAGCACCTTTGTTTATAACTGCCCTTTCTGTTCCCATTCTTAAAGAAAAAGTCGGGATTCATCGTTGGAGCGCCGTAGCAGTTGGTCTAATTGGAGTTATAATAATTGTACGACCTGGTGGTAATTTGTGGCATTTTGCATCAATCATGCCTTTATTAGGAGCTTTATTCTTTGCACTTTTTCAAATTATGACAAGGTTACTATCTACAACTGAAAAGACCTATACAACTTTGTTTTATACTGGCCTTGGAGGATTTGTATGGTCTAGCTTAATTGTACCTTTTGTTTGGATAACACCCTCGTATATATATTTTTTAGTATTTTTTATTACAGGTGCCATGGGTGCAATAGCTCATTTGTGCATGATAAATGCTTTTGATCGTGCTGAAGCCTCTCTCTTGGCTCCCTATAATTACACTAAATTATTATGGGTATCAATTTTTGGTTATTTGGTTTTTGGTGATATCCCAAGCCCAGATATGTGGATAGGAGCTGTAATTATAGTTTCAGCAGGCATTTATATTTTTTACAGAGAAAAAAATACATAACCTTATAGATACTTTTTCTTAACAAAAATTAATAAATAAATTTAAAATGAATTTGTAGCGCTTACGCTTTAAAATATTCTTTATTAGTTATCAAATTGGTTAAGTAAACATCTATTCTGTTAATTTCATAAGAGTTAAAAAAAACCAAATTTCTTAAATTTAAACTCCGACTTTACTTCCATATTTGTTTAAAGAATAAATACCAATTTAGTCCTAATATTTTTTCAATACGTTGGGTTGACCATCCAGCTCGCTCCATTGCTGGCACAAAGTTTTGAAAATCACTAAGTTTTGAAATTCCCTTTGGCATTGGGGGGACAACTTTGTAAGGAGTTGTAACAAACCGTCCTGTTCCTTTATCTTTTTGCAAATACTCAAAAAAGGTAATGTCCTGATCCTGAACCCAGTCAGTACCTATACCAACGTTATCTTCTCCAACAATATTAATAAGGTAATCCATAGCTTCAATGCAATCATCGATGTTACTGTCTGGGCCTTTAGGCAAAAAAGGAGTATAGCTTGCAAACCCTATCATTCCACCTTTGTCCGCAATTTCTTTAAGTTGGTCATCTGTTTTATTACGTGGGTGTTTTTTTAAAGCTGGACAACAATGTGTATATGCTACAGGTGATTTTGAAAGCATAATTGTATCTGAGCTTGTCTTTGCTCCTACGTGCGATAAGTCGATCACAATACCAAGCCTATTCATCTCAAGGACCACATCTCTTCCAAAATCTGACAACCCTCCGTCTTGTGTTTCCCAGCAACCAGAACCGACTAAATTTTGTGTATTGTATGTTAACTGAACCACTCTAACTCCCAAGTCATAGAAAATCTGAAGTTTTTTCACATCGTTTTCTATAGCACTAGTATTTTGCCATCCAAGAATGATTCCAACTTTTCCATTCTCTTTTGCTTTAATAATATCTTCAGGTGATTTAACATGACAAATTATGTCACTGTTTTTTCTAAAATGATCATTCCAAGTTGTTAAATTCTCGATAGTTTGGTAAAAGTTTTCCCAGACACTGCAGGTACAGTTTGCAGCAGTTATTTGACCACGCTGCATGTCTTTAAAAATTGATCTAGAGAATTTTGCAATTGCTAGCGCATCAATAGAAATATAATCTGTTCCTTTGTTTGGTAACTTTGTTTTTACACTCATATTATTTACCTAACGAATCTATAAATGATTTTATATATACAATTAGGTCATTTGCTCGGGTTTCAGTGAGCATATGACCACCATTATCAAGGCTTATTAATTTTGTATTAGTAGAAATTTTCTTAAGCTCTTGCCCATGATGTGCTTTCATTAATTTATCATCCACTGCATTGATCAATAACTTTGGTAACATAAGTTTACGCAACTCGTTTCCAATATTACAATCAAGAATTGATTGTAATCGCATTTCCATTTGAGCAGCATCGACATTATTATTTTTCTGATTATGTATATGCTGGTTAAACTGTGTGTTAAATTTGTAAATATATTCAGATGAATAAAGAAGGTCATATTCACTTCTTAGAAACAAAATTGTTTCTAGTTCTTTAGCATTTTTTACACGTTTCTTTTGTAATAGTGTAAAGTCATTATCTGCTCTATTCCAAGGACTAATTAAAATAAGACTCTTACAATCTTGTTTGTTTTTCTTTGCTAAAAATGTTCCTAAACCACATCCAGTGGAATGACATATAATATGAAATTTAACCCCCTTCCATTTATCCAAAGCAATGTTTATAGCTGAAGCTTTGTCCTCAAGGGAAGTAACACAAGAAGTGTCAAAAAAACCCAATGACTCGGTTTTAACATCGTCATACTCAACTACATTGAAGTGATTTTTAATGAATTTTTCAAACTTTATTGTACCAAAAGGTCCTTTTGTTTTTGGTAATAAGAGCAACACATTAGATAGTTCTTTTTTTGCTTTAAAACTACCATGAAAAACTAATTGCTCTGATGTATTAAAAATTTTTTCTACATTCTGCAACATGAACCCCTAAAGAATAAATCAGTTTAAATGTTAGTATCTTGAATTATATTTTGTTAAATATAATAAGATAATATTTTGCAATAAGTCAAAAAATAAACTAACTCCATGAAACTCATATTGGACAAATTTCAAAGATCAGGGGTCAATGAAATTGTTAGAGAAAGTTCCTTTAGTAATTTAAGATTATTATTATAAAACAAATTCAATTAAACCCATGCTTTTAAAATTTCATAAAAGAATGTTAGAATATAAAAAAACCTGATTTTGATATTTATTACTCATGACAAAAATTTTATTAATTTTAACTTATACAGTTGGATTTTATTTCCTGGTCGTTTTAACAACCTTTTTCTTTCAACGGTCTTTACTATATTTACCTTCTAAAGAAAAAATTGATATTTCTGATTATTCTAATACAGGATTAAAAGAAGTCGAATTTACAACTTCAGATGGATTGGTTCTAAAATCTTTGTTTAAAAAACCTTCTTCCAAAGATAGAAGTACAATTCTTATCTTTCATGGCAATGCTGGACATGTTGGTCATAGAGTTGACAAATTCAAACATTTTATAGAATCCGGTTATGGTTTGCTTTTGCTTGAATATAGAGGGTATGGGGAAAATCCAGGAAAAACTTCAGAGAATGGAATATATAAAGATGGTCAAGCTGCTTTAAATTTTTTATTTAAACAAAATATCTTATCTAAGAAAATTATTCTCTATGGTGAGTCATTAGGCTGTGGAATAGCAACCAAATTGTCAACTGAAAACTCTTTTGGCGCCACCATTCTAGAAGCTCCTTATACATCCATCGCTGATGTTGCACAGAGTCATTATTGGTATCTGCCTGCTAAATGGCTTGTGTTAGATAAGCATGACATTATCGGAATAATAGAAGACATTAAATCCCCATTACTTGTAATGCATGGTGAGAAAGACAATATAATTAACATACAACTTGGTAAAAAAGTGTTTAACGCTGCCCCTGAACCAAAACAGGCTTTATATTTACCCAATGCTGGGCACAACAATCTTTTTGATTTTAATTTATACGAAAAAATATTCAGTTTTTTAAAAAAACATTGATTAAGTTTAATAGTAGCTCAATCTAAATACTTCAAATTTTGACAATTTCGTAATTTTCCATTTTTTATGTATTCAACAATAGTTTTAACGGCTTTGCTTCTTAAATCTTCCAAACCAGGGGGGCTATAATATGCTGCATGAGGAGTTAACGTAAATTTCCCTCTTAACCAATCTTCATTTTTCATGTAGGAATTAATAAGCGGATGGGAAATATCAGGAGGCTCACTTGGTAAAACATCAAGTGCCGCTCCACTAATGAGGTTATCCTTAATTGCATGATACAAATCATCAAGGTTGATTATGCCTCCCCTTGCTGTGTTAATTAAAAGCAAAGACTTTTTGGCAATCGAAAAAAATGTTTTGTTTATCACCGCTTTTGTTTCTTCATTTAAAGGGCAATGTATACTAATGGTGTCAGAGATTTTAAAAAGCTCTTCTGGTTTATCTACACGCTTATAACCAAAAGATAAGTCTGATCCATCAGGCAAATAAGGGTCATAAAAAACAACATTCATATCAAAAGAATTTGCTCTTTTTGCTACTGCATTACCTATTCTTCCTAAACCAAATATACCAAAGGTTTTTCCTCTTATTCTATCTATACATGGTCCTTGTATATAATTCCAAAATTGGTTTGCATTTTTTCTCATCAATTTATCATATTGATCCAAACCTCTCCTCATCATTAACATTAAAGCCATTGCATGATCAGCAACTTCCGTTGTTCCGTAGTCTGGAACGGTACAAACTGCTATACCTTTTTTACCAAGTTCCTTTAAATCCAATCCATCAAACCCTACTCCGCCTCTAACAATTATTTTAGTATTGTTAATTAATGAAATTGATTTCATAACATTTTTAGTACCCCTATAGGTTATGATTGCATCAGCTTTTTCCCAAGCACTGTCTGTTACTTCATTTGCATTTTTAAAAACATCAATGTTAACACCAGAACCTGCAGAGTTTTTTTCTAAACCTTTGTTCACTTCAGTATTCAAATCAGTAATTAATAATCTCATAGTAAAAACACTTTTTTAAAATTTGATGTCATTTATAAAAATAAAAGAAAAAAGATTAGAAATAAACTAAAATGCATTTTTCAACATCGTTATTTATTAAATATATTTATAATCTTAATACTTTTCTGCAAAATCTACCAATGCTATCAATAGCGAGTCTAGCTTCATCTAAAACATGAGCACTACCCTGCCATCCGTGAAACATGTCATCCCAGGGTTCATAATCAACATCAACATTTGCTTTTTTTGCTTTATTAGCCAACCTGCGGCTATCGTCAAGCATGGTTTCTGCAGAGCCAACTTGAACTAACATAGGAGGTAACGCTTCTAAATTTCCAAACAAGGGTGAGGCAAACTTATTTTTAAAAGACGCTCCACCAAGGTACAATCGTGCCATACGATCTAGATAAGCCTTAGAAATTATTGGATCAACTCCAGCATTGTTATGCATTGTTTGTCCAGATTGTGTCATGTCTGTCCAAGCACTCATTAGCACAGCCCCAGCTGGTTGCAAATCATTAATTTCTTTAAGTTTAAGTAGTAACGCAAGTGCTAATCCACCTCCTGCAGACATTCCCCCCACAACAATATTATTAGGAACAAAACCTTGATCAACTAACCACTTGTATGCAACGAAGGTATCATCAACAGCGGCAGGAAAGATGTTTTCCGGTGCTAATCTGTAATCAATTGACAAGCAACGGATCGTTGATGCGGCAGATATTCTTGCTGCTGTAGCTCTTGATGCAGCAACAGATCCACGATAATAACCACCACCATGAATAAATAGAAATACTCTTTCCGAAGCCACTTTCCCGCAAGACACCCATTCTGCTGGGACATTATGTGCATTAACAGTTGTATATTCCGTGCCTTCAGGAAGTGGAGCTAAACTTCCAACTACACGATGTTCATTTCTTAACTCCTCGATGGACTTATTTTCGGAGTAAGGGTTATTTCGCTTAGAATCAAGAATCTTGTTTAGAGCAGAACTCATGGCCATAATAACTATCCCTATTAAGAGCCTTCTTTACAACGAACTTGCTTTATTTAAAGCAGGTCTTTCCAGCAATCGATCTATGTATGAATTTAAATTTTTCATCTCTGATAAATCTGCTCCAGCTCTTTTTGCACCGTAGCAAGCATGACCAGTCATAATATCTGCAGCAGTAAAGTCACCAACTAAATAATCTCTATCCTGCAATCTATTATCAACATTTCCTAAAGCAACATTTAGAAGTTTTGAGGCTCTTGCAACATTAACATCATTCTTTTTTTCAGGAGGAAGTAAAATAGTTTCTACAACCAAAACGTTTACATGTTGCATAATTGAACCTTCTGCATAATGAATCCATTGTAGACACTCAGGAAACAAAGGATCATTGACATCAGGCATGAATTTTCCTTTACCATATCTAGCAAGCAAGTATTGGACAATTGCACCGGACTCATAAATACTTACATCTCCATCTTCTAAAACTGGTATTCTTCCCATTGGGTGTATCTTATAATACTCTGGGGTTCTTAACGCTCTATCACCAACAACATATTTTTCTAATTCATATTTTAAACCAAGTTCCTCAAGTAACCATGCAACTTTTACAGCCCGTGAATTGGGCGCATAATAGAGTTTCATAAACGATCTCCTTTATTTGATTAGTAATAAAATATTCATGTAAATAAATTATTTTAATATTTTACTTAAATTCTTAAATTTAGAACTTAAATCGTAACAAAATAAATGTTAATTTAAAAGATAATGATATAGCAAATTAAATATGATTAACAAAATACCAAATCTTTCTAACTTGCCTGCAGCATGGAAAGGTGAATATTTATCAAAAAATGAAAATATTTGGATAAAAGAGTTTAATAATAAAGAAATTATTGAGTTAGAAAACGAGGCCAATAAATTTTTAAAAACAAATAATGATTTATCTAATATTAACTCCAAAAATTTTTACCTTCCAAATTTGTCAGATTATTTAACAAAAATTAGGGAAGAATTAAAAAATGGTATTGGCTTTAAACTTTTAAGAGGGATACCAGTTGAAAAATATGATATCAAACAATTAGCTGCTATGTACTTTGGGATTGGGGTGCATATAGGATCACCTAGATCTCAAAACGCTAAAGGTCACCTTCTTGGTCATATAAAAGACCTTGGATTAAACTTAAAAGATAAAAATGTTAGAGTATATCAAACTAATGAAAGGCAACACTTTCATACTGATAGTTGCGATGCAGTAGGTTTATTATGTTTAAGGGGAGCTAAATCTGGCGGGATGTCTATGCTTTGCTCGACCATTACTTTATACAATGAGTTTAAAATTAAATATCCAGATTTATTGAAATATTTATTTAATCCCATTTCAAGAGATAGAAGAGGAGAAATTCCAATTGGAAAAAAGCCCTTTTATAATTTACCTGTTTTACATTGGTACAAAAATAAACTAACAGGAGTTTACCATAGACCCTATATAGATTCTGCTCAAAATTATAAAAACGCTATAAAAATGTGTAATGATCATAAACTTGCCTTAGATAAATTTGATGAAATAGCAAATGATAGTAACATCCATCTTAAGATGGATTTTTTACCTGGTGATATTCAATTTGTATATAACCATTCGATATTACATGATCGGACATCTTATGTGGACTGGGAAGAAGATGAGAAAAAAAGACATCTTTTAAGACTTTGGTTATCATTACCTAATGATAGAGCCTTACCTATATCGTTTGCTCAAAGGTATGGATCTATAAAAATTGGTGATAGAGGTGGAATTATCACTCAAAATACAAATGCTCACGTTCCTTTGTTTCCATAACAAAATATGCCAACAAGTAAAAAAGTTTACAAATATCTTTACTCATAAATCTAAAAAATTTAAGTATATATTTCAATAGATACAATAAGTTATTTGAATAAATTAATATTTAATTTCAATGATGATTTAAATTTTTTTAAAAAATTTTAACTAATAATTTCTATAATAATCATTTTACCAATTACCTACAGAACCATGACTTTTTTCATTCTTATTTTGAATATTAGATCTTTTAATATTGTCTAAGTTAACACCTTCAATTCTTAAAATCTTTACAGAGGAGTTTCTAACCGGGGAATGCACCTTACCTTTAGCATAATAATGAACATCTCCCCTTTTTAAAGTATAAGTTTTGTCAGGCTTGACGTATATAATATCATCTTCAGATTCATTGTTAACAATTTTCCAATCAGTCATTTTAGTTTCACCTTCGGCCTGACCATAAATAGCCCAACTAGAACCATGATCATGAGGCATTCCATTCGCTTCAGCTTGATAAACATGTCCACAAACACAAAACCCTAGATCCTCATCTTCATAAAGAACTTCTCTTGGCTCTTCATTTGAACTTCTTTCGGTTAGGTTGTCCTTTACAAAAATATCATCTTTCACAGCCTTAGACACCAAGGCGCAAATATCATTAGACACATCTTCAATCACTGAATTTTTTAAAATATTTTTTATATCTTTAGCTAATTCTGAAAGTGTGTAATTCATTTATACCTCTAAATATTTGATAATTTTGATAATAGTTAAAAATTAAACCAAAACAAATATTTATTTTAACCATTATGAAATATTCATTTAATCATCAAAAGTCTTTATTGAACAGGACCCAACAATACATTGAAGTTTAGGCTAATTGTGATTTAAAAAAATGATATTAAGTACATAGCGATATTTAGAATGCAAAAAAATATAAAAAGTCCAGCTATAATTTTAAATGTATTATGCATAATTTATGAAGAATATATATAGCCTCATAATGATAATCAATAATTATAAATCATGATATCATCATCAACTACGCGGCCTGAATGACAAAGAACAACCTCCGTCCACAGTCAGAAGTTGACCAGTTATATATTTTGCCCAGTTTGAAGATAAATAAACAACAGCTTTTCCTATATCCCAACCATCGCCTTCATGCTGAAGCAAAGAAGCATCTTTTCTTATAGTTCTTAAATCTTCTGACATACCATCTGAATATACCATAGGTGTGTATACAGGTCCTGGTAAAATGCAATTAACCCTTATACCATCAACGCCGTGGTCTACGGCCATTGCTTTTGTAAGCGATATTACCGCTCCCTTAGAAGCTGAATATGAAGTATAACCTTTAGGTCTGGTTGCAGAAATAGAAGAAATATTAACTATCGACCCTCCATCACCAGAATTAATCATTTCAGGAATTGCATATTTTGACATAAGAAACATAGGTTTTAAATTAATATCCATAACACGGTCCCAGTATTCCTCAGTTTCGTTAACAACTGATAATGTACTTGCTATACCTATGTTATTATCCAGTATATCCAATCGTCCCCATTTTTTTATAACAAAATTGATAACTTTCTTGCACTCAATAGAGTTCGTTAAATCTGCGCCAATATAAATAGAAACACCACCTCTATCATTTATCATTTCAGATGTCCTTTTAGCTAGTTCTTCATCTATATCAACAACAAGAACATTTGCACCAGCTTCTGCTAAAAGAATTGAGGCTGCCCTACCGTTTCCAATTTCATTTTTAAACGCACCTCCACCAGCAACAATGGCAACTTTATTTTTTAAACCAAAATCAAGTGAGTCATTCATATTTATTCCTTTATTTAATAAATAATTCATAATTTCCAGTTATAATTAAAAGTTTAACTTAAAATTGTTAATTTTCTATTAAGATTTTAATTTTGAGAATAATAAAGTTTAAAATTGA
>Ga0115012_10002621_pt1 | contig 10549 bp, 1 predicted proteins | sample TroAtlMetagenome_FD_88706 | JGI IMG/M metagenome (GOLD analysis project Ga0115012, IMG submission 88706) | Marine eukaryotic phytoplankton communities from Atlantic Ocean - Tropical Atlantic ANT10 Metagenome | ecosystem: Environmental > Aquatic > Marine > Oceanic | place: Tropical Atlantic Ocean...
GCGGGGATGGCGGGGGCGGGGGCGGGGGGCCCGCCCTGGGGGGCCGCGTGGGGCGCGCTGGAGGGGGCGAGCCCGTGGGGGGCGTGGGCGGCCCGCGGGGCCGCGCAGCAGGTCCTGCGGGTGGCGGTGGGCCTGCTCCTGGCGCGCCTCGTGGCGGGGCTCCTGCGCCTGGCACTCTCGGCCGCGGGAGGGGTCGGGGTCGGCGCCATTGGCGTCCGCCTGCGCCCGCTGGCGTTCGAGCTCGAGGTGGCGGTGCGTGAGGTCGTGAGCCTCCGCTCCGGGGTGCGCTGCGCGGGGGGGCTCAAGCTCTGCTTGAGCCTTTCGCCGCGGGCTTGGCTGGGGGCGCAAGGCAGGTGGTGCCGCATCGTGGTGCTCGAGCCTCGGAGGCTCGATGCGGCGGGGGAGGGGCCGTATTCGGGGCGCGACTCGTGGCGGCGCGGTCGCTCCCCCGGCGCGCCCGTTGGCCAGCCGGGAGGGGGGGGCAGGGGGGCTGCCGCCCCCGCCAGCTCCTGCGAGGGGGGCACGGGCGCGCCGGTACAGGCAGACCCCGTTCTGTTGGGCTTGGTGCGCCTCCTCGCGGAGCTGTCCGCCGCCCTGCGCTTCCTGCCGGCCGGGTTGAACCTATCTGCTGAGGGCGGCGCGTTCGGTGACCTCTCCTTTCAGCACGTGTCCATCCAGTCAATTCCCGTCAAGAGGTCCCAAGCCTCCTGTTGGGCCGCCTGGCCTGTCAGTGGCAGGAGAGGTGCCTCAGAGACGCCGCCGCGGCAGTTCAGGGTAAACGTCGAGAGCGCACGCACATCCTTGGGGGCTGACGCGATTGTCTGCCTGGCGGACCTGACCTTGCGGGCGAGCCTGGCCGCGCGCTCCAGCTTCTGGGGCTCCTCGCAGAGGGGGCTACTTGTGGTGCACGAGGCGCACGGGAACATCTCGCTCATGCCGAGCAGCTGGTCGCCGCGCGGGCAGCGCTTCCTGGACGCAGAGGTGCATCGTGTGGACTTCAGGGCAGAAAGCGCACGCTTAGCGTGGTCGACGCGGCCGGGAAACGGAGGAGTCACAGTGAAAGGGGGGCTCACCTCTGCGAGTGCCGCTGTTCGCCTGCCGCAAGAGGCGGGGGTGCTTCTGGATCTGCAGGGCGTCTCAGGCGTTGTCGACGGGTCAGGTGGGTCCGAGACCGTGGAAGCCAGAGCCGAAAGCGTAGAGTTGAGGGTTTCTTCGCAATGTACGGGCAGCAGGAGCGTCAGGGTGTCGCTGCCGCACGAGCAGGAGAGCTGCATAGCATTTGTCGGGAAGGCTGCGAAGCTACGCAGGTGGGCGGGGAGCCCGTGGACTGCTGCCTTTGCCAGCGCCGATATGAGCACCTGCTTGGAGGACAATCTCCGCGAAACCCTTGAATGCGTCGCGAGATTCGCGCGCCTGATGCCTGAAGGCCCGTTGACCACCTCGGCAGCTCAAAATGATGAGGCTGGCCTAGCTAGGGGGCATCTTCCTGGACAGTGCCGGTGGAACGTAGAGGTGGGGATGCTCGTTTTCAGGGCCGCCCTGGGGGGGTGTCTGCACACGATCGAAGCGCCAAGGGGGGGCGCAGCTTCCCTTTCCGTGCTCGAGGGGGGACTGCTCGAAGCCACCGCACGCGCTGTTGAGCTCGTGTGGACAGCAGCTGAGGGTACATGCGTGGCTGATCTTCGGGAAGCAGAAATGGAGTATTCTTGGAACGGGGACTGGACTCTACGCGCCGACACCTGCTTCATGGACCTCGGAAAGGAAATATACAGGGAGGTTCTAGCCCTCCAAGACTACGTGTGCGAGAATATACCCACGGAGAGAAGCGAGATGTCTGCAGCAGCAAACGGCCGAGTGCTGCTTGGGGGCACTGCTGTGATTAGAGTCCACTTCAGTGTTGACTCCGAGAACAGAGTGATGGCCGATACGGCGGGCGTCGAAGTGCACCTGGGCGCGCCCATCCTCGAAGTCTGGAGCACGGCGCACGAGTACCGCTGCGAACTCCAGGCCAAACAGGCTTTCGCCTTTCAGAAAAGCCGAGGCGGGCGCACGACCCCCCTCGTCCTCGCACCGAGCCATTCCCTGCCGACTGTGGGCTCAGCCAGCGAGACGGAAAGATCCGCTTCCTGTGCTCGGGATCACACTTTCACGTACGAGGTTGAAGAAGACTCTTCGTACAGAAGCAAGCTGGTCCTCGACGGCGCAACTATCATGTGGCCGTACCTCCACGACCTCTCTGTTTGGGATAGCCTGTTGAACGTTTTCACCCTGCACGACTGCGAGGGAGACGTGCCCTACACGGTCGAGACCGTACTCAAGAGGGTGTCGATCCTCCTGCCCCATTCTGCGGCAGAGTACTCCAGCGTGTGCCCGAGCAGGGGCGTCTCGACGGCGGAGGAACTCCAAAACCTCACAGATGAATTTCTGGAGGCTGTGAAGAGTTTCCAGGGCATGCAAGTGCATCTGGTGCAGTTATTCTACGAAGCGAGAGGGCGGGGGCTGGATTCGCGAAGCAAGTACGTCATGAGCTCACTCTCCTTGACCGCCGGCTGCCAATCTGGCCTGCTCATGGACCCGTGCAACCTCATATTGGAGAGGACAACCGGGTCATCGGGGCCGACAGCGGAAAGTCGATGCTACTTCACGCGCGACCTGGTCAAATTTGACCGGGCCGGGCTCTCCCTCTCCGCTGCGGCCGTTCAGTTTCTGCGGGAATTCTCAGAGTCGTACTGGGCCGCAGACACGCTGGTCGCGGAGTCCACGCGATTGTGGCTCTCGGCCCAGGGGCTGCAGGGCACCGAGTATTCCTTCGGCATCCTGGCTGAAGCCTTATTATTTCGCTTCCGAGACCAGTCGACAAGCCGCTTTGAAGTCGAGGCCAACAAAATTGTTGGAGACTACCTCGCGTCCGGGTCAGCAGTTACCGACTTAAACTTCGAGATGGCGGTGCAGGCACGGAGCTGGAACACGCTGACGGAGAGCCTCGTCCCTCTCGTGGAGCCCTGGCAGGTCAGCCTCTTCAGAAAAACAAGCGAAGCCCACCACACTTGTGTGCTGCAGTCCGAGGCCCGGTTGAACATCCTCCTTTCCCCAGCGCTTGCCGTTCCGCTGCTGGATCTATGGAAGGTGTACACGATCTCCGATACGGGCACGGGGCGCGATCCCGACGGAGCTTTACTGCCTCCAGCGGTCGCGACCGATTCTGCCTTGTCCTATCCAAAACTGCTTGGCGAGAGCCCCTGTGGTGACTTCGTGCTGGAAAACAGCACGGGCATGAAGCTTTGGGTCTGGCAACGGAGATCCACGCCTACCATGCAAGCCCTCGTGCCCGGAGAGTCCGTCGTGATCGTTACGCAGGGCGCGGGAGCTCTTGTCGAGTGGTGCGTGAAACCCGACGGGCCATGGGCATCGGTCCAGGGTGAGCAGCTTCTCCCATCTGCCTACGAAGCTCCCTCCATCGTGAGAAGCGCGTCCGCGCTGGTGGTGGAATTCGTATCGTCCACAGACGCACCGTCCATTCCTGTCGTGGTGCGCCAGTCGGTTGACCAGCAGGGCGAAGACCGCCCGAGGCTGAGACTGTCACTCACAACACACCTGTGCATCCACAACCACACGAGCACGCAGCTGCGGCTTCAGTTCCACGGCCTTCGCGAAGTTATACGGGAGGAAGTCGAGCCGGGGGGCGCCGTCTATGCCCCGGGCCCTGCCTTTCTCGGGGCGGGGATGGAGGTTGGTCTGCCGGGGTGCAGATGGTCTGAGGATCGCTTCCCTCTTCAGCGCGTCTACGGCACTCTTGGCTCGAGCTCCTTTGCTTGCTCTCCCGAGCAGCCAGGGTCGAGCAGCCAGCCTTCCATTTTTCTCGGTCTCACCACAGCGCACACCGGGCATGCCAGCAGCAGCTCTCGGGACGGAGCTTCTCAGCCGCTGTACTCTGTGTTCGTGATGCCCTCCATCGTGCTTCATAATTCACTTCCTCCTCCGTTCAGCGCACAGGTCGCCGTTTGGAACAAAGGGAAGGGGGAGCCGCCTCGACAGGTGCACAGGGCAGATACAGTCTCGCCCCGAGCGTGGTGGAACGCGCAGCGGACGGACTCTAGGGAGAACATTCTCTCACTCGGTTCAGGGAGTTGCACCGACCTATACATCAGCAGTTCTGGCCAAGTGTGGATAATGTTGACGGTGTGCCGTACCGACACTGCAGGTAATCTGGAGTGGTCCACCGTCCAGCCCGTGTGCATTGCCAGGAGATCCCGAAAGGTTCAGCAGAGGACTAGAAACTTGGTGCTGCACCCTCAGGCCGGCCAGGAAGGGCATCCACCTCTCAGAATTTCTGTGCGTGTCGAGTTCTCCGACCCGTCTGACGCATCCATGAAGGTCAAGATATTCGCACCGTTCGCGATATTCAACTACAGCCAACGAGCTCTGGAGCTACGGACGGAACGTCGGGCCCCCTACGAGCGTATTGAAGCGCTAGATGCTGGCTCGGGGGAGAGCTCCGTAATTCTGTGCCATTCGGGGAGGGGCCGCATCAGGATTCCAGGCTCAAGAGCGTCAAGTCCTGTCCATTTCAACGCCGTTGGCCTGGATTCCACAGTGAACCTTCCGTGCGAGGGAGATGCAGCTGCGGGGATTGGGACGGGCGAGATGGTTGTGACACTCTCGGTGAGTCGGCAGATGGGGAAAGGGGTGCTGGAAGACACATGCCTCGTTTCTGCAGCCCCGTACGCTGTTCTGGTCAACGAGTCGCCATACCGCCTGTCCTACCGCCAGACTGCCCTATCTGGAGGCGTTCTTGAGACTTTGCGCCCCAACGGACCCCCAGCTCCTTTGTCAACCACGGGACCTGGTACCAGAAGGAAGCCGCAGGGCATGTCTTTGATTTTGCGGCTTACTTCAGATGGCGATGGTCCCGGAGCCAGTGCCTCACGCCGGTCTGGGGACAGAGTTGGAGGCCAGGTCGGGGGTTGGAGTGAGCCCGTGGCCATCGGCAGCACCGGCTCCCAAATTGTGTGCGTGCCCCGTGTCTGCGGCTCGCCAGGCTCAGACATCTTCGAAGACATCTTCCTATTCCTGAGAGCAGAAACAACTTTTTGCGGACCTTGTCTCACGGTGAGGCTCACGGAGGAACCGAAGGAGAAACTACCCTACAGGGTAGAAAACCGTTCTAGAAGCGCTCACGTGGCGTTCCACCAGGCAGGATCTAGAAGCACGGTGTTTCGCCTCCCCCCTGGGCAGAGCACACGCTTCGCATTCCCCTCTCCCTCGAGGCCACAAAAGGTGTCTTGCACTGTGGGGTTGGTCGCAGCAGCTGACGAGTCCGATTACCACAGCGCGTCTGCAAAGTCAAAAGTGTATGACCTCTCCGTGGTGGGGGCTCGGCAGCCGCTGAAGCTGAAAACTGTGCCGACAAAGTCCCACCGGGGCCTCCTGCCAAGTGCCCAGTCAACGCACCGCTTCCGGCAGAGCAGTGCCCGTGTTCTCCGCAGAGTGGCCAGCCTAGCGAGGGGTGTCAGCTTCCCGTCCAGTCGAAGTGGACGGCCGGCGCGAGGCTGGGGCGGCGATGTCAAGCACTTCGACCAGCACTATTCATGGCACGTTGTGCAAGCGCAGGTCTCGGGGGGCCCTGTGCGCTGCCTCTCCTTTTCAGACGAGGTTTTTGATGCCCCTGGAGATGGGTCCGCATCCGCGCTCTTGTCTCTCGAGCAGCAGTTGTGTGATGTGCGGGAGAACATCGAGGATTTGGACCGATTCATTAGCACTCTACCTCTGGCTGAACGAAAAACAATGTGGAGCGGCCTAAAGACACCACATCCAGCAGCTCAAGACGCTCCATCGCCTCACAGGCGCCCTCCGCAGGGGTCTGCGCATCCCCGCCTCAAGGGCATTCTCAAGAAGGTGACGGGGGTGGCAGAGTGCGGCTCCGTGGAGCCTCCGATGACGGCTCCGCGGTGTACCTGGCCTTCCTGGGGTGGCGAGGCCGAGCAGCGGGCCATTCTGGTGGTGAACATCGTCGGAGCGCAGGGCCTCCCTCCCCGCCGAGGTTCCGTCCACTGCAGGGTGCACCACGGTTCTGCTCGCGCAGATCTTACTGCCTCCGTGAAAGTCGGGCGCACGAGACGGAGCGGTGACACTGCGTGGAAGGAGAGCCGCGTTGAGCTCCTGTGTCCGTCCGCCGGCGAAATCTTTGTCGACGTTTACCATTCCCGGGTTGGTGGCCTGAAGAAGCAAAGGCTGGGCTCAGCGAGCATACCCGTCAGCAAGATTGGACAGAGTATTGCAGAAAGGGAAACGCAGGCCTTCCCGCTCCGAATGACGAGCCCATCGAAGTTGTCGAGCGGCGGCAAAGTTCTTTTGTCCCTAGCCTGGAATTGCGACCGCACGGAGACCTTGCTCTCTGATCTGAAAGCGAAACAGGAAGAGCTCTCCCTGAAGGAGGACATGCTCCTGCTCCTTGACTCGCAGAGCCACGGAGCCCGGCGCAGGCCCGCTGACGGCAACGCGTCAGCGGGCCTGTCGGATGCTCCGAGACCGAGTCATAGAGTAACGGCAAGGAGAGCCAACCGCATCCTCCGAAAGTTGGAGATTCAGCTCATCGAATCTAGTGCGCGCTCTCAGACGCCTGGGAGCCGCCGCCGACGCAGAGCAAGGGAAAGCGCACGTTCTTCGCGGACATATATCCGCGTCCAAGTGAACGGCGCCGCTGGAGCGCAGCATGAGACCAAGGTGCATCGGGGCGTCAGTGAGCATACATGGAACGAGGGGTTCGCATTTGAGGGCCTCTCCGGCTCAAGCGTCTTGTTGCTGCAAATGTTTTGCCGGAATGCCTTCCGGCGCGACACTCTGGTTGCTCAGGGCCATGCGACGCTAAGCGACCTCGTCTTCGACCTCGTCGAGCCGCAGCTGCTCTGGGCGCCCCTGAGAACGATGGGGGGGGAACACTACTGCACGCTAAAACTGCAGTTGCGATGCCCGGCGTGGGAGGTTCCTGAGGCCCAGTCCGAGCTCAAAGTAGTGCTGCACTCTGTCGGGATTGCCCTCAGCGACGACTCATGGGGGGGCGTCGGGGGGACTGGGCCCCACGAGGCCGGCAACGTCCAGGGTTCCGAAGAGATCGCTCACGTGTTTGCGGGGCGAGTCGAACTAGGACTCCTGCGCTCATCCAAGGATGAGAACATGCGGTTGTCTGTCTCCGAGTTTCAAGTCGACAACCAAATGGGATCTGCGAGTTTCCCTGTGGTTTTGTGCCGGACACCCGTGCGACGTCGGCAGGGGAGCGGGGGCGGTAGCGGTTGCCCGCCTGTTGCAGAGGGTAGCTACGTTCGGTCCCTTGTCGGGCCTGTCTTTCACCTGCGGCAGGCAAGTCTGCAGCTGCAGGAGCTCGACCTGGTCGTGGAGGAGGCGTTCTTGGACCGATGCGCGAACGTGTACCACCGCTCCCTGCACCACATCCGCGGCATGGAGTGCGGCGAGGACGCCTGGTCCCGCTTGGTGGGGGGGCTCGCCGGCCACTCCGGCCTGCAAGGAGCAGTCCGGGAGAACAAAGTTTGCATTGGAGCCCTGAGCATTCGCCCTGCCAGGGTCAACGTCACGGTTATTCCCTCCCCCACATCCTACTGTGCCATGCCCCTGCAGCTGTCGGCTCTGTGGCCGCGCTGGCTCGCGAACTCCTCCGCAGGAGGCGCGGCTATGCCACATGGCACTCGTCAGCACTGGCCCGTGCTTTTCTCTCCGGTGCGCCGGTTTCGGGAGGAGACAGGGCTTCCAGTCCTTGGCCTACAGCGGGTGCGAATCAAGCTGAACGGCGTCTCCTTCCGCGACGTCGTTTCGGGCCGTCAGGAGATCATGTCCCAGGTTGTGGGCCACTACCGGAATCAGGCGCTTCTCGAGGTTTACAAGGTCATCGGCTCGCTTGACGCCATTGGAAACCCGGCAGGTGCACTCGCTGGCCTCGGCCAGGGAATTCTCTGTGTGCTCCAGGAGCCCGCGAAGGGGTTCGCGAACGGTTTGAGGCGCCCGGGGGAGGTCAGCAAGGGTGTGGCAGCGGGCGCGCAGCAGCTGGCGCGACTCGGCGTGCACGCCTTCGCCCTCTTCTTCGGGGCACTCGGGCGCTCTGTGGCGCGAGGACTGCACTACCTCTCCCTCGAGGATGACTATCTCTGGGACGTGTACGCATACGCCCTAAGGCACGCCGAGACTCTGCGGACCCTGCGGTCGAGTCGCTGGCCCAACCTGCTGGCGCTCCACTTAGGTGTTCAGGGCGGCCTAGGCGAGCTAGGAGCGGAAATCCGCGAGGCTGTGACAGGGGTCGTGAGCAAGCCCGCGCGCGGAATAGCTGTCGGCGGGCTCCCAGGCCTGGTGCGGGGGACCCTCCAGGGCGTCTGCGGCCTCCTGTTTCGCCCATGCGCGGGTGTCGCTCTCTTGGTGTCCCGCACTTCGGAGGGCGTCATCCAGGCAGTCACTAGCGTCCGTGATGACCGACCCATAGCGCGCATCCGCCAGCCACCGGTGGTTTGCGCCTCTCCAGCTTCTCTGACGAAGCGCACGGCTCGCTCCCGCAATGGCGTTCAAACGCCGGCTCGCGCCGTCGGGGCCCCGGAGAAGTTGCCGCCATGGGCGTCGGAGGAGCTCTCGGACGCGTTGGCTTCGGCGTACTGGGACCTGGCAGGCGTCTCACAGAGAAGGCCCGGTCCTCTACTGCCTCCGGGCGGAGGCACTTGGGGCCGGCGCATCGGGGACCGCCTCTATCTCGCCGCCGACGAACAGATTATCTGCTGCTCCGAGCGGCGCGGCCGCCTCGCGGTGGTCTGGAGCCTGGAGTTCGCCCGGGTGCTGGAAGTGAAGGCAGAGTTTGAGAGCATTCGTTTCACATACATTGCGTCGCGGGCCAGGGCCGTCCAGACCTCGCCCGGCGCCCAGAAGTCCGGCGGCTCAAGGAGGGTCCAAGTGCGCCGCCGCATACTCTGGTGCCCCACGCGGGACCTGCAGGCGGCGCTCCTCAGTCGCTTCCGCGAAGCGGTTGGATACCGCGCCGCTGCGAGTTCTCTAGCTGCGACAGCCGGGCCGGGCGATCAGCCGCGGGGGCCCGAGGGCCCAGGAGCCGAGCTGCTGGCTCTGGCCACCCTCCGGGCTTCAGCGCGGGTCGGGGAGCGCTCGCTGCTCAGCGCCTGCCGTATCGCAGCGACGCCACGGTAATGGTTGTAGATCTTTTTATGATAGGATATATGACGGGGCCGGCCACGCTGGCTCCGATATTAATTGTTCGCCCCCGTAGGCCGGTAGCACGCGGACCCAAAGTGCGCGCTGCGACGGCCCAGGCTGCGCTTCTAGGTGGGGCAGAGGCGCCCCAAGCAGCCTCCCCCTCCCCAAGCCCTGGCCCACAGCACCCCCTCGCAGCCACGAGGGCGGCGCCAGGCAGAGCAGGTAGAGGGTGCGGTTACAGGCGGCGACCGCGGCGACCGCTCTTCCGGCGAGTGCTGTCGGTGGGCGTGGGCGTGACGTCCTCAATGCGGCCGATCTTGATGCCCGAGCGCGCAAGAGCGCGCAGCGCAGACTGGGCCCCCGGCCCGGGGGTCTTCGTCTTGTTCCCCCCCGTCGCCCTAAGCTTCACGTGCAGAGCAGTGACCCCCAGCTCCTGCAGAATTCCCCTACGTCAGCCCCCACGGACCAGTTTGCGCCGCGGATACAGGTCCCGCGCCGGGGCCGGCGACACCCCCCAGGCGTTGCAAGGGTGGGGCTGCCGGGGGGGGAGGGGGGGCAAGGGGGGGGGTGGGAGGGGGGGGACGAGCGAAGGGTATGGGTGGCCCCGGACCCGCCGGGGCACCGGCGATCGGGGCTCCGCCAGGCTGCCGGTGGAACCGGGAGTCTCCCGACCGCCCCCCCCCCGAGGGCAGGCGATCTAAGGTGCGCCGAGGAGGCGATCTACCGAGGCCCCCGGACGGCGCCGCCGGCGCCTCGCGCCGACGCCGGCCCCCCCGGCGGGAGGGAAGGGGGGGGGGGGTGCGACGAGCCGGGAGGATCCCGCCCCCCGACCCCTACGCCCCTCCCCGCCGCGCGAGCGAGGCGCCGCCGCCGCCGCCGCCGCGCTACCCCTCGCCGGGCCTCCTCTCGCGGGCTGGAGGGGGCGGCGGCGGCGGCGTGATGACGGGGGGCGGCGGCGGAGGGGAGGTGCGGGGGGCGGCGGCGGCGGGCGCGGGACGGGGGGAGCCCCCGGGGCGCGCGGGCGAGCGTGCGGGGGGAGTGGCGGCGGGGGGAGGTCGGGGAAGGGGGGGGGGGCGGCGGCGGCGGGACCCGCACCTGGCAGCGGACGGCCACGTCCTGCGCGGCGAGCATGGCGGCGTAGGGGGAGGACTCGTCGCGGTCCGCCTTGACCTTCATCCCGCCGGTCACGCGCACGAGAGTCTCGCGCCCGGACAGGTCGGTGACGTGCACGAAGGTGTCGTTGAAACTCGCGTAGATCCGCGCGACCCCGAACACCAGCTCGCCCTCCCGCGCCTGCGGGCCCAGCGAGACGTTCGCCGCCGGCTGCCCGCCCCCGCCCTTCTTCGGCGCC
>Ga0115012_10002624_pt1 | contig 10537 bp, 14 predicted proteins | sample TroAtlMetagenome_FD_88706 | JGI IMG/M metagenome (GOLD analysis project Ga0115012, IMG submission 88706) | Marine eukaryotic phytoplankton communities from Atlantic Ocean - Tropical Atlantic ANT10 Metagenome | ecosystem: Environmental > Aquatic > Marine > Oceanic | place: Tropical Atlantic...
AATCTCCAACGACATAAATATTTAATAGCGTTACCTTCTGCATAAGGTATATCATTCTGCATAATGAAAGTAACAGGTTCTATTTTATATCTAAAATAATGAGGTGGTTGTTTTACTTTATCTGCCATAACTTAACCTTACCAGTCTTCTTATTGTATTCACCATGTCTCAAAATGTGAGCTACTCTAGCTTGTTGTAATGCTTCTTTTTCTGAGTAACCTTTATCTTTGTAGATTCCTTTAACAACTTTCCACAAATCTTTTAGTTTAACATTAGTATATTTTTTAATTAACTTTTCAGCAGTCACTATACCTACACCCTCTATTCCATCATAGCCATCAACTTTATCTCCTGTCAAAGTTTGAACCATGAATTGATAGTCAGCTAATCTTTCAGGTATTTGTTCTATCGTAACACCATTAGCAGATAAGTTACAAGGTACTGTTCTTAAATCTTTATCTATACTAACAATAATACGCTCTTCATGTAGAGTAGGTTCAGTAGCCATTATGCCTAAGACATCATCAGCTTCTAAATTTTTCCACACTACTCCATTGTGTTTTTCTATAACGTAATCACGTAATGCTTTTAACACCATAGGTTTACGCTTTTCTCTTCTGTTGTTTTTATAAGAAGGAAGAACATCTTTACGAAAATTATTCTTATCAGTCAATGCAACAACATAATCATCTGCGGATAAACTAGAACCTAAATCATCTATCACCGCATCTACATCTGCTTTACAAATCTTCTCATCACAATGTAGAGTCCATAAACCGTCACCCCAATGTGTATCTATCTCATTGTTAAGTGCTATTTTATATAAAAGTATATCACCATCTATTAACAATACTCTTTTCTTTTTATATTTATCACTCATTTATTATTTTCCTCTTTGTTTTTTGTGTCTAAATTTTTCTTCAAAAATATTTCAGACAAAGGTACTAAGACAAACCTGCTTTGATGTCCGTCTCCACCACTCTTAATGTTTTTTATATATTTCTTTGCTAACCTTTTAACTGTAGAAACATCAAATATCATTCTGCAATAATCTTTCTGTCCATCAGCTAGTATGTGTATCCAGTAGTCAGCTTTAGTAGCCATTATTCCTGAAGGCTTACCATAACATTCTACTTCTATAGCTATGTTACCAGTTTTAAACCACCAGTCTCTTTCAGTTTTAACTTCTACTTTTGTTTTATCTTTATCTAAAATAGACACAACTCTATTTTCTCTGTCTTGTCCGTACTTCAAATCTTTATCAAAGTCCGAAAACTTTTTCTTTGTATTTGGCATTAATGTGTTTCACTCCAATTGTTACCGATTTTAAATTCTCCTGTTAAAGGGAGTCGTAATTGGAAGTGTTCGCCAGTACATTCAATGGCTTTGACAGCTAACCTACCAACGGTTTCTGCATCTTTTTCAAGACACTCAACCTGTATCTCATCATGCACCCAAACAACTTGTTGAGTGTGAGGAATATCCTTAATTAATTTATTAAACTCAACTAACCACTGCTTACAAACTAAAGCTCCTGAGCTCTGTAAAAGTGTATTGAGTGCGGCATGAGAAGAACGTACTTTAATTTTTCTTTTATCAAGACCAACTAAATGTCCTCTTTCTGATGCTAATTGTACTTGCTCTATTAACTTACTTAGAGCAGGTAAATTATTTAAGAATCTTTTTTTAATCTTTGAGGCTTCACCAACTTTTTTACCTATAACTTCAGCGATACGTTTAACGCCACCACCATATAAAAAGCAATAGTAGTAACGCTTCGCAATATCTCTTGACTCTAACCCTGCAAGTTTCTGAGTCTCTGTGTGTATATCACCATCTAATACTACTTTAGTGTAATCTCCATTGTCATACTTAGACATAAAGTGAGCTAACATTCTAACTTCAAGTCCTGATATATCTATACCAACTAATTTTTTTCCAGTAGGTACAGTAAATAATTCTCTACATTCTTTACCAAAAGGTACAGACACACTTGGAACTTGTGCCATGTTTGGATACGAATGACTTGCACGTGCTGTTACTGTAGAATTAGTATTACAAGTGCCATGTATTTTACCGTTGTTCTCACGTTTTAACCATGCTTGTGTACCAGTCGCTAGTTGTGCAATTCTTTTATCTAATAAAAAATGTTCACATAAAATTTTTGCTTCAGGATATTCTAGTCTACTTAATACAGTATCATCTAGTTTTGGTTTACCATCATTAGTAAACTCTTTAGCTTCCCAACCGTATTTTGTTTTAAGTCTATCTGCTATGTGTTGACGTGAACTTGGATTGAAGATAATAACCTTATCTTTCAATTGTTTACCAGTTTTTTCTGAAATTCTTTTCTCAGTTATAGGTAAGAATATTTTTTGTAACTGTTCTTCTAATTCTATTCTTCTAGTATTTAATTTAGTATATAATTGTTCGGCTTTCTCTTTATTAAAAGTAAAACCATATTGTTCTTGTTTATATATTATGTCAGCTACAGTGTGCTCTAAGTCCATAGCTTGTTGAGAGTAACCTTTTTTCTCAATCATATTGAATAAAGTGTGAGTCACTTGAACATCTTGGATACAATACTCTAGCATACCCACACTAAATTCTTTCCAATCTGTATCAAACTGTTCTTTGTACTCGCCCACCCTGTTACCCCACGCTTTCAAGCTGTGTCTGCCAATACAGTCTCTTGGAAAATTCTTATATTTAAAATCTTGGTCTTTAATATCAGGGAATAGTAATCTAGTTGCTACTATGGTATCAAAAACTTTTGCTTTTGATTTAAAATTATAAAACTTTTCTAAAACTGGTATGTCAAACTTGATTATGTTGTGACCAATTATTAACTGAGCTTCTTCTAATTTCTTTACAGCTTCTTCATTATTAAGATGAAGTATTTTATTTTTGTCTATATCTTTTAAGATAATGCAATGAACTTTAGTAGCTGTATCTAAAAATCCATCTGTTTCTATATCAAAGCAGTATCTCATAATTTAATCTTCTTTATTTTTATTACGTTTACTGAAGGCATTGTTGTTATGTTTCCAACATCACCTAGTGTTCCATTATCTTCAAAATTTACATCTCCAACAATTATATGAACATCTTTATCTGCTTTAATTAACCAACCTGCTGTAATGCAAATTGTAACTTTGCTTTTTAATGCGTCCTTTAAATTTAACCAAGCACTGTTGGAATTAATATCTTTCCAATATACTTTTACAAAAGGTGCATTTAATATTTGTTTATTTATTTCTGGTAATTTCATAATTAATGTAAAGTGTGTGTTTCTATCATAACATTCCAAGCGGCATCTTCTCCACTAAAAGCTAAAGACAACAAAGCATCTTGTAGAATCATTGCGGAACTTTCTTTACCCACATGAATTGTTACTGTTTGTTTTGATTTTTTGGCTCTTGCCACAGCGTCCATGACATACATTGACCATCTCACTGCTCTTTTCTTTTTTTTTATTTCCTCAGAAGTCATCTAAAACTTCCGCTTTTACTTCAGCTAGACAACCTGTTTGTAAATCATAATGTAAACTACAAGCATTGCCAGTCTCACCTGAAAATCTATTTTTTAGTATTTGTAATTTTGCAATATTATTTTCTGCTTTTAAGTCACGACTCATAGAAAGCACCATGTCAGATAATTGAGCTATGGACTGGCTTCCTCTAAGACTACTTAAAGTTACTTGCTTACCATCTTCAAAACCTTTGTCACCTTCTGTTGACCTACGTAAATGACTAACTAATATTAATCCTATACCTGTCTCTTCTACTAAGGTTCTTAATTTACTTATAAAATAATCAATAAGTTTTCTTTCATCATTAGTATGTTCGTCACCTAATGCAGACAATGCCATGTGTAAATGGTCAAGTATAACCCAGTCTACGTTACAAGCCTTAGCTAAATATCTTATTTTAGAAAGTAAGTTATCTGCGGCACTTGCTCCGAAGTGATTATATAAATAAAAATTGCCATTACCAATAGTAGAGGCAAAGGTGGTACGTAATTGTTCTTCATCTATTCCTTCTCTTGTTAAATGTAATGGTTTCTTTAAGTGAACACCCATAATTCCAAGTGCACTTCTTTTAATACTTTCTTCTAATGCTATGTATCCAACAGAATATTTTTGTTCTAATAAACTTAAAGCTACATGTCTACAAAAGCTAGACTTACCAACTCCACTACCTGCTGTTACTGTAACTAATTCACCTTTACGTAATCCATGAGTCTTTGTGTTTAAACATTCAAATGGATATTGTGCTGTTACATAAGTATCTTCTTTTTGTATATCATTCCAAATGTCAGCACCTAAAATAATTCCATCAGGTCTGTAGGCTTTACTAGACCATATACAATCTGTTAATTCTTTTACCTTATTTGCAAGTATCATTTCATTTGCATCTTTTAAAGGTAACGTACATATCTTAGCTTTGTTAGGTGTAAGTAATTTAGCACATTCTATTGCACCTTTTTTACCCTGTTCATCTTGGTCAAAACAAAAATAAACAGAATCAAATCCTTCAACCCACTCAAGCTCTCTTTGTATATCTCTCTTAGCTCCTTGAGCTCCTGATTTAATACTTACAACAGGAAATTTATTCTGATTAATAGCGGAGATACTCATTGCATCTATCTCGCCTTCTGTAACAATCAACATTTTTCCTTTGTCTCTCCATAAATGCTGACCAAATAAACCTGCTTCTCTTGCATCACCTAACCATTGAAAAGTTTTGTCAGGGTATCTTAGTTTTTGTGCAACTAATTCTTTATTTTTATTATAGTAATTTGCTATTTGACAAGGTCTGCCAAACCACGCACCAGATTGATAATTGAATTTTTGAACTGTGTTGTAATTAATTTTACGTTTTGTTAATTCCGTAATACTACCTTCTATAAATTCTTTACTGGTTTCTGTTGATACTGGGTTATTCAAATCGTTTCCTTTTGTTGTTGTGTTACAAGAAAAGCAAAAAGCATGTCCATCTGAATAGACAGAGTTTGCATCACTAGAATTGCAATTGTCACAAGACGTGTGATATAAAAATTCACTTTCAGTTTTTTGCATAAAATTTTTTGATTAATTATTTGGGAAATTGGGTGTGGTAGTTTCCACTCTCGCTTCTCTACCACACAAACAAACTATCTCAACAACTCTGATACATCAAAGTGTGGAGATACGGAGTCAGTCACATCTCTGTGACCTACTACATCAGCCTGATACTCCTGTTTCAACTCTTTTATAAGTTTAACCAAAGCGGTATACTGTTTGAACGTGAAGTTACAATCAGGTTGATTGTCTACGGATTTTCCGCCTACTAGGCAGATACCAATAGAATTTTTATTAGACAGTTTAAGAGAACCATCTGCTATATGTGCACCTGCAACTTGTATATCTCTACCATCTTGGATTGTGCCATCTCTTTTTATTATTTTATGAAATGCACATGAGAACAAGCCGTCTTTACGGTGTTGTGTGTCAATATCTTTTACATCAAAGTCTTCTTTTGGTGAAGACTCACTACTATGTATTACAATATATTTTGTTTCTTTTCTAACATTATTCATTTTCTCTAACTTGTTTATTGTATTATGAAATTCTTTTATATCTTTATCAGTCATCATAACCATTCAATAGGAATATGTTTGTCAGAATACTTAAATCCGTATTTCTCACACCACATTCCATAAGTTGTTTTACTTTTTTTACTAATCCTTTGTTTACTGTTACTAAATATAAATCTAATATCTAGTTTTGGGTGTTGTTCTTTTATAAATCTCATCTTTTTTCTATCTTGAGATGTGAACAAGCCTTTTGTTTCTATAAAGAAATCTTTTTCTTTTAAATAAAAATCAGGTGTATACGTATGTATTTTTTCAGGGACAGTATACTTTAATTTAATTGTTTCAAATTCGTATTTTACTTTATTTAAGTCAAGCTCTTTTGATATTGCTATCTCCAAGCCTGACCTAAATCCGTATCTAAGACCTACTTGATTAGAAGTCAGTGTTTTGCGATTGTTCCACTTCATTTTCAAATGTCTTATCTTCTGGTGCTCTATAACCATCTTTAATTTCATCAAAGCCATAACCTTTTGAGTTACCTGCTCCGCCTTCAACAAGTTTAGTTATTTGCACTGCTCTTAATCTAAGGCTAACTCCTGCTCCTGCCATTGCAGTGTAATAAGGTATCAATTCTGCTGATACTTTCATTTCACTACCTGACCAAACATTAGCGTCAACCATAGGTTTACCTGCACTGTCAAAGATAGCAACTTTATTTGGAATAACTTTACCATCTCTAGTGATTATCTTTGCTTTAGTTTTAAACTTAAAGATAATATTGCCAGTAGCTTTACCTTCATCATCTCTCTCATCTTCATAAGGAAGGTTAGCCATCTTAGGCTCTTTTCCTTTAGTCTTCTCTTTAGCAAGAGTAACACTTTTCTTCATCTCATTATCAATTGCTTTAACAACTGACTGAGACTCATCTGATTTAACAATAAGATTAGTCTTGTAATGACCATCTGCATCAAATTGTGTATCAGGGGTTGTAAGCCACGCATATTGACTAACGCCAACTGGTGTTACAATCCTTACATTATTGTTTTTTGACATATATATTTCCTTTTTTATTGTCTACTAGGGGAACTTTACTCTGCTTATGCAAAGAAGAACCTGCTTTTCCTCAATTCATTTATATCTAAATCACCTTTTTGAGGAACTTCAGGTAATTTAGCTTTCAAGTTTTCAGGTAATTGTTTTAAAACGTCATTTCTGAAATTCTCTAATATATCATTTTCAGTAAATAGTTTTATAAACGCTTCTCTTAGACTTGTGTTTAGAACTTCTACGTCAGCCGCAGTAGTTCCGAATGAGTCGTGTACGTTGCAGAAATTGGTTATACCATTATCTAATGCAACATTCACAGTCTCAATCATTGCGGCAGAGTCTACCGAGTGAACCAGATTAGGTGCTACTCCGTTACTCATTCGCAATTTGTCAGTTAAGTCAGTCTCAGTATTTATACGAGGCTTTATAACTTCACCCATTAACATAGCCTTAACTCTTTTAGACTTCATCTCAGGGTATGACTGATATACTGGAAAGCCAACAGGCGTAACCCAGTGTATAGGCAACTGTTCTTTAGCAACAATACGAGCAATGTCCTGTAAAAACTTCATTCCAGTACGTGCTGATTGTAAATTGTCACCAATGCTATCCCATATTATACTTGCTAAGTATGAACATGGTTTAAACATATCATTAATAAAAGGGTGTTCTTCTCCCTTATCTTTACGTTTTGTTAAGTCTTCAACAACAAAGTCCGTACAAGAATATCTGGTACTTCCATAACAAATAGTCATAATACTTCTTTTAGTCGTTGAACGCTTCACTCCATAATCAAGCCATTGTTGTGCATACGGTCTTCCTTCAACCGCATGTTCTTTTAGTTTCTCTATTACAGAATTTGCAACTAATTGATAAATGTCTTTAGGCTTATCACTAGGTAATAAATTAACTAACTCACCTGCTTTTTTGTCTCTTAACATTAATGAATAAATTTGTAATCCATTACAAGAGCCATCAACATTAATAACAATGTTAGATACAAAGCCATAACCTTCAGCTTTAAATCTTTTCCACTCCTCAGCCCACGCTAAGAATTGAAAAGCATTACTTGCGTCTTCCCATTGTCTATTTGTGAATGGGTCTTCAACACATTTAAGTATCCAGTCTTCATTATCTTCAACCCATTTAACTCTATCTTCTAATGAGACTTTATCATTGCCATACATATTCGCACCATGAACTGCTAACCAAAAATCACCTTTGTTCTCTTCAGTGATAGGTTTACCATGTGCAAACGACAACAACGCTTTAGCACCATTAATAGATTGATAATTTAAAAAGGCAGGAACGGCATACGCTCTTCCTCTGAAATCAAATTGTAATGGAAAGTATACTGTGGCATAAGTTTTAAATTTATCACCAAGATACAATATCTTTGCATACAACATTCTTTTAGAGAACATACGAGCATTTTCTGTGTGGACTATAACTGCTTCTTTTTTCCACTTACGTCTTGACTCTTTATTTTCTTTAATGTCGTGAGGCTTGTTAGGAACTGTAAGATTTTTAATTGGTGGCATACCACCGATAGCCAGTCCTCTGTCCCAAGCCTCAGCCATAACACCTAAAATATAATTATTTATTTTATATGCGGTTGACTGCATTGCGTTTACCGCCCTGTATACTTTAGGCATTTCAAAGTTAGCTAATTCTCTAGCAAACAATTTATTTTTTTGTTTAACTAAATCTAACTCTGGTAATTCCTTAGTCCAATAACCGCCACCATGAACTGTAGACCACATTTTTGGTGGCATTACAGTCATCATGTAATCAGGATTAAGTAATTCATTAAAAGCATTTCTATTTTTAATCCATTCTCTAGTCTTTTGAGTCTGTTTAATAATCTTAGCTTTTTTGTGTTTAATAGTTTCTACACCTAACTCAATCATACCAGTAGACTCAATCATAAGCTCTACAAGTCTTAAACCTACATGTAGTTTAGTAGGAGTAGTCCATTCTTCCCAAGACATAATAGTGTCTCTTTTAGCACTCTCTCTAAGTTTTCTACGCTTATAAGTATAATTCCAAGACCTTTTGTCTAAATCTTTTTTAACTGTGTCGTATAACTCTGGGTTTAAATATCTGAAATTCTTTAAAGCTATTTCAGTCTCAACTTTACCACCTAGACTAATACATGTAGCAGTTAATGGTTTATATTGTGTGATTGTATTGATTATATGTTTACCAGTTATCAAAGCCAATATCTCAGGTTCAACTTCACATAATTTGGTGAAAGCAATAGGCGGTTTACATACAGTACGTTCAGATGTTCTCTGAATCCATTTGCCTATGTGCATTGCTAAAGGTCTGATTGTGTTGGCTACCATTACTTTACCGTAACTGGTAACTGATTCTTCTTCACGCTCAATATGAGAATGAAGTCTTTTATTCGTTCTTGCTGTCCCTGACAAAGCCATGTCTTTTTCGTTAGCCTCTTGGTCTGGGAAAGTAGGCATTATTTCTAATATCTTGGTCAATTTAACTCCTATAAGTTTATGTGTTAATTTGTGCTATCTACTATGGGAACTTTACTCGTAGTCTTCCAATATTGAGACAGCTTTTAGTAGATTTTTAGGCATTAAATGGGCGTACCTAAGCGTCATATTGTAAGACTTATGACCCAACCATTCTTTAATAAAGTGTAATTCTACTTTACCTGATTGAGCTAATCTTGAAGCACAAGTATGACGTAAGCAGTGAATAACAAATTGCTTATCACTAGCTAAGCCCATGTCTAAACGTAATTTAGTCCAAACACGCTCAGCCATGCTATAATCTAAATGACTAAAATCACCTGATTTTTTTAATAAAGATACACAACGTCTAGTCAAAGGTACGCTCCTCGTTGTACTATTTTTAGTCTCATCTGCATATAGTACAATAAAGTATTTACCATCTAATTTTTGAATTGCATCTTTTTTAAATGACAACGCTTCACCAAGTCTAACGCCTGTATCTAACAGAAATAAAAATAGACTCAGATATGGACTCTTGCTTAGAATCTTAATCATTGTCTGCTCTTCTTCTGGTGTCATAAATCTTAGTCTAGCTTTAGACTCTTCCTGCCATACTATGTGCGGAACTCTATTCATCTGGTAGACATTAGGTCTTTGATAAGCATATTTTAATATCTTACTTACACTTGCAAGATACCTATTAATTGTTGAACCCTTAATTCCACGCTTCTTTAAATGTGCAGTTAAGTCTTCAATATTCTCTTCGTGTATATCTTTTGGGCTAAGCTCAGCTCCAAAAAAATTTAAGCAAAGCTCAGCTCTACTATCCTGAGAAGTTTCCCAAGATAGTGAGTCTTTTATTTCTTTTATTGTTTTCATTTTTTACCTTCTTTTAACATCTCTTTTATTAATAAGACAAAGAAGCCCAAGATTAAAACCTTGAGCTCCATTGGTGCATCTAAAAATATCTCAATCATGTTTAGAGCTCCAGTCTACATGTAATAAATTAAAGTCATAGCTTTCAGTAGTATTAAGTCCATTATCAGTTTGATTATAAGGGACAGGACATTCTTCTAGCCAATTTTCAAAGTCTTCTATTTTTACTATTGGTTTTTTATTGTCAGTCATTAGTACCTACCTTTACATCTTTTATTATTAGATTGTCTTTTTTATTTCTATAACTAATATTAACAATAGTACCTTCAGGATATTTTGAAGGCAGTATTTTTAACATCTTTTTATATGACATAGCCTGAATATGATTTGTGCTTTTATCAGTATTCAAGCCATCATTACAATTATATGTATATCTCATATTAGTACCTATGTTGTTTCATTATTACATCAATATGAATATCACAATGCGAATCGTGGCTATCACCTATCTGCTCCACCATATCTATAAACGCTTTGCTATTCATACCATCTTTAGAAGA
>Ga0115012_10002626_pt1 | contig 10536 bp, 10 predicted proteins | sample TroAtlMetagenome_FD_88706 | JGI IMG/M metagenome (GOLD analysis project Ga0115012, IMG submission 88706) | Marine eukaryotic phytoplankton communities from Atlantic Ocean - Tropical Atlantic ANT10 Metagenome | ecosystem: Environmental > Aquatic > Marine > Oceanic | place: Tropical Atlantic...
AACTGGAAGTGTACATTATCTACTCTAACTTCTGGTGGTACTGTGAAATCATATGGTTCTAGGTTACCTGAACCAGTACCATTAGGAGTAGCAGGAATAACAACACCTAATGTAGTCCAGTTGGTAGGATCTAACCATTGAACTTGATTGTCTGTACCAGTACCAGGTTGAGTTTTCAACCAGAGTCCTTGCTGAACACCAGTGTATATGTTGAAGATTACTGTGTCTCCTTTATAAAATCTAAGGGATGTGTTTAATTGTCCACGTTGTTCTATGCTTTGTCCTCCCTCGATGGATATTCTATCACCACCGTAAGTACCGTAATTGCTATTCGTAGATAGATGCCAATGAAATGAACCAGGTGTACCATAAACAGATGCTGTAATATCAACATAGAAGATCGAAGGAGCCCAACTACCAGTTCCATCATTATTAGGACCATCCCAAACTTCTATCTCCCCACTCATATTTGCTTCAACATCATTGGTGTAGTAGATAGTACCAACCTCGTTCATAGTATGCTGAAAATATTCTGAACCAGTTGCACCGTTATACTCAAGATTCTGAGCGAATTGATATCTTAAACGAAGTTCCTCAACACCTGCAATGTCTGGTGTTTCACCACCATTCATACCATTACCACGGATAGCATACACCCGAACAGTGTCGAAGTTAGTCATATCAACTTTGTTTAGGGTAGCATATCTTTCACCATAACTATCACCAAATCTTAGGTGTGTGCCTCCCACATTAAAACCACCCCACGAACTATAACCCGTACCATTTGGTGCAATTGTTACTCCAGTACTGAACTGATAGATGTTAGTTGCATCTGTTGTGTCGAATTTAGTACCATCTAGTCGTACTTCTGTTACCACTCCATCTTCAATGATTGCTGTGGCAGATTCACTTGCCATACCACCACTTAGTGTTACGAGTGGAGCGTATGTATAATTAGAACCACCATTAGTAACTTCAAATCTCTTAAGGTATCCTGTAGTTGATAGGTTTACACTAATTGCTCCTGTAGAAAGCGAGAACTCTCCATTAGGAGCAACTGGTTGACCAAGACTAAACGTAGGTACAGTTTCAAATCCATTGCTACTAGATAATACTGGAGCAGATGTTATTGTGTATTTTCTGTTGGCTTCAAAGTTAATAATGTTAACTGGTTCTGGAGCATTGGGAAGTTCTTCGTCATAGTTTGTCCAGTAAGGTGCTTTATAAAAATCTTCTCCTACTAATTGATTTGCTGGTAGTACTACGTCACCTGAACTGTTCTTTATTTCGTTAGTTTCGTAGTGTTTAATCTCAAATGGTTTTTCGTACTTGTCATTTATATAATCCTGTAAGACAGGAGTAGGCATTGGCCAATCAAAGTATGGATTGATTATATTATTTGCTAGTAAAACAACCCAGTCATATTGCGAGTCACCATATACTTTTTCTGATACTATGTCTGGACGGTCAGCATCTGTTACTGTGTATTGTTTGTAATAGACTAGACTATCTAATGAAGCATCAGATATTTTAAATCTTCTGAAGATATTTTTTGCAGTCTGGTACTGTTGCTCCGACCAAGGAAATAGGATAGGTCTGGTAGCAAGAGATATGTTAGGTAAGTTATTAAAATATCCCATTAGTAGTACTGTTTAGTGTATTGGAAATCATCACCATAATCATTACTGATGACAGTTTTTATCTCACTAAATCCTAGTTGTAATCCAACAGCAGTAGGAGCACCGTCTTCTAAGGTTGACCAAGAACCACCAGCAGTATAGTTCACATTAATATCTGTGAGAGCACAAGCTTTTATCTTATTTAACCAGTGGTTTTCATTGGAACCAGTCTTGTATTGTATTTTATATACGTGTGGTACGTTTAAGAACCATCCACCTTTACCCAATTCAGGTGAAGATGCTTTTTTGAATTGCCATATCATTTCTTTAATGATCCTTGATTCTCTTTCGTTTCTGGGTACTAGAGTCCATTGGAAATTGAACCTTCTAAGTACTGGTTTGTCGAAGAATACTTCTAGGTTAGGGTTTTGTACTTGACCTAGAACACCACCTGATGCAACGTTTTCATTGATGCCAGAAGCACCAGCAGCACGTAGTGCCAATAATTTCTGAATAGCATTGTTATGCCAAGCATTCTTTGCATCATTACCTGCTTCTTCTACTGCACTTGTGAGAGCCTTACCACTCATTCCTGCATCTATACCAGCACCAGCAGCTCTGAGTAGTGCCATCTGTATATTACTAACTGATTGACCACTCCAAGATCTTTGTTCACCTAGTCTTATATCTTCTGGCATATAAATTATTGACTTCTTATACTTACTGTTAGATAAGTCACCACCACCTAATCCTGTCACATCATACTCTGCAAATCTTCCACCCCAACTTGATCCACCAGTTTCATCTAAGCATTTTGCTTTTCTAAATGGTGGTTGATATTTGTAAACACTAAACATTAAGTAGTCATCAGATGTTTCTACTTTATCCAGTGGAAACCTTAATGATGCTTGACTGCTTGCTAGGTTAAATGATACACTCATCGAATCTGTCTCTTGGCACGGAACCTAAATTTTGTCAACGGATCATTACGAAACCATACTGTACGAGATTCTACAGGTATTTCTAATGATCCTATAGATGATACGAATCTTTCTATAGGCATATAGATTGCTGAATCCCAATCAGTCTCTGCTATTTCTATATAGAGACGATTTTTTACATCTTCACTTTTGTATTTATGAATTACTTTTCGGGGTACATCTATCTTACCTTTTAGTAGAGCATCAATTGTTTTTAATCTCTTCTTAGGACTGACATAATGTAGGTTTGCAAGGTAAAAATGTTGACTGGTTCTATTTAAAACTACACCTACTGGTAGTTGATCGTAGAATGGTAGTTTGTCCTTGGTTGCCTTAGCATCATACTCAAAGAGTACTATCGTACCTACTCGTGGTGTATATCTGACACCGTTTCCGTCATCTAGATTACTTCTTTCTCTTTCTATGATATTATCTTTATTTGTTTCTGCAAATGAAGAACGCATTGCTATACTAGCTGCCTTCTTCCACCAAGATGGGGATCTATCTTGACCATCTTGTGCTGACTCTAGTTTTTCAAATACGGATTCCAAGTTCTTTCTCTGTGAAGATTAAAAATTCTGCTTGTCTTTTCTTACAATACTTTCTTGCTGCTTTCCATTTTGCTTGGTTCTTTAAGAAAGTATTTGATTCATAGAGGAATTGTTTTCTAGTTCTTTTACCTTGAACAGGTGCTTTGGTTTGTTTGTCTGGTTTGATTTCAATTATATATTTCTTTAACACACCAGTCTGTTCACGTACTTTAATATAGAAGTCTGGATAGTAACGGTGTACTTTGTTATCTGTAGGACACGTGTACGGTATCCAAAATTCTTCACTCCCCCACTCAATTATATTAGGATTTCTATCACACCATTTCATAAAAATTCTTTCCCAAGAGGAACGGTAGAATATATTTCTATGGTTTCCTCTGTATTTACTCGCATTCGCTGGAATGTATACTCCCTGCTTGTACATAAATAAGATGTATTCCTTTAGCCTATTTAGATGGCAAACCTATACTCTAAGGTTCAGGAGAAACTAAATCGTGGTGGTGGGATTGCTAAGTCCAACCAGTTTCGTGTTGTTTTCCCTGATTTACAGGGGGGAATCTTTAATTCGGATTTTCCAGTTAATTTCGATAGAAGTACGCTGGAAGTTTTGTGTAATGCAGCATCACTACCTAGTGTACAAGCTGCTACTCAACAAGTGAATGGATACTATACAGGATCATCTTACAAGTATCCTACTATGAAAATGTATAGTGATTTAAGTCTTAGTTTTATTTGCGATGCAAATATGACTGCGTTCAAAGTAATGAACTCTTGGTTTGATAGAATATTTCAAGAGAAGAGTATGTTTAATCAGAAGGAAAGGATTCCAAATGAGATGTCTCATTACCCTCAACGTAATAAGAATCGATTTACTCGTTTAGCATACCCTGATGACTATCAAAGAACAGTAATTGTAGATAAGTTTGAAGCAGGTCCACGATACAGTGAGCAAGGTAGAAGTATTCGTTACTTCTTTACTGATGCTTATCCTTATTCTATTGATGCAGTACCACTGGATGCAGGAACAACAACTCTGATGACTGCAACTGTTAACTTCCATTATGAAAGGTTTGAAGTACAGTATGAAGATGCAAGAGCAAACATAGTGAGTAGTACTAATAATATTACTAGTTCTAATAAGAACCCTGCTACATTTCAAGGAGCTATTGATCAAGTTAAGGATGCATTTAATGAATTCTCAGCAGAATTCGATTCTCTATTCTAAAAAAAGTGGAAAAAAAACTCAGGTAATTTTTTGAGTCTTTAGGTTTTTATGTTTAATCTTGAGTATGTTTTGTCTCTATCTAATACAGATAGATCTTCTATTGTAGAAGGGTCGGAGTTGTTTGTTGTGCAATATGAACCTGCTGTACGTGTATCCAAATTATATTTCCTAAACAAACAGAAGAATTGTTTATACAAATATTCTAATGGACTGGAGTCCTATCAATATTTTGGTGACCGTACAAAAAATTGGAGAGATGATGAACCAGACTACGGTAGTAATTTAAGGAAGGTGGCAGAGCATTTAGGTATTGGTATTGATCTTAAGGATAGAATTTGTATAGATGTTGTAGAGGATGATGATTATTATATTAACTTTCAAGCAGCAGAGAGAAAAGCAGCACTACAAGTAGTGAAAGCAGTAATGTGGACGTATTCTATAGGAAGTGAGGATATGTTAAGTACTATGAATGCTATAAATGGTACGGAATGGAATACAATAGAGCAGGGGATAGAAGTTGATGGAGTGTTAGGTATTAAGATACCGTGTTATTCATCCAAAAATTCAGTAAAGTTATACTCTAAGCCATTTAGACCTAAAATTGGTGGTGATTTAAAATTCAATACCGATATACAGGGTGTCCTTGACAAAATATATGATGGAAAATTTACTAAAGAGAGACAAAAAGAATTGATTTTAGGTATGGAACCCACTACTGAGAGGTATGTGATCTATTGTTTTAGAAATCACGTCCGACATCCAGTCTAAATAAAGATACTGAATTGAACATACTATGCCTTTACCAAAAATTGAGGTGCCAACCTATACTACTGAACTTCCTTCTACTGGTCAGACAATTAAGTTCCGTCCCTTCTTAGTTAAAGAAGAGAAGGTGCTGTTGATGGCTATGGAGTCGGAAGATGATAAACAGATTACTGATGCTGTATGTACTCTTCTTACTAATTGTATTCAGAGTAGATTAAAAGTCAGAACATTACCTATGTTTGATCTGGAATTTTTATTCCTTCAAATTCGTGGTAAGTCTGTGAGTGAGGAATTAGATCTTAAGATCACTTGTAGAGATGATAACGAGACAGTAGTAGATGTACAGATTCAACTGGATGACGTTAAGGTTGTAAAACCTGAAGGCATCACAGATATGATCAAAGTTACTGATAATATTGCTGTTAAAATGAAGTATCCTCAACTAGATACTTTTGTTAAGAGTAATTTTTCACAGAATTCTAAGCCTGAAGAGGCATTTGATGTTATCATACAGTGTATCGATCAAATTATTGAAGGTGATGAGGTACACGAGGCTTGTAATGCAACTAAGAAAGAATTGAATGGTTTCCTAGATAGTTTAACATCAAAACAATTTGAGAACCTACAAAAATTCTTTACTAATATGCCTAAGTTATCTCACACATTACTTGTGAAGAATCCTAACACTGGCAGCGAAGATGAGTATACTATTGAGGGATTAGCCGCTTTTTTCGGCTCGTGATGTCGTATAACAGTCTTGAAAATTATTTCAGGACTAACTTCTCTCTTATGCAACATCATAAGTATTCTCTAACAGAACTTGAGAATATGGTACCGTGGGAGCGAGAGATATATGTGACATTATTATTACAACATCTTGAGGAAGAAAAACTAAGGCAACAACAGCAGACACCATAATGGCACCTGAATCATCACAAGAAAGAACCGCAGATAAGATTTTTGGATCTAAAAATGATTCGATTTCTGCTGCTTCATTGCAGCAGCATCAGATTACTAATAATCTGTTGGGTCAACTTGTTGGTTTGCAAACGGAGCAGTTAAAGTTAGACAAACAGAAATTTAATTTTGAAGCTAAGAGAATTAATGCTTCAAAGTTTGCTTCTCAAGAAGCAGGAATAGAAAAATTTAGTGGTGGTAAAGGTGGTGCTGGTTGGGGTATAAGAACTTCTGGTGGTAAAGGATTAGGAATAGGACGTTTAGGTTTTACTGATGCTGCTTTGATGGCAGCTCTTTTTGGTCCTGAACTTTTAAGAAGGTTCACTGGTCAGTTAGATTTAAGAGCACGGCAAACATTAGATAGAGTTAATAAAGTATGGGATAAATTTACTCCATCAATTCCTGGTTTTAGTGATTTTGATACCCGTCCAGTTGCGATGGGTCTTACTCAATGGAATAGACAACCTGGTGAAGCAGGTCAAGTTGGTAGGCAGATATTAAGTAAGGCTAATGTAGGTGCTAAAAGATTATTTGATCTTAATGATGGTACTAGTGCTATTCGTAGAGGTAGAAGGTTTGTTGCTAGTAATGCTTTAGGTGGACTTAAACAGACTGGATCTCTGCTTGAAGATTTTGGTACTAGAATAAGAGCTCCACGATCAACTCTACCTGGCACAAGTAGAGGGATGTTTACCCAGTTTAAGGATCCTGCCTTTGGGATGAAAGGGTATACAGCACCAGCTTTGAATAAGTTCCTTGCTAAGGGTGGTGGTTTAGATATATTTGCACAGGGTTTAAAGAATAAAACAGTATCAGCGTGGGATGATCTACTTAAATCTTTTGGTAATTTCTTTAAGACCATAAAGAATTTAAGGTTCGCTGATCTTGTTAAAGGATTGAGAGGTTTTGGTGACACCCTAAAGAATCTGGGTAGGACTATAACGGGAGGATCGATACAGGCAATGGGTAAGGGTCTTCAGGCCGCACCCAAAGGTATTTGGAGTATGTTTAAGGGTACTAGTCAAGCACTCAATACAGGTAGGAAAGGTCTGTCAGCAGGACTGAAACTTACTAGTAAAGGTCTTGGAAGGGTTCCTATTCTTGGATCATTACTTAGTGCTGGTTTTGGTGCTATGGAAGCAAATGATGAAGAGTTTCAACGTTTGCGTGAAGAGAATCCAATGATGTCTGACGAGGACATCAAAGCAAACCTTGCTAATGGTACGTTAAGTAAGAATAAGAATAAGATTATTAGTAGGTCTGCTGGTGCTGGTATAGGTGCTGGTGCTGGTACTGTAGCAGGTTTCTTACTTGCTGGTCCTGTTGGTGCTGCAATTGGTGCTTGGTTAGGTGAGAATCTAGGTAAGTTTTTAGGTGAGGGTATTGGTTCAGTCTTTAAAGGATTTGATTGGGGTGAGACCTTTAGACCTGTAATGAATACTTGGAAGGAAATGACTACAGGTATTGGTAATGCATTGAACAAAATGGCTGAGTCATTTGGTATTGGTGGTGGCGGTAGTGGTGAAGGAGGATTTATTACTGCAATAAAAAATATTGGTAGAATTATTGGTATCATTGCTAAGGTATTGATCAAAACTCTAGTACCAATACTACAGATGACATTCAAGACTATCCAATGGGTAGTAGAGGCTATAGGTTTTGCTATTCAAGGTATAGTTTGGGTTGTTAAAGGTATTATGGGTATTATTCAGAAGGTTATAAGTTGGATCCCCTCTTGGGCTGGTGGTGATAAACTCAGGGAGATGAGTGCTGGTCTTAGCGAGTTTATGTCGGGAGATGTAATTGGTAAAGTTAATAGTTTTGTTGACAATACTAATACTGCATTCGCAACTGAGCAAGGTAAAAGTGATCGTGCTAGTGGGACAGGTGGTAAGTATTCTGCTCCTAGTGGACAAGGTGGTTCGGGATCGGTAATGTTTGCTAGTCAGATGGAGCAGGGAACAAATAATTATCTTACAGCAGTTAATAAACCAACAACAGATAAACCAGTACTTACGTCTGGGTTTAGGACATCATCTAGACCTAACCATCAAGGTATAGATATAGGATTTAAAGGTGATAAAGGAGGTCAACCTTTATTCCTTCCTGCTCAGGCTAAAATCACTAGTAATGGAATGGATGCAGCTGGATATGGTAATTACATTACCTTTACTACTCAGAGTGATAACCTGACCCATTTATATGGTCATATGCAGGCCAAATCACCACTTGAAACTGGTAAGATGTTTCCTGGCGGTACATTTGCTGGTAAGGTAGGTAATACAGGTACTTCTAGTGCACCACATTTACATTGGGAAGTTGGTAGTGTTGAATCAGATGTAGGACGTGGTGGTGCTAGTCTCAGAGATCCAAGAGTATATGGATATGGATTGACTACTCCATTTGAAAAGGTTGATGCAGCAGTAGCAGCATCATCATCTTCAAGTAGTTCAGGAAGTGATATAGCAAATATATCTGGTACTAATACATCTACAAATGGTGCAACTATAACATCTACTAGTACTAGTGCGGATCAAATCGCACAAGATATAGGAACACTACTTGCATCAACTAATGTAGGAAATAGTGGAACACCAATTCAAGGTTTAAATCAATTGGGAAGTGGTGATAGTCGTAGTTATGACCTACCACCAGAATCAATTGGTAAGGTAATAAATACCGAAGCTAATATAGATGATGGTGGAATTGTATTCCCTGCTAATATTAATTAAAGATGGCAACTACTAATAGTAATGCATTAGACTGGGATCTTAGGGTTTGTAAGATTCAATTATCTAACAAGAGACTTGTTGATATTAGAAATCAATTAATAAGTTTCTCTTATTATGAAGATCTTACTAGGATGAATCCAGTAGCAAAGATAGTTTTTAGTGATGGTAAGCAGAATCTTAATGTATCTGAGGGAAATGTAGTATCTTTATTGTATATGACTAGTGCTCATACTGATGATGATTATACTGCTTTCCACGGTTGTGTTGAAAAGATAGTGTCAAAATCAACTCCCGATGGTAAAATATACGCTTGTACTCTAGTCACTCCTGAATCATTAGCTATAGCAAAATGGAAATCTGAAGAGTCTTATAAAGGAAATGGTCTCGAAATATTAAAGAAAGTATTTGAAGATTCTAAGTTTGAATGTGAACTTGAAGGTGATGGTAACGCACCATTCAACCCACTAATAGTAACAGCAGAAAAGAAGACAATGAACAAGCTTGTTTATGATGTATGTTCTCAGTCTATACCTGCTTCTGGTAAGACTATGAATACGTGTGGTTATTTTTGTTGGGGAACCAAGAAGAATATGAAAGGTTCTAATTCTTACAAGGTTAGATTTAAATCTATTGATAGTTTACTTTCTGTGGGTGGTACTCATAGTGGAGAAGATTCTGAGTACTCATACTATCAAGCATCAGAGGCAGTGAGTTTAGATATACCAGCACAGTTAATCCTAGGTAACTTTCAAGTCACGGATAGAGGAAACTGTAAGAAGATGGCTGATGATGGTGTTTTTCTTGCTAATGCTATAATATACAATACAGACACTAAGAAGTATAGTAAGAGGGAGTGGGATATTAGAGATTACTGGAATAGATGGGGTCATATTGCTAAGGCAGAAGGAAGTGCACCTTGGGACAAGAGTGATTTTCTCAAAGAATTTATGAATGAAGGTAAGGCAAACAAGACATTCAAGTTGGTGATAAGTCACGAAAATTTTCACGACTCTGAAGAAAAAGCAGCACCAGGTCAGTTGGCTACTGAAACTAACAGTCAGTCTGCTACCTACCAAGATTGGGATGAGGAAACATACGTGCAATATAGAGCAAGACGTGCTACAATGCAGATGACTACCAGTAACATAACAGTTCCTGGTAATCAATACCTCCACGCAGGAGATAAAATTAAATTATATCTCCGTGACTCAATACCAGATCATAAAACGTCAGTAGATAGTTATGATAAGGAATTGAGTGGAAACTACCTCATCTATAGAATGTGTACAGAATATTCTATGGTACCTAAGAAGGAGTGCTGGACTGCCGCAACCCTAGTTAGGGATACACTAAACAAAAATTGCTAACCTATGGACACCTCATTTCTGGATGAATATCCACCCGAAATAACTCAAGGAGCTTACCAGATTCTTGAGAAAATAAAAGTAGAAGAAGATGTAGATGTGAGAGTTAAGTTGTACGGTCAACTTGCTATGGTACTTGAACAGATGAAAAAAAAGTTAGAGACTTATGATTCATCCGACACCAAAGACAAGTTGGACGTTGAAGTAACTAACATTAGCACTAAATAATTACATCGTAAGCGTTATTCTTATGAAAACTATCGAAGAACACATCCAAAGGGATAGAGATATCCTAGACAACCCTCAGACTAGTCCTGCATCACGTAGGCATATTAATGAGGAG
>Ga0115012_10002627_pt1 | contig 10535 bp, 7 predicted proteins | sample TroAtlMetagenome_FD_88706 | JGI IMG/M metagenome (GOLD analysis project Ga0115012, IMG submission 88706) | Marine eukaryotic phytoplankton communities from Atlantic Ocean - Tropical Atlantic ANT10 Metagenome | ecosystem: Environmental > Aquatic > Marine > Oceanic | place: Tropical Atlantic Ocean...
ACTGAGACAGGAACTCCAATGTGTAATGAGGGCATACAATTAGTAAATGGATCGATTCGCATACACCAATCTGCAATTTCGGGATTTAGTGAATAAGCTAAAGTTTCCATTTCAGGAATATAGTCTCCAGTAACTCTAACATTGAAAAATAGATAAAACGGAATCGCAAAAATGTAAACCCAAGCGATAGTTAGAGTCACTCTATCAGAAATCCAGCGGTCATCAAAATAGGCAAAGTAGAAAACCGATACATAACAGATAAACATGAAACCTGCCACATAAAAGTGCGTAAGTAGTGTAGTCAGCCATTTGGCTTCAAAGAATTGTTGAACGTGAAGAGTTAAATCGCCCTCTATTGCATAAATCCAAGGAGTCATATCCAAGCCAGTATTTGCCATAAGAATACGGTCTATTTGGTCTAATCCATCTTTAGCATTATAGATCATAAAGAGCATCAAAATATGTAACCAGTATCTTCTGAAGAAGTCTACAAAAGTCGTTAATTTTAATTCCATCCATGGAGGTTTGAATACAGGAAGAAGAATGACACCAAGTGCTAGAGCACTAATCATCCAAGTCAAATAGATTCCATCCAAACTATGACCTCCATGTTTTCGGTTAGATGATTATACATCAAACCCTCGCCTGCTTTTGCTCAAAATAATGCAATATTAACAGTTACCAAGCACCGTGGACATATGATTTACCGTCATCGGGGTCTAACTTATTGGCCAGTGCCCAAATTCTTTCAAAACGATAAATCCCACTCGAACAACCGTTTACCCATTCGAACGCAATTGCATATTTACCCACTGTCTTAACTGTCGGTTTCTCAGGAGACATAGCCTCTATCTCCCTTCTTAGATACTTACTTGATTCATCTTGATTCCTTTGGGGAGCACATTTTGCACAAGGACAAGCATGCTTGATATCATCATATGTTACAACATAACTTTGATCATTATCATATGATAACAAAACATCCAAATCTCTTCTTTCAAGACGAATTAGTTCAGGAATAGTTTTTGACATTTTATCCCTCAAATGATCTCTAATCCTTCACCAGAAGATTCGCCTATTTGTTCAACTATTGATTCTACTACTTTTGAAAAGGCCTTAGCGGATTCACCATCTGGCTCACTGACAATTCGATGAACGCCATCATCACCACCTCTAACAAATCCAGGGTCAAACGGCAATGCACCCAAGAATGGAACTCCAAACTCCTCAGCAGTATCTTTACCACCGCCTTCTTTGAAAATATCCAAAGTTACACTAAAGTTTCCATCGGCATCCGAGGATACTTTGTGAGATTTACCACCTGGACCGGCAATGGTTACTTCCGAACTTGAAGTGGTCTTCCCTCTAATTGTGTAACCACTCATATTCTCAACTACTCCAAGTACAGGAACCTTTAGAGATTCTGAGAAAGTGATTGATTTTCTACTGTCCAATAAAGCGACGTCTTGTGGAGTAGTTACAATGACCATTCCATCGATATCGGGTAATGATTGAGCAACCGTAAGAGGTTCATCTGATGTACCTGGTGGGAAGTCGATTATCAGGTAATCTAATTCGCCCCATTCCACGTCTCCGATAAACTGTTGAATTGCTCCAAGTTTGATTGGCCCTCGCCAAACTACAGGAGTATCTTCGTCTTCCAGTAAAAATGCCATCGAGATTACTTTAACTCCCAAGTGACCTTGTGCAGGATGAATTCTCCCTTCTTCTACATGCAATCTTCTACCGTCCAAGCCCATCATCTTTGGAACATTTGGGCCTGTAATATCAATGTCCAAAATACCAACACTGTTGCCCTGTTGAGCCAATGATAATGCCAACCCTGTAGAAACTGTAGATTTACCTACGCCACCTTTACCGGATAAAACCATAATCTTGTGTTTTATTTTACGACCTATCTCTTGCATAGCCATCTTTCTCTTCATTTGAGCATATGCTTGCTCCATTTGCTTTTGTTGTTGAGGGCTTGCGCTAGGCTCTTTTGAATCATCCTCATTTGGGTTATGTATTGACACCGGTGGTTCCGCCATGCCAATATGACACAAAAGACCTACTTCAAATCATGGTGTTCTATAAGAAAAACTCTCTCAATAATCAAATGTGAAAAAACTGTACCAATTGGCCATAAAAGGATACTCCAGTGCATCATCATTCCCGCATAAGCCCATCCAAGGCCACATGCAAGAAATATCGATATGAATGCTGCGAAACGATTTATCTTTACTCTATGAGATTTTATTTTTCCAAAATAAATTATCAAACTTCCAACAAAGAAAGTCATTAAAGTAATTAATGCAGCAATAATTTCGAATCCAATATCGAAGTCCTTGGCAGCGAAAATTATGTGCAAGATAAATGATAAAGAAAATAAAGCAGCATAAGCGATACTTCCTTTGAGAACTTGGCTCTTTATTTCTCGCTCCATATTAATGCGTAAACCTGCAGTTTGAAAAGCCTTCATATATTCTAAATTGAAATCAATTATATATGTCCCAATTATTCAGTAACCATGCGCCTCCTATTTGTTTGTGTAGGGAATTCTTGTAGGTCACAAATGGCAGAAGGTATAGCCCGTTCTATGGGCCACATTGCTGATTCGGCTGGAACTCATCCAGCTGAAAAAATAGCATCTAATGCTGTCAAAGTCTTGAACTCGAAAGGGATTTCTACCGAAGGAATGGTGCCAAAAAGTGTTGATTTATTCTCTGCTGATAATTATGACATGGTAATTTCAATGGGTTGCGGAGTAAACTGTCCATTAATGCGAATTGATGAGGATTGGGAATTAGAAGACCCTGTTGGAAAAGAACTGTCTGAATATGAATCAACAGCAGAAGAAATTGAAAGAAGATTGAAATTACTAAATTGATTATTCTTCTTCCTTAGCAGGAATTTCTCCAATTCCATCAAGTTCAATTTGTAAAACACTTACTGTACGATCTCTTCCTTCATCAGAGGGAATTACTTCAGAACCACATGATATTTCTCCAATCACAATTTCTTCAGGTAATCCCTGTGCGATAAATCCATTTCTTCTACGGCAGACTTCGGCAACATCGACAGCCCTGCCAATGGTTGCACCTCTAGCAACAAGTTGCAGATTTCTATCTCCTGCTTCCATTGCCATTACAACTGCTCTTACATATGCATGAAGGGGTTTTTTGCCGATATAGATTGTGCGTCGTTCTGTCATTGTGAGCCCTAACATCCCATAGAGGACAAGGCGTTAAATGTTCCCATATTTCGAAAAATAACGGTTTTGGTGCGAGCGCCGGGACTTGAACCCGGGTTCAAGCGTTGGCAACGCTCGGTGATAACCACTACACTACGCTCGCAGAGATAACCTGCCCATTAAACAGGAGTATAAACCGTTATCGCTTGGCAAATAATTATTCAAAGCCGAACCTATCTCCGCCAGAACCATCATCGTCTTTATTCCTAATCAGCATAGTACTAACTACGATAATTGCAATTACTAAAATCCCAAAAACACCTACTAATAATCCAGTAGAAAGAGAGGTCCCGTCTAATCCAGGAACTACTGTTGAATCATCATCTATGGTTATCGACATCGGCATTATACCAGAGATCACGTCATATTGATCTGCAGCTTGTATCAATACATCATGGGTGCCTATAGGAGTACTACTTCTCAATGAAATTTCAACAGTGAAATTTCCATCATTGGCAACTCTATCTCCATTTGTCCCGTCATCATGCATGATAGTCCAACCACCATCACTGCCAAGTGGAGCAAATACTCCCAGTTGGGCTCTTGCATTGGAAATACCGTCTGAATCTAAAATTTGGACCTCGATAATTTCTATCGAAGAAGAATCAGGACGCGTGAATTCTACTCCACTGGGCACTATAATTTCAGGAGCTGAATTTAGTACCTTTATTTCAATTGGAACTGTCACCTCATCTGAAATAAAATGCGGACCTCTTGGGTCTTGACTATCTGGTTGATCTTGATACCAGACAGTTGATGTTCCTACTTTTCCTTGCCCATCTTCAAGTATGAATTGAATGTCTTGGAAACCTGGAGCCATGCCTTGTGGAATTACTATTTGTCCAGCCCATATTCCTGATGTTTCTGTCAATGAGACCTGTTCTCCGCCGTAATTTCTTAAATCGACACTTACATTGGCCACTCCATGACCATCATATGCTTGAGCATTTACTACCAAAATCGTGCCTCTATAACCAATATTTGGAAGAATTTCAACCGAGGTCAGTCTTGGTGCTTGATTAATTATCTCAATTTGACCCAGAGATGAGACCATTACACCGAATTTATCGGTTGCAGTTACATTTAGTTCAACTACTCCAGTCTCGAGACCTGGAACTGAAATAATTATTGAAAATAAGTCATCACCAACTGATTGGTCTCCATTTAGACCTCTATCATTCATTTCTACAATATCTCCGCCCATAGGCGTCAAGTCAACTATAACGCTATCAATATTCCAGTCAATATCTGTCACATTAGCGATTAGAGTAGCGCTACTTCCGCCCTCCCCTATCACAATACCTTGTTGTAAGTAAACATCACCAATAACCGGTGCAGAATTTTCTTCCAAAGTTACAATAGAAGGAGAAAGCACACGCTCTAAAATTTGGGTTTCATTGAGAAAAGCGGTATTATTATCATCGCCATATGGGATTTCTAAGGTTCTGTTAACATTTGACAATAATCCTTTGAGAGGACCTTGGTCGATTATTGCTCCTGAAGCGTATCCAGAGCCATCTCCTTCATATTCTCCGCTCCAAGTTACAACATGGAAATTATGGCCATCACGAGGGTCAAAGGACACTGCCTCTGCTGTGATTTCTAAAACGAGCCCAACTTGTCCATCAAGGCGAATATTATCGCCTGGAATCATTGGAATTGGCATTAAGCCAGTTTCTCTAGAAATAGAAACGTTACCAAGACCTTCCTCGGCTACTGGAGCTGTAGCATTCTTTTGAACCGGGCTATTTTCTGGGAACTCTTCACCACTTGAAGCATCTGCTCCTGTTTCTTCCCAAACCAGACGAACTGTGCGATTATCCCAATCTGATTGTACTGCCTGATAATCCCATGAGTTATTATTGCTAGAACCGATTCCTGCACCATCAAAGAAATTGCCGCCGTTTATTCCAGTCAGGTTGAACCATGTTTCTTCATGGATTACATTAACTAAGAAACTGACTCCTGATGCATTGATTTGTTGACCGGTTTCTTCAATATATCTAACGATTCCAAAAGACCCTTGAACATCACCAGTAATATCGCCATCAACATGTATATCATCAATTTTGGTTTGACCATCCTCTATCAGTGAATGGAAATCATAAATCGTACCATTGATTGCGATCGATGATTCATTATCTTGTTCTTCAAAGCCAAATGTTCCACTACCTATTAATTCCTCTTTGTGCATCACTCTAACTTCATCTTCCCAACGTTCTGAAGAAGTTAGACCTTCTAGAGAAATATCTAATCTAGTTCCTTCATCGATAATTATTAGTTCTGCTAATGCCTCAAATTGTTGGTCTTGTAACCTGCGAACACCATTTTCATCCCATGTTTCTAGATAGAAAACACTGACTTCTCCATCAAGGTTTGTAGATGATTCATTGGATTCGGTTGAGGAGATATTCAAAATCCCAGTAGCCTCTAAACGCAGCCTCTCAGTTATATTGTCTCCAATCATCGACCTGTTTAGCCAAGCATCAGAGACATTTGCCAATATGTGTGTCTGTGTTTCACCATCATCATCTACCAAGTTTAGAACACCATATCCTCTGGCATCGAAGATTTGAGTGGTCAAAACTCCTCCAACAATTGTTTCATTCTTCCAAATTGACTCGAGTACCAAAGATAGGTTATTGGTAGAACCATTGGTTGATTCCAGAGTAATAAATGAGCCATTTCCTAACTCCCATGAATTGAGTATTTCGCCCTCTCTCTTCTGCCATCCCTGGCCTTCAAAATTTAGGAAAAAGCCCTGTTCACCTTCTTCATTCTGATATGATTGATCTAAGTCCCATACGGTTGAAAGCATAATCTCATGGTCGTCCATTGGTTGATTCCATGTACCAATATCCATTACCCGAGTTGCTGAGACTGGCGATATAGGTAGACCGTCAACGGCGTTAATAACAACAGAAACCGTTACTTCGTCCGCCCACTGTAATGTAGTATTAACAAAAACATCTACAACTCTTTGAGAGTCTATACTTTTCCATTGTAATAACTCATAAGTTTCTAATTCAACGCCGTCACGAATATGAGTGATTTCAATTTCAACATCGAATGAGGAATTATCCGTAAATGTAATTCTATATGCATGAGCATTTACACCATTATCATCTAAAATCCATAGTGCATTAATTTCAGGTTCGCCCGTAGTTGGATTTTGTGCTGAAGTCGACAAAGGCGACAATAGCATCAATAGCATAATCATTATGCACGGCATAATTCGATTGCTCATGTTATTATGTGTACCCTACTACTCTTCAATACTTACCCTTCAACGCATCAATAAATTAGCCACTTCTTCTGTCAATTATTGCGGCGGTTTCATGAAGGATAAGCGACCCCCCAACATTGTAGGAGATGGCCTAATGGTGCTAATAAATATCACACTGCCCGACGGAACTGTCAATGAATACGCGTCAGGAATCACATGTGCCGAAGTAGTAACTGATGTTCTTGGCCGAAAACACGGCTGTTTAGCAGCAAATGTTGATGGAACTCAACGGGATATGTCATTTGAGATAGAACAATCATGTTCTATCGAAGGTATTTTATCTCAATCTGATGAAGGAATCCACATACTTAGGCACAGTGCAGCACACCTTTTAGCACAGGCTGTCATGGAATTATATCCTGATGCCAAACCGACAATTGGTCCTGCGATTGAAAGAGGATTCTATTATGATTTTGCAATGGACCCAATTACTGAGTCTGACCTTAAACCTATTCAAAAGAAGATGCAGGAGCTAGCAAGAAAGAATTTTACAGTCGAGAGAATTGAATTAAGCGATGAAGAATTACAACAACATTTTGCTGATAATCCTTACAAGTTAGAAATAATCAATGATAAAATCGAAGATGGTGGAGGGTCTACCATTTACAAACAAGGTGAGTGGTATGACCTATGCCTTGGACCTCACGTACCAAATACTTCTAGACTGATGTTTTGTAAACTAACCAGTGTTTCTTCTGCTTATTGGAGAGGAGACCAGGACAGAGAACAATTAGTAAGAATTTATGGAATTGTTGAACCGACAAAAGATGCGTTAAAATCAACACTACACCGAATGGAAGAAGCAAAAAAGAGAGACCATCGTAAGTTGGGTAAGGATTTACAGTTATTCCATATCGATGAAGAGGTTGGGCAAGGACTCATTCTCTGGACTCCAAGAGGTTCCATCATTCGTCAAGAATTACAAGATTTCATCAGTAGCCATCTTAGAAGACAAGGGTATTCGCAGGTCTTTACACCTCACATAGGTAAGTTAGACCTATACCGAACTTCTGGTCATTTCCCATATTATCAAGATTCACAGTATCCTCCATTGGTTGAAAAAGACCTTATGAAGAAGTTATCAGATGATGGATGTTCTTGTTCCGAATTATCTAACATGATGAAAAGCGGAGATATTGATGGATATATGCTCAAACCGATGAACTGTCCACATCACGTCAAAATTTATGCTTCGCAAGCCCGTTCATATCGAGACCTCCCTCTAAGACTAGCAGAATTTGGAACCGTATACAGATGGGAGCAATCTGGAGAAATATCTGGAATGACAAGAGTTAGAGGTTTTACTCAAGATGATGCCCATTTATTTGTAACAGAAGACCAAATCGGTGAAGAAGTACTTGGGTGTATCGAATTAGTACAGATTATTTTTGACAAATTAGGAATGACAGATTACAGAGTTCGTGTTGGACTAAGGGATCCTGATTCAACAAAATATGTAGGGGAACCAGAACGCTGGGATAAAGCAGAAAAAGCATGTCGTGACGCTGCTGAGTCACTCGGTGTAGAATGGTCTGAAGAGCAAGGTGAAGCAGCATTTTATGGCCCAAAGATTGACTTCGTTGTCAAGGACGTAATAGGTCGTGAATGGCAATTAGGTACTGTTCAAGTGGATTATAATTTACCAGAAAGATTTGATTTATCCTACAAAGGAAATGATGGTGAAATGCATCGTCCTGTAATGATTCACCGCGCTCCATTCGGTTCAATGGAAAGATTTTGTGGAGTGCTTATCGAGCATTTTGCTGGTAAGTTCCCCACTTGGCTCACCCCTACTCAATGCCATATTATCACCATCTCTGAAAGACACAAAAAGTATGCTCATGAAGTGGCTCAGGTTTTACGAGAAAATAATGTTCGAGTGCAAATTGATGATGGTGATGATACCATCGGTAAGAAAATAAGAAATCATAGAAAACTTCAACCAGCATATATGATAATTTTAGGCGATGGTGAAGAAGAAAATAGAACTGTGAGCCTTAGAGCCCGTAATGGGGACCAAGTCTCCGGCATAGCCTTAGATGATTTCGTCATTCAAATCAATGAGGAAATCGCGAATAAAATTTCAACACCAAGTTTAGCAGTTAATGATGATTAATTTGAGGTGATATTATTTCCGCTCCGCCGATAATTGATGAAGTTACTCCGGCAGCGATGATTCCCTTTCTCTTAGCGGGTTTGACAGCGTGGTTATTTTGGACACAAGTTGTTCCAAGACAATTACGTGGACTTCAAGTTGCTTTCCAAACCGGAGAAAAGCGATATGAAGTTCATAGAGTAACGACATCAACTGAGGATGTAAAGAATCTATTATCGACTCAAGGAATGAGATTTGGTGTTACCACCTATCTCTTTGCACTAACTGGGGCCCTGATTCTTTTCTTTGAGTTCATGACAATTAAACTCGGACTTTCTGATGGATATCATGCTTTATCTCTAGCAATTGGTCTATGTTTTATTGCAGTACCAGCAGTAATTTCTAGTGGTTCTTCATTAGGAGCACAAGTGATTAAGCCAATTGGAGAGGGCAGGGCTACATTACAAGATTCTAACATTTGGCGCAGTTATTCATATGTCCTACTAACTATATTGTGGTTGGCTTTGGTATTGGCTTTAGGATTAATTCTAGATATCTTAGATGTTCCAGCATTTCGTATTTTTAGTATCTGTACTTTCGTAGCTTTCGCTCCGGCAGTATTAGCCTATGGAAGAGTTCTTGGTTCTTCATGGCAAGCATTGAGACAATCATCACAACAAATTGCCAAAGGAGAAGCATCTCCATTCCATAATCATAAACCAAATGCAAAGCAACAAGCAATCGCTCTAATTGTCAATATCAACCTTATCGCTATGCCATATGTAGCACTAAATACTGTTTTATCTATCATGGTATTATCGATAAGCCCAGATTTATTTACTCACTCTGATAGAGTATTAGAATTACCAGAGTATCGTGTTCAATCATCAATAATGGAAGAAGGCGGGATACTTGGATTTGCTTTGATAGAATTATTTTCTTTTATCCCTGAAGATGGAATTAGAGTACCAATGGTTGGCATGGTACTACTATTTTTACTCCTTAACGTTGCTTTAATAGGATTTTTATTCGTATATGAAGTTGCTAGAATATTATTCTTAGATGTCCAAGATGTCTCTGGAAAAGGTGGAATTAAATTGGCTGATAGTCGATTACTTAGGGCTGAACGTTCTCAACAAGCAAAGGTTCTAAATTTCTGTTTTACCGGTTTTGCTGGACAATCAATGTTGTTGTTAGCTTTAGCAATGATTACATTTTGGGATTCAAGTTTCCTCCCACAAGGAGACCAGTGTGGCATTTGGGAGAATAGTATCTGTAATGTCTTGCAAAAAGATTCTCTTGAAGAATTAACTTGGATGTTGGCATCTGGTGGCCAAGTTGCATTCGTTGTGATTTGGGCGCGTTCTAGAAAAATCGGTTCGAGATTAGAAGACATTTCTTTTGATGCCTCAATGGGTGAAAACAGAGCCAGAATGTCACAATTAGAAGATGTCATTTACCTTAAACAAAAAGCGATTAGAAATTTGATAATGGAAGATCAATGGGACAAAGCATTAATTCGTATCGATTCGGTTATCGAAGGACATGGAGAGCAATTAGAAGGACTAGACTTACTGAGAAAAACCGATGCTATGATGGAGATATATGCTGCCATGGGTAGATGGGATGATGCTGAAAATAATGCTGTTTCCATTCTTGCTCTACGCGGTGGTAGAGAAGCACAAATTGCTCGATTGATGCTAGTTGCAGCAAGCCTAAGTCAAAGAGATTTAGCAGAAGCCAAACCAAGACTGAATATGATTCCTGATGATGATGTAGAATCTGCAAGATTGCAATGGTTTGCCTCATTGATGCAGCCTAAAAAGCGACCATTAAACCCTACAATATCCTCATTACTTACAATGGACCCCCTAACAAAAAGAAATATCGATTTGATCAAA
>Ga0115012_10002630_pt1 | contig 10535 bp, 11 predicted proteins | sample TroAtlMetagenome_FD_88706 | JGI IMG/M metagenome (GOLD analysis project Ga0115012, IMG submission 88706) | Marine eukaryotic phytoplankton communities from Atlantic Ocean - Tropical Atlantic ANT10 Metagenome | ecosystem: Environmental > Aquatic > Marine > Oceanic | place: Tropical Atlantic...
GACCTTCAGAGGTGGCGGAGCCGCGTTCTCTTCCTTTTTCGTACTCCATCGTCCGAACTCACCCTCCCCCTTGTTTTACCCGCCCATGACAGTCAGAACTCTAAAGTCGTTCCCTCTCTTCCCTCCAACCCAAGACGTTGCCGCGAGACGCTCCCCTGCCAGGACTGAAGGTCGGTGCGGTTTCAGAACGCGGCGTCCGGACGTCGATGTTGAAATCTTATCGGCGCCTCGAAGTGAAACGTCGAATCCAAGTTCTCGGCGTCCCGAACCAAAAGTCGAAAGTACAACCGAAGCTCTGGACACGCAAAAGTTAAAATGCTAAACGGACCTCTGGACACTCAAAAAATTCTAACCGAACCTCTGGACACCAAAATTGAAAAGTGCAACCTAACATCCGAACAACGAAAAAATTAAATTCGGAACTTGAGATAAATCTATAATATAAAAACGTATTATAAGAAAAACAATACAAGGAGATTCATCTTGAAAAAGTTACCAATTTTGACGTCGGATAAAGTCCTCTAAAAATTGTGATAAACGGTCTAATTGGACATCACTTGGCTTAAGATTCGCTAAACTCGGCCAATCAGAAAAAGCCATTTTTTTGGCTACAGACTGAGTCCCAAGATCTAATCGGCTTTGCTCCCAGTTAGGCTCAACTCCTTGAATTGACAGGAACTTAATTTTAAATATAACCGGCCAATGATGCATACTTCTGTTTTTATCAAGCAGCCGAACTAACTCTATAAACATCAAGTATTCATCCGGCAAAGGTGTCTGTTCCTCTGTAGACTTGGAAATCAATTTAGTAATACCGGTAAGACAGCCTAGCAAATCAATGTTCTTACGCAAGTTAGGGAATGTCTCTTTCAGTGAAACTTCACGCAAAGTATGTAAGTCAGAACGGCGACTTCGATGAAAGCTAAATTCAGCAATATAAAATAAATCAAGTTTGCCTTGGAAATTGGATTTAGGCCTCCGCGCGCCTTTAGCAACAGTCGCTATTCTACCCTTATCTGAAGTAAACCAGTGAACAACAACACTAGTTTCCGTTAAAGGGAAAACTCGAAGGATAATGCCAGTTGTTCGTTCATCCATCGTCAGACAGCATTTTTTCCGCTTCTGCTTTGAATGCTGCTTGGATTCCACCTGCATCCTCGGGAGGAACTGCCCCAAGACTAACGATATACTTTATTCCATCAGCTACTGACATATCGAGAAGCACCAATTTACTTTCAGGCAATACTAACAAAAAACCAGTAGTTGGATTAGGCGTAGTTGGAACAAAAATACTTATAATACTTTCTCCAGAATCTGTTTTTGCCTGCTCTCCCGTAACAAAGCCAACGGAATACAAACCTTTACGAGGAAACTCAACCATAACTACCTGCTTAAAGCTTGATTTCTTTTCTGATGTAAACGCTTGATTTACCTGCTTAATAGTACTGTAAATTTTACCTAATAAAGGCACTTTGAGCATTATAAAATCTACTAGCTGAATAATTTTTCTACCTATATAATAGCGGGTTATAAACCCTAGTAATCCGGTTAATATTACTGCCTCAAGAATCGCAACTACTTCCCACCACCAAAACAATTCAGTGCCAGGATTACCATTGGTTGCATCCTTCCAAATATCGCCTAAATCCAAACCTGGAAAAAATCTAAAAGGATAAAGTAAGATATCAGAAACATCGACAGCCTTATTAAACAACCACAACGCTATTCCGATGGAAATTATAACTGGCAGTACTACTGCTAATCCGGTAAAGAAATTTCGCCGCCCTCGACCAAATAACGATTTCTTATTTTCACTCATCCGCAATTGGTTTTAGGCTTTTTCACCAGAGAGCTCAAGGGAAAGTGTTTTGATGCATCTTTCATAAGCAGATTTTCTTTCTGTTTCATTATCTTGCGTGCAGCCTGCTTTTTATCGTCATAACCACGAAGATGTAAAATTCCATGAATCAAGTATCTAGCCACTTCATATGAACAAGATGTTCCAAATTCCTTTGCATTTTCCTCTGCAACTGTTGGGCAAATAAATAAGTCTCCTAAAATCGGCCCACACTTAGGAATTGATGCTACCTCCATGTAGTCGAGAGTAATCACATCCGTAGCTCCCTTATGTTTTAGATTAGAAAAATTCAAATCTGCCATTTCATTTGGCCCAATAATATAAACACCTAATTCGTGCTCGATTAATTTACTTATATTATCTGGCTCAGTTTTCTCTAATATCCACTTGGCTAAACGTCGGACCATCCAAGAGTCAATCAAGTAGCTTTTTTGACGACTGCGAACGGTTAGAGACATATCTAAATATTAAAAAAATCAGTTTCGTGATTTTCTCAAAACTTCATAAGCTTCTACAATGCGCTGTACAAGCGGATGACGGACCACATCACTTCGATCAAATTGACATATAGCAATTCCATCTACTTTTGACAGCGCTCGCTTAGCCTCGACTAGTCCAGACCTCTTACTGGATGACAAATCAATCTGTGTTGGGTCTCCGGTTATCACCGCTTTAGAATTAAAACCAAGCCTTGTAAGAAACATTAGCATTTGTTCTGCGGTTGCATTTTGCGCTTCATCCAAAATTATAAACGCATTATTAAGTGTACGACCACGCATATAAGCTAAAGGCGCAATTTCCACTACTCCTCGATCCATTAATTTCTGGACTTCCTCCATTGGTAATAAATCCTGAAGAGCATCATGAAGTGGGCGTAAATATGGAGCAAGTTTCTCATACAAATCACCAGGCAGAAAACCCAAAGCCTCACCAGCTTCAACAGCAGGTCGTGTAAGAATGATTCGCGAGACTTTCTCCTCCTTAAGCGCCATTACTGCTAAAGTCATAGCTAGAAATGTTTTACCCGTACCAGCCGGTCCAATACCAAAAGTAACATCATGTTTTTGTATGGCTTCCACATATTTTTTCTGTCCAAGAGTTTTTGGATTCACTGGAGCCTTCCGGAAAGAAGTTTGCAGAGTTGTCGTATAAAGACCATCAAGAGAATCACTTCCTTGAGTTGCCACAGTATTCAAAGCATAAGCAAAATCTCTATTACGAATAACTACACCCGTTTTAATAGCACTCTCAAGTGATTGAAACAAACTCGTTGCAGTTGCTACCTCAGCCTCTCCCCCTTCAAGCTTGATCCAGCCGTCACGACAAGTTGCTTTTACACCCAAGCGGTCATTCAATGCTTGCAAATTCTTAGTATCGTTATTGAATAATTGTTGAGCAATCCGAGCATTTTCATAATGAAGCGTAAAATTGGTCGAAGACATTATACTAGATGTTTAAAGCGTTTATCCTTACAAAGTTTTAAAACTAATTGCTTAATTTTTTGAGACTCAGATTTAGCGGCGATCATAGTTGCATCATCACTCTGGACTACAATTGCTTCATTTATACCGACCAGTGCAATTGGTGCAGAATTATCTGAACGAGCATCAAAGATAATATTATTGGAAGAATCGACTTGAACAACATTTGCAACACTACAGTTACCATTCTTATCACTCTTAATATGGCGCGACAAAGCAGGCCAAGAACCAAGATCATCCCAGCCAAACTTTCCATCTGCACAAACAATGCTCTTAGCATTTTCCATTATGGCATAGTCGACAGATATTTTATTTAGTTTTGGATAGTCCGCAGCTAAAACTGAATTAAGTTTAGACAAGCAAGATATCGATGACCAACGTTCAACTGCCAAATATAACTTCGGTTGCTGACGTTTTAATTCTTCAGAAATTGCAGCACAAGACCAAATAAACATACCAGCGTTCCAACGGTAATTACCACTCTTAAGATAACCCTTAGCCTTAGAAAGATTTGGTTTCTCAACAAATCTCTTCACATTAAAGAAAGTAGACTTCAGCGACCGTGAAATATCACTTCTAATTCTTTTTCCAACTTGTATATAACCATAACAAGTAGATGGCTCCTCCGCCTTAATACCAATGGTTATTAAAGCCATTTCACTTTTAGCAAAATACATCGAGTCTAGTAGCACCCGGCGAAATTCGGTCTCAGAGGCAATAAAGTGATCTGCCGGAAGCACTGCCATTACACCATTCTCAGAACGTGATCTAACAATCGCTGCGCTTAGAGCAACTGCAGCACATGTATCGCGACCACAAGGCTCACCGATAATATTTTTTCTAGGTAAATCCGGTAATTGTTTTCGTACTTTTGATAACTGTATTGCATTTGTAATTACAATTATGTTTTCCAATGGTACAAGCGGTTTAACGCGATCAACGGTTTGCTGCATAAATGATCGATCGCTTAGTAAACTAATAAGTTGCTTGGGATTGCTTTCCCGGCTGACCGGCCAAAAACGTTCACCACGCCCTCCAGCCATGATTACTATGTATCGGTCCTTTTTTTTCATATGCAACTAACGAATTCCAGTTATAAGGTCGGCAGTAAAAGCTTTAACATGTGACACTAGATCCATCGACTTACCCTTTTCAGCAATTTGGTTTACAATCGCACTGCCCACCACTACCGCATCGGCATTCTGCGCAACTTGTGCAACCTGTTTTGGATTTGAAATCCCAAACCCGACAGCTATAGGAACGTTAGTATTTTGACGAATAATAGCTGTCATTTCGCCTACTGAATCAGAGACTGTACTTTGCATTCCAGTCACTCCTTCCCTTGAAACATAATAAATAAAACCCTTTCCTCGCCTTACAATCAGCCCTACACGGTCCGGGGAAGTCGTTGGTGCTACCAAGTAGATTGGGCACATACCAACTTCTGCCATTAATGATTCGTAATCCTCTGATTCCTCAGGTGGCAAATCGAGTACAAGTAATCCATCTACACCGACCTTAGCCGCATCCAATACGAACTTCTTTAATCCTCGCTTATGTAAAAGATTAAAATACACATAAAGAACAATTGGTATCTTCGACTTTTCTCGAATCTTCGCTACCGTTTCAAGCACATTAGCCGTAGTAGTTCCTGCATCCAAGCCCCGCTGAGCAGCCAACTGGTTGACCAATCCATCCGCTAGCGGGTCACTGAATGGAACTCCAAGCTCTAAAACATCGACACCGATTTCGTCAAATGCAAGCGCAAGATCATACGTCGCATCCAAATTAGGATCTCCAGCACCAATATAGACAACGAAACCCTTTTGTCCCTTTTGTTTTAGGCGTTGAAACCGCTCTTCTATTCGGTTCATGGGCAAACAAAATGCCAAACGATGATGGTTGAAGCAAGAAACCTACTTGCATAAATACAAAATTAATAAAAAACAAATTCAAGAATAGCTTTAGCCAAACGAAAATTATAACATAAACAAATGGCTGCAAACACTAACAATAATTTAAACAGCCTTCTCCTAAATAGCCTAGCCAAAGACCGACTAGGACACGCCTACATGTTCGTAGGTGGCAACTTGAAGAATCTCGAGCTGCAAGCTACGAAATTGGCCAAAACACTAAATTGCCAATCACCAAAAAACACCAGCAAAACAGGGATCCCACTTGATTATTGCGGTGAATGTATAGCATGCCGCAAGGTGGACACTCATAATTTTTCAGATCTTGATATAATTCGACCTGAATCAAAATCACGGGTGATTACAGTCGATCAAATCCGCAAGTTAATTCAAAAAGTTTCTCTTAAACCAACTGAAGGCCGATACAAAGTAGCTATCATATCTAACGCCGAACGAATGCACTCCGTAAGTATTAATGCCTTTCTTAAAACCCTTGAAGAACCACCTGATAGTACTGTTTTCATTCTACTAACTCAGCATCCAGAGAAAATTATCGATACAGTTCTTTCTCGTTGCCTAAGGCTTAATTTTGAAGGTGAAACTGGCATACAAATCGAAAATGAAGACAAAAAATGGTTGCATTCTTTTGTAAGCATTACTGCACAAACAAATGAAGGACTAATGGGACGTTATCGCCTTCTAAGTAATCTTTTAACTCATCTCACATCAAAGAGAGATACTATTGAAGAAACTCATCAAGTGGCCTCTCCAATAAACCAGCATGAGGACATTGATCCAACCCTACGAAAAAAATGGGAGAAAGAATTAGAGGCAACAATTGAATCAGATTACAGAGGGCAGCGTAGCCAGTTTCTTGCTGGATTACAGTGGTGGCTACGTGATGTTTGGATGATGGCTATGAAGCAAAGTAAAGAACTATTGTACTTTCAAGATTGGGCTGATGAGTCGCAAGCAATAGCAAGGCGTATTGATGCCGATCAGGCATTAGAAAACCTGCAATGTCTAGAAGCTACTCAACGTCTTCTTGAGACAACAAATGTACAAGAAACACTAGCCCTAGAAGTTGGTCTACTTAAACTAAAACTATAAATATCTTCAATGATTGCAGATACCGCAGAACAGAAAGATCGCGTCTTTTTGATTCTCATTGGGGTATGGCTATTTACTGCACTTTTCCTATTTACCAACCCCGTCATTCTCGATTATCTGCATCCGCCAAAAAACATCGGGCTACCGACCGAAGCTCTCGGCCTAAAACCGGAGGATTATTCCAATGCTCAACCTTATATTGGGATTCTTTCAGTTCTAGGGCTAGCCTGCTTGCTTGGAATTTCACGAATTCAAAAACCTAAATTTCAATTATCAAATAAATGCCCAAAGTGGATAGCGTGGCTACCTCTCATATGGTTTATTTGGCAGATCATATCTGCTACACAAACTGTGGATCTTGCAATTTCTAAAGCCACTTTAATCCACTTTGGCTCATGTATTGCAGCATTTTATCTCGGCATTTTTGTGCTCGCTCGAATGCGCTTAGCCAAACTGGCTTTATGGGGTGCAGCACTTGGTTTGGTAATAAATTTGATCGATGCCAGCCGAGAACACTTTGGAGGCCTAGAAAACACTCGAAAAAATATTATCTCTCAAATTGAATCCGGGGAACTAGATCCAACTAAAATTTCACCTCATTTGCAGGCACAAGGAAAATCACTTCCAGCTGAAATAAGAGAAAAAATTGATCAACTCAAACCCGAAACAGCAGCCAAGTTAAAACAATTCCCAGTAGAAATGGTGAAAAGATGGTATAGCTCTAGAGTGTATGGGCATATGTTCTATCCCAATGCACTAGCTGGGATAATTTTATTATTATTACCAGTTACACTGGCTTTGCTAATTGACAAAGGTCGTTGGCTAATTATCCGACGTATAATAGCTTTGGCTTTGACGTTAATAGGCTTAGCTTGCCTATACTGGTCAGGATCAAAAGGAGGCTGGCTAATATCTCTAGTAATTGTTGGAGCATGGTTACTGCATTTTTCTTTATCAAAAAAACTTAAAATTATTCTTGTCAGCGCCGCAATGCTGATAGGCCTAATAGGGTTTGTAATTAAGTATGCAGATTATTTTGATAAGGGAGCTACAAGTATTGGAGCAAGATTCGGGTATTGGGATGCCGCCATAAAAACAGCAATGGAAGAACCTTTACTGGGCACAGGGCCCGGAACATTTAAAATCGCATATAAAAAACATCGGCAGCCAGGTTCCGAACCGACCCGTCTAACACACAATGATTATCTTCAGCAAGCAAGCGACTCAGGATGGCCTGGCTTTGTATTATATGTAGCTTTTATCGGAGGCTCAATTTGGACATTGAGCAGACGGCGATCTACTGAGCCTGTGTTTATAGCAATAAAACTTAGTTTATTAGCATGGGCGCTACAAGGAACGGTTGAGTTTGGTCTATACATACCAGCATTAGCTTGGCCGGCTTGGTTAATGTTAGGCTGGATATTAGCTTCGCCCATAAATCAATTCGACAAAAGTCCGAATAATAATTAATAATTGCCCCAGATATGAAGGTGTTATTTCTCAACGGCCCAAACTTGAACCTATTAGGCCAACGAGAGCCTGAGATTTACGGTAATCTCAAACTGTCTGACATTGAGGATATGGTTCGTAATCGCGCAGCTGAACTGAATATAGAGGTAGCTTTTTTCCAATCTAACCATGAGGGAGAACTAGTCAGTCAGATCCAACAAGCTGCTAGTAATTACGACTATGTCGTAATTAATGCCGGAGCCTACACCCATACTAGTATTGCTTTAAATGATGCGATAATTGGATCTGGTATCAATGCCATTGAAATTCATCTTTCAAATATATATGCACGTGAACCTTATCGTAAGGAATCCATGATTGCAAAGGCATGCATCGGATCTATAAATGGCTTCGGAGCTTCATCTTATATACTCGGATTGGAGGCCTGTATGCTAAACAAAAATAATTCCAACGACTAAAATCATGGAAAGAATTAAAAACTATTTTCCAATATTAAAACTAAGCATAGTTCTATTTGTGTGTTTATGTACTGGCTGCGTTAACAAAATTCGCATGACTGAGCCTGCTCGAAGCTTGGCTGAAGAACTCCTTATGACTACATCCATAGACCGCTCACTATCGTCACTAGATACGGATGCTATAGGTAGACTTAAAGGATTCAAAGTATTCATATCTGATATTTATCTTAAAACACTGGATCAAGAATATCTAATTGCTTCGCTGCGTGATTTACTGTTTTCAAATGGTGTTTTAATTGTAGATGATATCAAGGATGCACAAATGATTGTAGAAGTGCGGAGTGGAGCAAACTCTCTAGATAACAGCACCGCTACTCTCGGTATATCCGAGGACCAATCCCTACCAAATCCCGTTACTGGGGCTCCCATAGCACTTCCAGAAATCGCTTTTTATAAGAAAGAAAACAATTATTCCGCCACAAAAATTGCAATAATTGCATATCAGGCAAAGTCTAGAGAACATATTTTTTCTTCAGGAACGCTTCTTGGCGGAGCATATGATAAACATTTTCAATTACTTGGTATATTGCGACTTCGCTTTACTGATGTTCCGGAATTACGGGCATTAAAACAGGTAAACCGTCGTTTTCGCTGATTTTATCATCTAAACTCAATTTGTTTAGAATAGCTATCTAATAAATCGAATTGACGATTCTATTAATATCGTTAGCATTCGCGCCCCGAATTTCTCGGGCTAAAAGACTCAATTTCTTTTAATTATGGCAGTAAAAGTAGCAATCAATGGATTCGGCCGGATCGGCCGATTAGCTTATCGTGCAATGGTAGAACAGGGACTTGTTGGAAACGAAGTCGAAGTTGTAGCAGTTGGAGATCTTGTACCAGCTGACAATTTAGCTTACCTCCTTAAATATGACTCTACCCAAGGTGCATTCAATGGTGAAGTTAGTCACAAAGATGATGAAACACTCTTGGTTAATGGTGCAGAAATCAAAGTAGTTAAAGCACCCTCTCCAGCTGAACTACCATGGAAAGATCTTGGTGTAGACGTCGTAATCGAATCCACCGGATTATTTACTGATGGTGAAAAATCTAAAGGCCATATCGAAGCTGGCGCCAAAAAGGTAATCATTTCAGCTCCCGCCAAAAATGAAGATCTGACTGTAGTTATGGGTGTAAACGATAACCTTTATGATGCTGCCAATCATCATATTGTGTCTAATGCATCCTGCACTACGAACTGCTTGGCACCAGTCGTTCATGTCTTACTTAAGGAAGGTTTCGGTATCGCTGAAGGATTAATGACCACTATTCATGCATATACAGCAACACAAAAAACTGTTGATGGTCCAAGCCGTAAAGCATGGCGTGATGGTAGAGCTGCAGCTACTAATATTATACCAGCCAGTACCGGGGCTGCTAAAGCTGTAAGTCTAGTCTGCCCGGAAGTTAAAGGTAAACTAACCGGCATGGCTTTTCGCGTACCAACTCCAACGGCTTCAGTGGTAGATTTAACTTTTAAAACCGAAAAAAGTACTAGCTACAATGAAATATCGGCTGCAATGAAGGCTGCTAGCGAATCTTATTTGAAGGGGATTTTGGCATACACTGAAGATGCTGTTGTAAGCACCGACTTCATTCACTGCGAAAGCTCTAGTATCTACGATCAAGGAGCTGGTATGGAATTGAACGAAAACTTTTTTAAGCTTGTTAGCTGGTATGATAACGAATGGGGTTATTCTAATCGCGTAGGTGACTTACTTAAATTAATGATCGAAAAAGGGCTTTAAGGTTTTATGACAAGTCATACAGACGATATTTATGGGGACCTGCCTCCTATTGGTGTAGGACAAGAAGTTCCTGAATTTAAAATGGAAACCTATGAACCAAGTACAGGTTCATTTGGAGAAGTTAATCTTGAAAATCTTAAAAAAGACGGCAAATGGACTATTCTGGTATTTTATCCAGCCGACTTCACTTTTGTCTGCCCAACTGAATTAGCTGATTTAGCAGCACAAGATTCTAGACTAACCGAACTCGGAGCAAAGATTATATCTGTTTCCACGGATACAAAATTCAGCCATTTAGCATGGTGCCAAGCTGAGAAGCTTTTGGCAGATGTGAAATATACAATGGCAGCTGATACTACTGGATTAGTTAGTAGCATATTCGGTGTATACGATGATGAAACGGGATTAACTCTTCGCGGCACATTTGTAATAAACCC
>Ga0115012_10002631_pt1 | contig 10535 bp, 6 predicted proteins | sample TroAtlMetagenome_FD_88706 | JGI IMG/M metagenome (GOLD analysis project Ga0115012, IMG submission 88706) | Marine eukaryotic phytoplankton communities from Atlantic Ocean - Tropical Atlantic ANT10 Metagenome | ecosystem: Environmental > Aquatic > Marine > Oceanic | place: Tropical Atlantic Ocean...
CCAAGCCGTGTAGCAAGAGAACATTGCTATGCGAATATCATGGCAGGACTTTCGATTTGAAAGGCCAGATTAAGCATATGCCGGAGCTCGAGCAAGCTATCGACTTCCCGTCTACTTCAGACAATTTGCATCAGTTCGAAACAATGACTTGGAAGGGTATTCATTTCATCAATCAAGGAGGGATTGGAAATGTGCCATGGAAAGAAATCACTGAAAGATTTGAATTTCTAGATATCGAGTCGTATTTCCATGACCCTAATCGTAATCGGGACCATTTAATTGCAGCAAACTGGATGTTATATGTCGATAATTATCTAGAAGGTTTTCACATACCTTTTGTCCACCCTGAGTTGAACCAAGCCTTGGATTATTCGGGTTATACAACCGAAGTTTTTGATGGAGGTGTATTACAAATCGGCAAAGCAATGGAAGGCGATGTCAAGTTCGATTTACCAGAGGACCATCCCGATTATGGCCAAGATATTGCCGCATATTACCTCTGGCTATTTCCAAACATGATGTTCAATTTTTATCCTTGGGGGCTTTCTTTGAATATTGTAATTCCAGTCTCTCCTGACGAGACCCGAGTGATTTACAAGGGCTATGTCAAGGACGCAAATCTTGCAGATAAGGGAGCCGGCTCGATACTTGATACGGTTGAAATCCAAGATCAAAATATAATCGAACAGGTTCACAAATCCATGCAATCGAACATATATGATAGAGGCAGATATTCTCCAACACGTGAGCAGGGAGTACATCATTTCCACAGAATAATCTCAAATTTCTATGAGCAGATGTTTTAGACAATTGGTTAGTGAGAGTTGGTTGGTGAAGTATGGAAGAACTACCGCTATTGACGATGACAAAGTCACGTATTGTCGGCGAAGTACCAGATCTATCGGCAAAATCCCAGGCCTTGCTCGACACACTCTCCGGGCTATGCTCATTTCACACAACAGAAGATTTGGCTAGTTTCTTATTCACTGATATGTTTAGAGATTTAATTGGCTTTGGAGAGCCATGGATAATATTCGAAATCGGAGTATACAAAGAGCATACTAAAACCATAGAATCAATACCAGTTCATGATGGAATTACGTTAGCAGATGGGGCGATGACTGGCGGTATTGAAGGTAATGTTACAATAGCAAAATCCCAATCAGAGTGCGACTCAATACTATCAAATTGGCACAATCACGTAATAAACGGATAAAGCGATTCTTTGAAAGGGAGCCTATTGCCCCCTCAACATTGGAGAGAGGTCCATGGGCGACAACGATTTCCGAGATGTACTGCCCGACCCTGACCCTGAGCAGACACTCGAATGGCAGGAAGCAATTCGAGCAGTGAGCGACGCATTAGGCCCAGAAAGGGCACACAGGCTTCTACTGCAAACAATTGGGGCAGCAAGAAAAGAGGGCATTGGAATAGATGTTGTCAACACTCCTTACCTCAATACAATTCATCCATCTGAACAACCCTCTTACCCTGGCGACTTAGAAATGGAGAAAAGAATCCACGGAATCATTTCGTGGAACGCCATGATGATGGTAACGCGTGCAAATAAGGCCAATGATGGAATTGGCGGCCACATCTCGACATTCGCATCTAATTCACATCTCTGGGAAGTAGGGCAGAACCATTACTATCGCGGAAAAGATCTTGATGGCTGGGGAGACCATGTTTACTGGCAAGGCCATGCAAGCCCAGGAATATATTCTAGAGCATGGCTTGAGGGCAGGCTGACAAGAGAAAACATAGACAACTTCAGGATGGAATGTGAAGGAGTAGGGCTTTCTTCCTATCCACACCCAAGGTTGATGCCGAACTTTTGGGAATATCCTAGCGTTTCTATGGGTCTTGGTGGAATGACGGCAATTCATACAGCTCGCTTTAACAGATATCTTTCCAGTAGAGGGCTTGCAGATACTTCAAACTCTAGAGTTTGGTATACAATGGGTGATGGTGAATCAGACGAGCCGGAATCATTGTCACAACTCACTCTCGCATCTAGGGAAAACCTTGACAATGTGATTATGATCATGAATTGCAATCTGCAAAGATTAGACGGACCAGTCCGTGGTAATTCCAAAATTGTACAAGAATTAGAAGGTAGATTTAGAGGGTCTGGATGGAATGTTATCAAAATTCTATGGGGGTCAATGTGGGATGACTTGTTTGCACGAGATTCTGATGGAGTACTCGCAAACCGGCTCCAAGAATTAGTCGATGGAGATGAGCAGCGAATATTCACCAGCGATGCACAGACATTCAGAAATGAACTATTCAACACTCCACAATTGAAAGCGATGGTTTCACACCTAAGCGACGATGCTTTGGAAGAATTAGCATCCAATCTTGGTGGCCACGATATGGTCAAAATCAACGCAGCTTACAGTGCGGCAGAAGCCTGTGCAGACAAACCAACGATTATTTTGGCTAGAACAATCAAAGGGTATGGACTAGGGCCGGCCTTTGCAGGAAGGAACTCCACCCACGGCAAGAAGAAGGCCGATGTCGATAGCATCAAGTGGATGCGAGATGATTTGGAACTATCATTCACAGATGAAGAATTGGAAGAATACCCATTCATCGACCCTTCTAGTGTTCCTGAAGCAGTTGAATATCTCAAGAAAAGGAGAGAAGCGATGGGTGGTTTCTGCCCCGAGAGGCGCTCCCCTGCTAGCGAGTTAACCCCTCCTGGGGCTGAAGGATACTCAACATTCGACGAGGGGACAAAGGGAGATATGCAAGTCTCAACTACGATGGCATTTGTTAGGTTACTTAGCAGTCTCATGAAGGACAAATCCATCGGGAAAAGAATTGTACCAATCGTGCCCGATGAAGCAAGAACCTTCGGTATGGACCCACTGTTTGCACAATTTGGAATCTATCATCCTGAAGGGCAGTTGTATACTCCAGTAGATCACAAGATGCTAATGAAGTACAAGGAAAGCGAGAGCGGCCAACTCTTCGAAGAAGGAATTTCAGAAGCCGGAGCAATGTCAACATTCATTGCCAGTGCAACATCATATTCTACTCAAGGTAGCCCAACAATTCCTTTCTACATATTCTACAGCATGTTCGGCTTCCAAAGAGTTGCTGACTTAATTTGGTCAGCAGCAGACCAAAGGGCTCGAGGCTTCATGATTGGAGCCACCAGTGGTAGAACTACTCTGAACGGAGAAGGACTTCAACATCAAGATGGACACAGCTTGCTAATGGCTCACACCAACCCTGCAGTAAGGGCATACGATCCAGCATTTGCTTACGAATTAGCAACAATCATTCGCTCGGGAATCGATGAAATGTTTGTAGATGAGAAGGATGTTATGTATTACATTGCAGTTTACAACGAGAATCATCCAATGCCTCCCAAACCCTCGGGCTCAGAAGAAGGAATCATCAAAGGAATGTACAAGCTACGCAGTGCTCCAAAGGGAGAAGGGCCGATAGTACGCTTGATTGGTTCTGGCCCCATCATGCTCCAGTTACTAGCAGCAGTCGAGATATTGGAAACATACGGAGTGCGCTCTGAAATCTATTCTGCAACATCCTACGGAGAATTGCGTCGTGAAGGACTAGAATGCGAACGAACCAATCGCTTGAATCCAAGTGATGCCCGACAGATTCCATATGTCGAGGAATTATTAGGCGACGGCATGTATCCAACTATTGCAGTAAGCGACAATCAAATTGCAGTGCCTGATATGATCAGGCAATGGGTAGGAGGGGATTTCACAATATTGGGAACCGATGGATTTGGCAGATCCGATACCCGAACAAACCTCAGGAAATTCTTCGAAATAGACGCTCAAAGTATCACTCTTGCAGCATTATCATCTCTGGTAAGAAGTAAAGAAATTGAGCCTGAAGTTTTTGAAAAAGCGATTACAAAACTCGATGTTTCAAAAGATAGAGAAGATATTACATCATTGTAATATTCAAACTCAATTGGCCACTTCAGGCATTCTGCCTCGTAATCTCAACCATGTCTCAGCTCCAAATGTTAGAGCGTACAAAGAAGCAAGCCACAAGGTAGGACGCGACCAAAAACCATCAGGGACATCAATCAACAAGATACAGAGCCACACTAGAGTGGCGAAATCTAAGATCCATCTCATCCCAGCGAGTATCTGTTTGGAATTTGATTGCATTTCTGTGAGCTGGGTATCGGTTAATACAGCGGTAATCCCCTTCAACTTGGAAAGTGCATTTCCTCCATTCCATCGTATTCGGCCCAACTTGAAGCGATTCCAACCATCTATTGTCAAGAATACAGAAACCCACACAACGACAACTTCCAACAATGGTTCTGCCCCGTATAGGTCCAATCCGTTAAATGACCAATAAAGCAGTCCCCACAACCAAGCGATGATCAGTATCTGTGAGCCTCGTGCAAATTTTGACAACTTGCGCAACAATTCAGCATCATGAGACAGAAGCATTTCCAATGAGATAACCAATCCCACGCTCAGAGTCAAGACGAAACTACCTGCTAGCCACCACCATTCTAATGAGGAGTCTCTCCATGCCAAAAGAAGAGCAACAAGAGTCCAAGCCATTACCAGTGAAGTTGTAGCGTTAACTGTTGCCTGCATTACATATAACGGGTCACGACCATCTTTGAGAACCGATAATCCTCCCATCAAACGAACTTCAAATGCAGAGTCATCTACTATTCCTTGAGCAGCTGCAGTCATTCCGCCAACAGATCTCAATCTAGCAGTCTCAACGATCCCCTCGCTCTCTGTATCGCCACCATTATTCCATTTGGAACCTCTAGCAGCCGCCGCCGCAGCACCTCTGCCCCGACTTCTTCCTTTCCCAGCACTTCTTGCCTTGGCCCAAGCTCTAATCTCAGGAGTAGTAACTTCATCCACTTGGTCTTCGTTCAGTGGAGCACCGTGGTCTGTATACAACCACCGGCATTGAATTGGAACGGGGGCTGGGTCAACGTCGGGTGCAACCATTTGGAATTGTCCAGGTCCGAGGGTTGGCAATTGTTTGACAAGATCTTGGTCACCTCCGCTCTCTTTGAGTAAATGCCTTACCTTCTCGACATCCTGAGGCTGAGTAAATCTACCAATGAAGGTGGTATTTGCTTGCGCCAATATTTTGTAATCGACATCTGATACATTTTGGGTGGCTAAAACACAAGCAACTCCATATTTTCTCGCCTGTTTGAAAATTAATTTGATTAGGTCTTTCGCCGGAGGGTTTCGTGGGTGAGGGGGAAGATAAGGAGCAACTTCGTCCATGAAGAAGAGCAATTTCAATTCCCCTTCTGCTGGTTGCTGCGTGAGCATCCAGTCGTAGAGTTCACGTGCTAATTCCTGAACGAAATATTGCTTTTGGGCTTCGTCTTGAATCGTGTTTAGATAGACGATATTCAGGGGAACTTTACCGGGCATTGCAGGCTCACAAAATGAATCTATGTCGATGGGAACTCCATTAGAAAAGAGCAGTTGGTTTACACCGCTACTGAATGCGGAAAGACGCCTTGCCAAATCATTTCTAGTCGATTTTGGCAACATTTCATTAAAGTCACGAAGACCATGTTCAAACATAATTTCCTCCCAAGGAGGGATTTCAGGTTTTTCTTCATCCTCATCAACATCAATAAACGCTTCAGGATATAGCGCTCTGGTGAAATTTTCTTGTGGCTCTCTGACCACTTTAGCTAGTCCCCTGAAGTCGCCAACATCCAGGCCTAATCTTGTACCAGTTACTAGAATTTCATAGAGGAATGGTTTGACGACTTTTCCCTGGGTCTTTTCCACATCGAACCCGGCTAAATTACTGAAACCCGCAGCAACCATGTCCCATGCAGTAATCGCCTCTTCAGGGTCTAAATCTGCAGGAGGCGACCGAAAAGGGTCGATACAGAGAGGCAGGCCTTTGGAACGCAAGGGTGTCCAAATTCTCACCTCCATCGTTGAAATCAATTTCTTCATTCGGTCAACTTCCCCGCCCTGCTCTGCCAAATCATTCTCGTCGATTGCCAAAGCAAGCCTTGCTAAATCGCCTTGTGGATCTAAAATTAGGGCAGGAATTCCTGCAAGTGCAGCCTCCTCAATAACCGATTTAGCCATCACTGTTTTACCCGAGCCAGTTGATCCTAGCATTGCAGCATGCCTGGCTAAAACCATTTTATCGATCTGGACAATCTCTCCAGTATCACGCCTCTCGCCAAGAAGCATCCCTTTGGATTTTATTTTCTTTTTACGAGATTGTTTTGGACTCTCTAATATGTCATCGACAAGCCCTCTCAAATCATGAGAATTCTCCTCGGACATAAGCGGGCCAACAATGCCTACCCTCTTGAGGATGACTACGCCCACTACGTGGGCGGGACACACTCAAGGAGGCGAACCTCTTCGCCGGAACATGGAGCGCATCCCTCTAGCAAAACCGTATTGGGATGATGAATGCGAAAAGGCAGCATTAGCCACATTATCTAGCGGAAGATGGGTAAAAGGCCCGGAAGGCAAGAAGTTCGGAGAAGAATTTGCAAAATGGTGTGGAGCAATTTCAGCCGTTCCGTGTCAAAGCGGCTCAGCGGCGCTTTGGGCTGCAATGCGCCTTCTTGATATTGGACCAGGAGATGAAGTAATAGTTCCAGGAATGACATTCATAGCGACAGCAACCTCAGTTAGCCTGGCTGGAGCAACCCCCATTTTCGCTGATATCGAGGATGAGTATTGGTGTATTTGCCCGAAAGACGTAGAAGCAAAAATCACTGATAAAACCAAAGCTGTAATCGGAGTTCATCTATTTGGGCAAGCCTTTTCCCCAAAATTAAGAGAAATTTGTGATGAGTACCAAATCGCACTTGTTGAAGATGCAGCACAGGCTCATGGAACTACACTTAATGGGGTAAAAGCAGGAGCGATTGGGGACGTAGCATGCTTTTCCTTCTTCCCTTCCAAAAACATGGCAGTTGGCGGCGAGGGTGGAATGATTACCACCACACGCAAAGACCTGGCACAAAGAATGTCAAGGCTTGTAGATCATGGTAGGAATGATGCTCTGGAATCCATAGAATTAGGAACAAATCTGAGAATCAGCGAAGTTTCTGCAGCAATTGGCCGAGTTCAATTAAAGCACTTAGAGAAATGGATCGAGATAAGAAGAGAAAATTCCGATTCATTAAATCATACAACAAAAATCAGACCCAAATCCGAACATTCGTGGCACCAATTATGCATATTGAGCAATAATCCTAGCGAACTGATTTCAAATTTAGATTCAATGGGAGTTGATGCGAGAGTGCACTATCCAATACCATGTAACAGGCACCAGGTATATTCTAATCACATCCAACATAATTCGACATTACCAATATGTGAAGATATTGCGCACAGATTAGTTGCGATACCTGTTCACCCTTCGATCACTCAGAATGATATTGAGCGAATCAATTCAGCTCTGAATCTTTGATCATTCGAGATAGTGAGGAATTGGACCAGCCGGAAAGATTAGTCAACTCTAACCCTGCCCATTCTGGAAGAACAACTTCTTGATCTTCTTTATCCAATTCAACTTCGGCAATAATCAGGCCAGCGATAGAACCCTCGAATTCGTCAACTTCCCACAACAATCCGTCAACTCCAGTCCAATAATGCCTTATTTTTTTCACCGAGGGCAAACCTTCTAGTGGCAAAGAATTGTATAATTCAGGGGAAAGATTCCATTGATACTCAGCGGCGGTAGCGCCAATTCTCCGCCCCTTTGCTGTTAGAACCACAGTATCATCACTCAATCTAATTCTCCATGTTGTCAAATTGGAGAGAGTGCGCTCTTCTTCAACGAGCAAATTTCCATTCCACATTATTTTCCCGTCGATATGAGTGACATTTTTCAGATAACATTGAAACATTGTACTAGACTTTCCAGTTCTCCAAGGCTTGTCATTACGCCCATCTACTAAGAAACGCCTTTCTATCTCGATGCCCATCAATTCTCATCCTCGATTTTAGTGGCTCTGGCATTCGACATGGTCTCATCATCCAAGAACCAAAAAGTAGGAGTTTCGGAAATGTGCTTGTCCCAGTGTTGGACAGTTCTTGCCCACATTTCAGTATCTGCATTCTCTTTGCAGTAGTTCAAAATCCAATCCATTTGTTTTTGTAAATCTTCATCACCTGGCGAATTGCGCTTTAGATTTTCAGCGGTTATAGCCATGTTCATCATGAACATCGGAGAAATGGCATATGTCCAAAAAGGATTACGTTCGAAATCAACGCTACGTTGCGCAGTCCATAATGAAAATACTCTATCGTAAAGATAGCCGATACAGAGTACGATTAAAACAAGGCTAAAGAAGATGCCAAACAATCCCAGATATGTTGCAGGGATTCCTAAAACCGAATTACTAAAACAGAGAGACTGATCGCAACTTTTCGAAAATCTCCAACTAACATAAGGCCACAATAGGAGGGTAAGTGATGAGCCTAAAAGTCCCATTGAAATGATTGACTGGGATTGTTGCATACGCCAATATTGGCGCATTACCCACTTCTTGATTGGGCTAATTCCATCCTTCGACATTGACAGTGCCTTGACGAACTAATTCATATTCTCATGGGTTGATTGTTACAATCATGTTACCAATGTTACATTATATCACTATGGCCAGCGGTAAGCATGAGCCGCAATAATTCGAAGCCATTGTTAGCAGTATTCTTGGTTTTTATTATGGGTGCTTCGGGGTGCCTTGGATTAGCGGATTCCGAAAAAGAATCTTATGAAATGGCAGAAATAGATCTTGGAGATATTACGAAAAGGTCGATTGGATCACCTAATTTAGAGGTATATTCAAACTGCGAAGCCCTCGAAGCTGCTTTGAAATCCAGTATTGAAGAAGAGGCTAGAACCAGTTTGCTTCAAGCAGTAGATGAGGTGTATTATTGGGGCGGAGGCATATGGCTCGAAGATGATGTTGAAATGGCAGAAGATTCTGGCACTAGTGCGCCAACAACTTCGCCAAAAACGCGTCAAGAAGGAGTAGACTTTTCAGGAACTAATAATCAAGAACAAGGGGTAGATGAAGCTGATTTTGTAAAGACTAACGGGTACAACATTTTCTTTCTCGACAGCGGATTATTACACATAATGGATATTCCAGAATTCGGAGAAATAGAGCATTCGTCTACAACTTCAATCCAAGGAAATCCAGTAGCAATGATGCTTAACGGCGACCAATTAGTAGTCATATCAACAGTATCAAATTGGAATGTCGACGATGATGATCCCCTTCAAGACGCAATGGGCTGGAAAGGTGATTGGTATGGCTGGAGAACAAGTACTCTGACTAAATTTACTGTGTATAATGTGTCTGAATCATCTTCTCCTGAACTGAATCGTGAGTTGTATATCGAAGGATACTACATGACCGCAAGAGAGGTTTTAGGAACGGTTAGGGCCGTAACTCACACCTGGATGAACATACCAGAATTGCGAACTTGGATCAATTATCCAGACGGTTACTGGGATTCTGATTACAGCGAAGAAGAACGAAGGAATATGAGGGAAGTTGCAGCACAAGAAGCGATGGAACACAATCGAGATGTAATGAATGAAATCACCCTAGAGGATATGATTCCACAAATTCATGAACGCGTAGGTAGTGAAATTATCACTCATCATATGAGCGGTGACGAATGTTCCGATTTTGCGGCACCTGAAGACGCTCTTAACCGAGGGTACACCAGTATTTTTACAATTGATTTAATTTCAGAGGATTTAGAATTCGAGGCGGACCACATAGTAGGTAATTGGCCACAAGTATACGCATCTCAGGACCAACTTATCATTACTGAAAATGCATGGGATTGGTGGTGGTTTTGGGGCCATGATGAAATGATGGAATCGACAAACATTCACACATTCGACATCAGCGAAGCCGGAGAAACAACATATACGGGCTCTGGAAGAGTTGATGGCACAATCCTAAATCAATTTTCAATCTCTGAATATGAGGGCGTAATCAGAGTAGCTACTACGACTGGCCAATGGGGACGTTGGTGGATGGAGGCTCCAGCGCCAATGGAAAACCACGTAATCACACTCTCTCATGCACTGGATGTAGAAAGCGGCAAGACAAGACTTTTGGAAATGGGGAGAGTGGATGGAATCGCTTACAATGAAACGATTTGGTCTGCAAGATTTGTTGAAGATAGAGCATACATTGTCACATTTGAGAATATGGATCCGCTATGGACCATCGATTTGAGCAATCCTACATCTCCTACAATAATGGGTGAACTCAAAGTTCCAGGAGCCTCAACTTACATTCACCCTCTATCTGATGATGCAATCTTGACCATCGGCCTTGGACCTGCTGATGAAGAAACTGGATTGGGGTTGGATTGGGGCAATACTAGACTATCTTTGTTCAATGTGTCTAATTTCTCAGACCCACAAGAAACTCAAACACTTTCTCTTTCACCGGTTGAAGACCCAACGGATGGTTGGACTTGGGCTTGGTCGGAAGCTACATGGGAGCACAAAGCATTCCAGTATTGGGC
>Ga0115012_10002640_pt1 | contig 10507 bp, 7 predicted proteins | sample TroAtlMetagenome_FD_88706 | JGI IMG/M metagenome (GOLD analysis project Ga0115012, IMG submission 88706) | Marine eukaryotic phytoplankton communities from Atlantic Ocean - Tropical Atlantic ANT10 Metagenome | ecosystem: Environmental > Aquatic > Marine > Oceanic | place: Tropical Atlantic Ocean...
ACCCCCATCTGGCGTGTTTGAAGGAATCCAAATCTCTAATGAACCATTTTTGAGATGATTGATTGACATCTCTCCATTTGAATAGAATGAACTCTTTGTATCTTCGATACAAGTTATGTCATCACAGCGCAATGAAATCCATTCTTCGGATGTTGCAAGGAATATACGATCCTCGTATTGGAGTGGAAGAGCAGGTGAAAAACCATAGGTTCCTAAGACGCTATTGTTGAGATACAATGTTGATCCTGTGGCTGTTTGAAGATGAATCAATAGACCATGTTGTGTTTCGATTGGAGCATGACGGATCTTTCCATCACCAATTGAAGTATTGGTCATAGTTCCATCTCGGTTGACCGAATAAAGCACACCCGTTTCCGTCCCAACATGGTAGCCACTTTCTGAAATTAAAACTCCATTTCTCCAACCTACCTCTTGGAATTCTACTCGTAGAAGTTGCTCTCCTGTTTCCAAGCAAAGTGCCGATAGCCCCTGTCGGGTTGGAACAACAACACGGTCTTCGTCGAGTCCCAGTTTCCCTGTAATTCCAAGAACGTTCACTTCAGTTTGATGTTCCCATACTAATACTCCATTCGATGGATTTAGTGCAGCTACCTTTCCATCTGCCCATGCAACGATTAGAAGGTTCTGCCAAGTACCACATGTTCCACTGCCCGATTCAATAAAGAGAAGAGGGGACATGTCGTGTTGAAGTGTGGTTTCAGAACGGAAAGTCCACAGTTCATCACCAGAAAAGAGGTCAAACGCAGAGACTTGTGGCCGCTCGTCTCCAATCCAGAACCCAGAGGTCCGTACATAGACTGAATCTTCGACAATAAGAGGTTGCGTCGTGATGTAACCGTTTTCAAATTCATGCTCCCATGAATAATTTGATTCTGCCTTTGTAAACGGTAAAAGGAGGACTAAAAGCAACAACAGAACAACACGTTTCATGCCGAATGCCTCTGGATGACAGTACGAAGAACGGCACTCACTTCCTTGCCATCGACACCAGGACAGGCCCCCATAACAATTCCCATCAGTGGGCCCATTGCTCCCATTCCACGTTCTTTTACGAAGTCTAAACGTTCCAGAACAATGGATTCAACAATCGATTCAAGATCGCCTACATCCGCAGGCACAAGCCCATTTTCTTCAGCATACGATTCAACTTCACCAGATGAAATTTCTTTCATATCAGCAAAATGTTCGATAGTAGATTCAATTCCTTCTCTCGTAATTCCGCCGTTTTCACGAACGGTTAGGACTGTGGAAAGAACTGAAGGTTCAACTGATTCGTGAACCAAAAGAAGCGATGCCCAAGCCTTTGTTGGAGTCGGATGTGATTTGAAAAAGACATCATCTAATTCTCGTGAAAGGAGTTGTTTGCATTGATCTTCAGATAGTTCCGTATCCTTCAATCGATTCAGTCGTTCATCTTGACTCATCGGTAAATTTTCTAAGATTTCAGCCCAATGTTCATCACGAACAATTACTGGAGGGACGTCTGTTTCTGGATACATTCTCGCACCGCCGGGAAGAGGTCGCATTGGCGAGGTAGTTCCATCTTCAGGAGACCCTTTCTTGACAACTACATTACGGACTTCCTGTGGTATTCGGTGGTAGGAGAGTCGTGCTCGCTGAACAACCGATTCAAGTGCAAGATTCGCTTGCCATTCCGGCGCAAGGCATAGAACAAATCCATCTCGATCTGAAAGTTCAAGTTGTTCTCTTACCCCATCAACAAAGGATTGTTCAATACCATATGCTGGGAGTTCATCAGAATGGAATACTCCGCGTACACCTGCTAATTTCGCAGCGCCAGCAAGTTCCCTACCAAGTCGTGGAAGTTGAGAGCCTTCTGAATCCAGTGTTTTGGTTCCAAATCTTCCAGCAAAACTAGGAAGTTTCAATGCAATCATCTTGTATTCCGAATCCAAACCTTCCCGAACCATTCGACTCTCACAGTTTGAAAAAATGGAGGTAACGTCTGAAAGTTCTGTAGGAAGATGTTGTTCAACTGCTCTTGCCACTTCGGCCTCAATAGAGGCGTCATCAAGTCGTCGGTCTGTTGGTAATGAAGGGAGGTCAAGTTCCTGGCGAAGCGTGTTAGCAAGGCGATACATGTGGACTTGTCGTACCATTTCGAGTCGCACAATCTTCGGAATCCAACCCAAATCTTGGCATCCTTTGATTTCAACGCGGTCACCACAAGCAACACTCACATTGAGATCTTGTCTGATTGAACCAAGACCACGACGTACACTTCGCGTATCTCTGAGTGTTCTTCCTAACGCCTTTGCCGTTATTTGGGCATGTTCTGGGGAAATGATGTCTGGAGATGTGGCAATTTCAATCAACGGTACACCAAGCCGGTCTAAATTGTAAATGACTTGTTCACCAGATGATGTTGAAATTGTTTCTAACTTGCGAGCACTGTCTTCTTCCAGACATAGTACGTCGATTCCAACGTCACCCATTTCAGTCTTGAGAACACCATCAGTTGAGATGAGTGATGTTCTTTGAAATCCACTTGTATTCGAACCATCAACAACTGTTTTTCTCATTGTCTGTATGGCAGTGACAGGCTTTGATTCAAGCATAGCCGATACGGTTAGAGCGATATCCAACGCATCAGAATCATGTGGAAGAGGTGGGCTATCATCAAGTTCGATAAGACCTGCATTTGGAGATTGTATGTAGACAAAGGAACGATTGCGTCGCTTTTCGAAACGTGCTGCAATGTCTACAACACCTCCCTCTCCACTCGCCAAGCGTAGCTTTCTGCTGTATCGTGGCCATTCATCAGGAACCGTTTCAATGGTAACATCGAACAGATCGCACGGTTGTCTGGAATGGAGTTTTCCAGTGGCTAATTGCTGGTGGACTTCGATTCCACACATGAAGCCGAGTTGTTCTGTATCGAACGAAGAAGCGTCCTCAAGAACGCCTTCTGGTTCCTTGCGAACAATCTCAGCCATAACCATCCCACGCGTATCCACTTCATGAGGTGAACGCTTAAGATTCAAACAATCTGGAGCGTATCGTACCCATTTGGCCTCATCAAACGGCCGTTTTGATTGAGCTTTTCGATGATTTCTTCTGCTTTAGAGCGAGGTATATTTTCACGCTCTGCTTCGTTGATAACGTCCAAGAGTTGGGCAACCCCTCCTCCATTTTTTTGAAATCTATCGATGATGTCTAGGATTGTTCGCTCAGCATGGCGGGCGCCTCCCTTTTTATTGGACTGCATCGCTGTTTCATCGAAGTTTTCACCCATCAAATCGTAACGCCAAAGTCGAGTCAGACGGACTGCTCGTTCCGCGTCTTGAAGTGTTGCTGTTTCAGCGAGTCGTATTCTTGCGCTCGCTTCTGTCAGCCGAGCAAGAGCCTCGAGAGAACGGGCAGTAATGGCAACAGAGTCTTGGTAATCTCCTGATTTTTTCCGTTCTCCAACGTAGTAATCGATGATGTGTTTTCTTGCTTCTTCGTCGAGATTTGGGTGAATTGAACGCTTTGAAAATGCAATATATTTGCGCATAAACTCGCGGTGAAGATGCCCTTCAGTATGGGATGGGGTTATGATGGTAGAGCTCAGTTTTGTCGGATCTGGAGCTGACCCCTCATTGACGAGCAATTCACTTGTTCCTGAGAACCGGTTGTTTACGATATGTCCTGCAATCTTTGCATCTTTGTCTTCTGACGGCTCGTCAGTCAATAACCAGATGACATCGAACCGGGAAATGAGAGGGGGGTCGAGATTGATCTGGCCCGTAAATGGAACCTCAGATACTGGTTGGAAACGGCCGGCTTTTGGATTCGCTGCAGCAAGAACAGCACACCGAGTTCTCAAACTGGCATTGATTCCTGCTTTTGAAATTGAAATTCGTTGTTGTTCCATCGCTTCGTGCATACTTGAACGATCGGATTGATTCATCTTGTCAAATTCGTCAATAGCAGCAAGTCCTTGGTCTGCAAGAACGAGTGCGCCAGCCTCAAGCGTCCAGCGACCATCAGCACTCGAATCCTGAACTGCTGCTGCCGTAAGTCCTGCCGCAGATGCAGACATGCCTGATGTAAAACGACCACGAGGGGAAATCGACCCCATGTATGACAAAAGTTGAGATTTTGCAACCCCTGGATCACCCATTAACAGAATGTGAATATCACCACGGTTTCTCGTTCCGTCTGGATTGAGTCGAGCTACTCCTCCAAAGAGTTGAAGCAGCAATGTTTCCTTGATTTTCTCCATACCAAAAATCGATGGAGCGATAGATTTCGATAAACGATCATAGATGTCTGGAGCACTTGCCAGTTCACGGATTTGAGCTTCCTCAGCATCGGAAACAACAATCTCTTCGAGCGCAAGATTCTGGCGTTCAAGTGATTGAATTCTAAGGAAAATATCGAAAACCGGGGTGTCCTTTCCATGTCTTCTTTGAGAACGAATAAAGAGTACGCCATTTCCTTTTACTCGATCGCCTGGGTTGCCCACTCCTGTCAAATCATGTTCGACAATGCATCTTAGTCGCTCTGGCTGGGCGCCTCCTCGAACTTGTTCAGGAAGTTCTTGAAGTTCAATAAACTGGGAGTTGATAAGAACAGATCTATCATGAAGTAACTGGAATCTTGTTTGTCTGTTATTTAGGCCGCAACCACCGTCAATTTGGGTGCATTCCATCGGTTGAATGAGTTCTTGTTCATTCGGTTGATTGATTGTAACCAAGTGTTCACAGGCTACACATTTGAATGTAGCAGAGTACATTCTTGGGCGTACCCCCGAAATCTTGGTGATGACTGCATCGATGGCCAACATAGCACCGATATCATCGGAACGAAGTTGGGAAACTGTTCGTACTTGGTCACTTGGAAGATGAACGATTCGAACCCAAGGATGAATCGATCCATGCCCAACATCTGCAAGAAGTTCTCGTAGAGCTCTGTTTGAAGCATCATAGTGAAGTTCGGGTTGACTGAGTATACTCTGTGCGAAATCGTGATCAAAACCCTCGATGGTTTGGTAAGAAACTTCCAAACTTTGAACATCTGGCCAAAGTTGGGCGATGTTATGGACATCTTCAGTAAAATGAGCGTGAAGGAGAGTTGACCAGCGGGCTGTTAAATCAAAATCCTGAATCATAGTATTCACACCGCGTGGAGTTGAACATAATGGGCTACAGTTTATAGAAAGCGCGCTCAATCAAATCCCCCCCTTTGTTTCCACTGGAGAATTGTAGTGGCGTCATCTACTTTTTGGAGTGGAATATTGGTGCTAGTGGAACTTCTCCGAAGAGTATTTTTCCAACGAAGTCTCTTCATATTGAGACGGTTTTCTCTCAATAAATTGATAACACGTGAACGCTTGAGTTCACTCATGATTATATTCGCTCATGGACTCGAAGGCACCCCCAATGGAAGTAAAATACAGGCTTTGAGAGCAGCAGGATTTGAAGTCCTTGCTCCAGACTTTCAGGGAATGATCCTAAGTGAAAGAGTGGCTCTCTTGGCGAATATCTGCAATGAACATAGAGACAACAGGCCAATCCTAGCTGGCTCAAGTTATGGTGGCCTTACCGCTGCAATTATTGCAATGAGAATGCCAAAACAATTTTCTGGGCTTCTCCTTTGTGCCCCTGCACTGCATCTAAAAGAAGACCCTGTAGATGATGACACGGTACTCATCGCCCCGAAAGGCATGCCTACAGTTATCGTTCATGGAATTGGAGATGACATCGTCCCTATTTCTTGCAGTCTTGAATATGCAGAACGTTCGGGCAGTGATATTCTGCAATTTCACAAAGTTGATGATGGACATCGCCTATCTGAGTCTCACAGTTCAATTATTGAGGGTGCTAACGCCTTGTATTCACAAACGATTGATTCATGAAACGTCTTGCTCTGGGAACGGTATGAGCGACTCAATGGATTATGCTTCTAGCGGCGTTGATATTGACCTTGAAGGGGCTGCTGTCGCTTCATTGATCGGTTCACTACAACGTTCCACAAGAAAGGCGGGGACGCCAGGAGCACCTGTCGATTTACCCGGTGGCTTTGGAGGACTCATTGAATTTGGAAGCCATCTTCTCGCAATGGCCACGGATGGGGTTGGAAGTAAATTACAAATCGCAACCGCTGTCAAACAGTGGGGGAGTGTTGGAATCGATTGCATGGCTATGAATGTCAATGATCTCCTTTGTGTCGGTGCTGAACCAATTGCCTTTGTCGATTACATAGCAGTCCCAAAACCAGATCCTGAAGTTCATGCTGCAGTTGGAGCTTCTCTTGCAAAAGCATGCGAACTAGCAAACGTAACTTTGGCTGGAGGAGAAACCGCTTCATTACCAGGAATTGTTACGGAACTTGACCTCTCTGGAACTGCTCTTGGATATCTTGCAAAGGATGATGCAATTACTGGCGAAACTCTACAGGCAGGAGATGTACTGATTGGACTCCCATCGTCTGGAGTCCATTCGAATGGGTTTTCTCTTGTTCGAAACATCATCAAGCATAGTGGGCTGAGTTACGAAGATGCTTGTCCGTTTGATCCTGCATTTGAGGGAAGAGAGGTTACCAGATGGACAGACGGAAATCCCACCTTTGCCGAAGTGTTGTTGACACCAACCCGTATCTATTGTGATCCTGTGGTCAACTTACTCCACCACCTAAAAGCAGAAAATGGCACTGTTCACGATGTTCATGGAATCGCTCACATCACCGGCGGAGGATTATCCAATCTTCTTCGATTACATGATTCACTTGGATGGCATATCGAAAGCCCTCTACCGATACCTCCTGAATTTGTCTGGCTTCAATCGAATGGAAATGTCACGGATTTGGAGATGCATCGCACATTCAATATGGGATTGGGAATGGTCCTTGCTGTATCAAAAGAGTCGAGTGAAGCTATTCTTAATTTCCTTGAAGAAAAGAATTCAGGAGCACAGATTATTGGCCATGTTCATGATGATGGACACAGAGTTACCCATGTGAATTCAGATGTTGTGTTTCAACACTATTGATGCGGTGCGGTCAAGAAGAAGAATCGGTTCCATTGACCATGGCCGATACCTTCACTGGAGCAGATGACCCTGCTGGTTGGCCTGGTCATCTTTGGCTAGAGGGTCGAACTATTGTTCATCTTCAATCTGATCAAGAGCGCCCTTCCCATATGCCAAGAGGTCCCGTAGCAAAGTCTGGAACTGGGTTCATGAATCCTGCAATGGCACCTGCTCGGACCAGATCTGTTCTCTTGTTACAGGATGCGCTTGAACATGGTTGGCTCGTTGGCGAACGCCCAATACGCGCTCTTGATGCATTGTGCGCTACTGGTATTCGAGTAAGAAGATGGAGAAATGAAATTTCTCCTGGCCTTCAAGACCGCCTCCATATTACAGCAAATGATCTCGATTCTGAAGCGTTAGATTGGGCGTTATCCTCCGTTCGAAAGAACAGGACAGATGGGGTCTTTCCTGAACTCGACGACGAACAGATACCAACTGAACACATTACTGAAAATGGAATTCATTTCCAACGTTATGATGCTCGAATGGCAATGATTCAAGGCTCATTTCAATGGATTGACCTCGACCCATTCGGTTCGCCTGTACAATTTCTTGATACTGCCCTACAGGGTCTTGGGCGTGTTGGCGTTCTCGAAGTGACTGCAACAGATACAGCAGCCCTTACTGGGTCATCATCGACATCAGGAAAAAGAAGATACGGGCATAATGGGATTGTCGATTATTACGCTCACGATGATGCTGTACGAGTCTTACTAGGAACGATTGCAACAAGTGCAGCACGATTAGATCGATCGATTGAGCCGATTCTTGCTCTCTTTGATGGCCACCATGTTCGCGTTTCAGTTCTCGTTCGTAAGAGCAAGCAAGGTGCTGATGAAAATCGTCAACTTATGGGGTGGCGAGTTCGGCATGATGATATCCCCTACACATTCGAAAAACATCCAACTCCCGAACAGATTGAACGTTCGAGTGGGCCTATGTGGATTGGCCCATTGTGGAATGAGGACATTACACATCGGATGACAGAGGATCATGCGGTCAAGTGCTGTTTACCTAACGAGGAGGACTTGAATTCTGCACCAGACATTGGATTAGAATGGAGTGAACTTGACCAAGTCTATGCGGAGCGGGAACTGAGGCGGTCTGTTCGCTACATCTCAGAGGCATCTTCCTTGCTTTCATCTGAACATCTTCTGCTACCATACGATCAGATTGCTCCCTGGGCAAAAGCAGCATCAATGCCTTCGATGATCGACCTTATCTCAGCGTTAAATGAAGAAGGCTACCTTACTGCTCGAGTTCCTGACCTAAGGCCGTATATTGCAACAAAAGCACCGTATGACGTAGTCTTGGAGATGGTGCGTAAAATGGATTTAGCCGAATGATGGATCGTTTTCAACATCATCATCGCTTGGTGAAGGAAGAAGTGGTGTGGAGTTCTGAATAATCTCCTGAACCGAATGTTCAATTTCTCTTGCACTTTCAAGCATCTTGGAAAGTGGAATATCGACACCAGTCATTTCTGTGATTGCTTCAATAGCAACAGCTGCAGCACGAACATCAGGATACATTGGGCTCGCTTCTGAAAGAAGGGCCGTAATATCAAGATTGAGTCGATCGCCTTCACTCAATAAGAAGCCAGTAATTCCTGAAACAATTCCTCGTTGTATTGTGTGTAAATCCATCTCTTTCAATCGCTTCCTTGCCTTCTCAGATGCTCCAACAGCAAACAACCCTTCGCCTTGTACTTCTTTTTCAGGTTTTAGAATTCCATCGATAATGATGAGTTGTTCAAATCCACCGGCGGTAAACCATTCCAAAACGGTAGATCCAAAGGCAATGTCTTGTTCTTTTTCAAATTGAATTTCAGCGGTAAAGACTCCAATTCCATTCCCCTGATAGACTCTAACTGGGTGTCGAGGAACTTCATTTTGGATAAGGGCAACAGCAGGAAATCGTTCATCCATGACCGTTCCTAATTGAGTCAACCCAAGTGATTCTATGATGTGTGAGGTTGCTATAACTCCGACCATTCCGGCCGTAGTAAATCCACAAACTGCGACACCTCCGGTGGTTGGGTCAACCCCTGAACGTAGAACAAGATCATATGTTCCAAACTGCTGACTCATTGTTCCCCCTCATTCTTCTGGTCAACTCGTGTTAGAAAAATATCACGCTTGTTATTCTGTGAATTCGGACCAGTCTTCAGCACCTTCTTCTCGGTACCACCATGTTCCATTTTCATCTTCCCACCATTCAGTTCCGTATTCATCGACTGATATCCCATCGTCTTCTTCAACAGACTCTTCAATAGATTCTTCAGATTGTGGTTCCTCGTGCTCTTCGATCGTTTCATTCGAATCGCCACCGGATAGTTCTGAAATTAAAGAATCGCCAGGGCGCTCAATAATTTCAGGCTCAGCATTGATTGTTTTGTCTTCAAATTCATCCAATGGTTTTCCTTCTGGAATCTCTGGAGCAGGTTCCTTCTTTTCCATAGGGAATTCATCGTCGTCTCCGTAGAATTCATCGTCATCAAATCCTGCGCCTGCGCGGCGATTTAGCATGACATAGCCAAGAATGACCAAAACGAGAAGAACACCTCCAATCCCTCCGTAAAGAATCGTGTTTGACGATTCCTTGTCGTCACCGTCCGTATTTGTTGGATCTACAGGAACATCAAGGGAAGCCGTCCATTCGACAGTATCTGAGGTCATTAGAGGTTGAAGCGAGTTGTAATCCGGAGATGTTGTGTAGATTGAGAAGCCGAGGGTTTTCACAACACTCTCGTCTTTCTGTGCATTCCAAATCTGATCATAGGTTGGTTCAAACGAAATTGTTGCAGAACCATTTGCTGCAATTGTTACAGTTGATGGTTTGTTAAACAATGCTGGTACATCGGTGGCCGTTAATTCAACTGAAATAAGGAACGGATTTGGATTGTTGACTTGGCATTCAATCGGGTCACTATTCATCTTCTTGTTCGTTAGAATCGTTGAACTCTCGCACGTTACTGTCGCAGGTAATAGAACGCTAGGTACCCATTCAGGCTCGGTCGTATTCGTGTTTGTTTCGTTGTCTATTGAATCATCGACATATGCATTTAGTTGAGTTGTATGAGTAAGTGTCCCAAACCAGTTTCGGTCGTCGGTTGAGACATTGAATTGGATATAGGTCGCGTTTTCAAATTCAGAAACGACGCGAATCTTGCCTAGAGAGATTGTTTCACTACCGCTGTTGATAGCAATGTCTGATTCATTAAATGCGGTCCAGTGGATCGTAGTCCCCTCTAACGAATTCTGTTGAGCAAGGTCATTAGCATCGTTCGCTGTTAGAGTAATGTTGAGGTCGATTGCATCATTCGAATCTTTGTCGATACTTGCTGGTCCTGAAAGAAGGGCATCGATACCAGAACTCATGTTCAATTGTGCTGAACTGCCAAGAATCGGTTGAACATCTGTAGGCTCAATGTTCGCTATTGCTGCGTG